>Ga0129333_10004618_pt1 | contig 12878 bp, 15 predicted proteins | sample CPB6_08_DNA_FD_94474 | JGI IMG/M metagenome (GOLD analysis project Ga0129333, IMG submission 94474) | Freshwater to marine salinity gradient microbial communities from Chesapeake Bay, USA - CPBay_Sum_0.6_0.8_DNA | ecosystem: Environmental > Aquatic > Marine > Coastal | place: USA: Chesapeake... | reverse complement strand
GTTTCTCGATGACTCCGTTATCCACGACTGCAGCATAACGCCAAGAGCGATCACCGAAACCAAGATTAGACTTGTTGACAAGCATTCCCATAGAACGTGTGAAGTAAGCATTGCCGTCTGGAACGAGTTTGACTTTCTCAATGTTCTGGTCCTTAGCCCAGGCATTCATAACAAACCCATCATTAACAGAGATACAATAAATATCATCAATACCGAGTCCAATAAAATCTTCGTACTTCTCTTCAAATCCAGGCAACTGATAAGCAGAGCAAGTAGGAGTGAATGCACCAGGCAGACTGAAAATAACCACACGCTTACCATCAAATAAATCATAAGAAGTGCGAGTTACAAATTCACCGTTCTCACGGAATGTAAATTCAACTTGAGGAATTTGATAATTCTCTTTACGCATGTTCACTTCCATCAGAATACGCCAGGGATAATTTGTCCAGTGGTGAGATAAGAACCTGCAGCGGCCAGGAATCCAAGCATTGCCATGCGTCCATTCCAACGCTCAGCGAATTCAGTAAAAATTTTGTTCATTGTTTTACTCCTTAATAAGTTTCAGAAAGTTGTTCTACTGCGTAACCTAGAAGCACAAAAAAGGCAACTGAGGTAATAGTGAAAATTGTTTCAGTCATCAGAAGATACCGAAGAAGAAGTTGCCAGTGCTAATATAAGATACAAGACCAGCAACAAAACCGACCATTGCCCAACGTCCATTGGTGCGCTCCTTTACTTGATTGGGAGTTAGCATCCCATAGTTTTCATAATACATTGTGGGTTCTTTAGCAAACATATTTTGCTGACCACGTTCATTAGTTGTTACAGTCATCTTTACATTCATTAAGAATTGTTACACAATTATATAGCAAAAATAAAGGGGAGTCAAGCTCCCCCCTCGTGATTTTGTTAGGATATCAGAATCGGAAAGTCGTCTGAATCACACCACCATAGTTGCTCGAAGCATTCTTTAACCCTTGATTGTTGGACACATAGAACACAGCAGGAGTCACGCTGATCGCATCGCTAACCTTGTAACGATAGAACGCTTCCCACATAATTGCCTTCTGATCATCAGAAAGAGTGGCAGCATTACCAGGAGCACCGATGGCAAAACCAGCGGCATTACCCTTAGCAAACACATCGCTCCACTGAAGACCAGCGAACCAAGTCTGCGAATCCGTAGCACCAGTAAGAGTCTGACGATTGTTAGACAGACTTACGGTGTTCCAACCATAAGCACCACTCACAGAAGGAATGATACCTGATTTTTTGGGTTGCCAATAAGCGTTCAGAGCATAACCATTGGAGGTTTGGTTAGCAGCAAGAGCACCAGAGCCACCACCCAGAGCATTGAAGTTACGGACACGGGTGCCTTCAGTACCATAGCGGTAACCGAATGCGATGCCGTACTGAGGAGCACGATAACCAACTTGCGCCAGAGTGTTCAGAGAGCCATCTTCATCAAACTGACCTTTGGTAGAATCGTTTCCGTTCTGGGCAACATAGTTTACACCAGCAACGAAACCGGGTTTACCCTTCTTAGTAGGTTGTACCCACTGAGCACCAAAACCAGAACCAGTTGCCTTGTTATAGACACCAGGGGCACCTGCAACAGAGAAGAAGTCCAAAATGTCTGAACGATAAGCAGTAGGAACCCATGCCATCTCAGTGTTACGAACTTGAGCACCAGCAGTCAAAGTCAAACCTTTAGTGAGAGCAGGGAAGCTGTAGTACAGACGGTCAAGAGTAACTTGGTTTGCATAAGTTTCTGCCTTATCCAATTTGAACAGGGAGGAACTAGAACCAAATGGTTGACTAGAGAAATTACCAGAACGCAAACGAGTCTTGAGAAGATCCTTACCAGTGAAGGAGGTATCAAAACTCAAGCGAACATCATAGTTAAATGCAGTATTACCAACATTAGTACTGTTAGCAAGACGAGCACCTTCTACACCACCCAGAACGAAGGTTGCTTCACCCTTGAGTTTGGTAGTGGTAGAAAATTGCATTGCTTCTAGAGCACCGATTTTCTTTTCTGCCTTTGCAACACGACCTTGAAGTACTGAAAGTTCCTTAGAAAAATCATTCATAAGACGATTGATTTCATCAGTAACTTCAGTCACACGATCAAGACAAGCATTCAGAAGTGCTGCTGCCTCATAACGAGTCATTGGATTGCCACCTGCAAAAGTGCCATTGGCATATCCAGCAACGCATCCATAACGCTCAACAAGATTGCTGAGTGCCTGATATGCCCAGTCTCCTGGTTTCACATCAGAAAATTGAGAGACACTTGTAACCTGATCCGAAGTGTACTGATTGACTGCTGCAATATTAAGATCTGCTGCATGAGCAACAGGAGCAATCATTCCCAGAGCAACAGGTGCAAGCATCAGTTGTTTGAGTTTCATAAAAATTTTGTATGTACTAAACGACAAACGTGTGAGTCTTAAGTTAACTTAAGATTGAAATAGATTCTAAAGCAATTTTGAAATTCTGTCAAGCGTTTTGATGCGCCGAATTTTCCACAACTCTCCCAAGATAAGGATCGTAATCCATAAGTTCCTCAATCTTTAATTCAGCTCCACGCTGACTCCAGAAATTTAGAAGACCATCATGATTACCTTTATGGAATGCATCAATATGTTCTGGATGAATTGATGAACCAAGTTCAATCTTATAAAGAAGAAGAGGAATACTATAAGTATTACCTGAGTTATAGATAAGATCGTCTGCAACCGGACGTGGTTTACAACCATTATCAAGTTTATACTTTTCTCCTCGAACATGATGCTTCATTAATTTTTCAGCATGATGACGAGTGATCATATAACAAGCGGTAGAAAAATCATTCACGAAACGCTTGTGCAATTTGACATGAAGATCTCCAGTACAAATAATTGCAATCTGCACTACATCCCAATCATAAGGAATGCGTCCATAGAAATCATTCCAGGTAAAGTTCCAGAATCTTACAAGATCTAGATTGCAATCATCTTCCATCATGATAGCATAGGGACTATCGGAAGTTTCAAGCCAATGCTTAATTGCCTTTAAGTGGGATGTGGTACATCCAATTTCACCTGAAGTCATCATCTCTGGATAGCGACCAGAAATAATATCACTCAGATCATCTTCTCTACCATCGTATGCGGAGATTCGAGTATAGTTTTCGATCTCCCAATACTTGAATTGATCTTCCATGTATTGCCACCTGTCTGGTTGCCCATCAAGATTGATGCAATAGATTGGACCAATATTTTTTAATTTAAAAGTTGATTTATTTCTATCCATTAGACTTGATATACGGCTCCATGTTGATAAGTAAACCCTGTGACAGGTTGAATGTTTTCTTGTGGCATGAACAGATTAACTCCTAAGAATTTAATAGGAGCATCACCCCATCTCTTAGTATAGATTCCACCATGCTCATCAATCTTATTATAAAATTCCATGTAGGGACTTGTCAAGAACCAGTCCACTTTACCCAATTCAAAATTAGTATAGAACATCATACCCTCAGGTATGTGATTTGGGTATAAGTCATTTGTAAATTCCCACAATCCTTCAATTACTTTTGGATTATCAGTTTGAACAGCAGGAGCAATAAAACCATAATAACAATGATTACTTTCAGCCCAATCAAAAATATCATAATTCAATGGAGTATGTATAAAAGAATCTGTATCCAATCTCAGGTAGTAATTATAATTTCTTATAATACTTTGGTTGTACATTTCTCCTGAGAAAAATCTACACATGTGACGATAACCCATGGAAAATCCAGGATGTCCCCATGCGACAGGGCCATTTCCATGGGTTGGGTGTGGAAAAAATTCTGGTATGTGCCGTGCAATTTCATTAGAATATTGTGGCACATCAAATTGAACCAGATTATACTTAAGGTTTAAATTGGATTGAACCTTTTCCACATAAGGGAAGAATGAATCTTCTACAAAAACAAGAACATCTGCAGAAGTAAACTTAAGTACATTCTCTTCAAGAAGTGCAAGAGACTTATTGAACATTTCAACATCTTCATCAGAAGATCTGACAAGATAGATTATACAGTTCATAACATTTGCCACTCTTTATAAGGTATCATGTTTGGGCTATGCGTACCAATAAAAGATTCAGGATAAAATACTTTTGAGTTTGGTTGATTTGGATCTAAGAAGGCAGACCAAAAACTAAACGTTGATACATGCAAAATATGGTACTCACATTCTACCATCTTTTTCAATGATTGAAAAGCGTCTCCATCAAATATCTCGAAATGCATATTAAAATTTTCTCTGAACCATCCAAGTTTATGTCTTGCTTTGTTGTTGTCATCTGCAAAAATATAAACCTTGCTCTTTGAAGGAATTTTTTCAAACACTTTTACATAGAACTGATCATCAACATATCCATTGACGTGATCATCAGCAGGACGAGTACAGAATCTCAGATGCAATGAAACTGTTTCTGGTACAGAATTTTTATTAACACTCAAGACATTTCGAACATCATCTAAATTTTCTACCAAACCAAATCTAAACATATCATTGATAACAAATTTTGTATCAAAAGTTGCAGAAAGATTTCCTTGCCAATTTAAATTTGGAAAATACTTTCTCATATCACCATGACTTCCATCATGGCCTCCAAGAAGTCTATCGGAGTTGTATGATGGTGGATATAAGTTGCCACCATTCCACAGATCCCATGTACCAAATTTAGGTTCTGGTAGATTAAACTTTTTGCAGAATGAAATAACTTCTGCCATCTGGAATAAATTATTTCCCAATCCACCATGCAGAGTTGTACTGATTGTCCAATCATCAAAATTGACTGGAAGTGAATGTGCTCTGAATGTACTATTAATACTTACATCAATTCCAATCCATCCCAAACAACACAATTGATATTCTGTATTTGAAAAGAATTCTGGAGCATCAACAATCAAAAAGTTTTTTGGATACTGCTCTTGCAATTCATTTGCAATCCGATAATATTCGTCCCAGTATCTTTCAGTAGCATGAAACTCATCTCTAGAATCACTATAATCCGGGAACTGACTCACGGCATATCGGTTATGCCCAAATCCAATTGATCGATCTTTCACATAACAAGGATTTCTATATCCCCATGATGTAGCCAAGGACTTGATAGAATGCTCTCTTCTGCCACGTAGGCAGAGAAACTTCATATCAGGATAGAACTCTAAAAACTCTGGAACATAATTTAAATATGAATGAGTAATGTTTGGAACAACCCATCCATCACGATCATAATCGAAATGAAATGATACTCTTCCTGTTCTTTCTTGTTTTGAAAGACTTTCAGAATCCCAAATTAATCCATTCTCATCGCTCCAAGTTTCAAAACTATTTTGATACTTCGGACCACCACCTTTATATTTGATTGGAATATGATTTCTCAAAAGATAATTTACTCTAAGAAATCCACATCCACCAGATCCAATAATATGAAAATTACTCATAAGCAATTCCCCTCAATTCATACTCCCAACGAACATCCATATTCATTCTTGGTTTACCATCTGCCTCAATAATCTGCCCAACAAAAATACCATACTCCATTGGTTCATGTTCTGGAAAAGGCCTGTTATCTTGACCTGCGGGATAAATTGAAGAGAGTTGTCTTTTAACATCGCCAGTAATATACGGAATCAATCCCACACCATATGCTTGATCATGTGGAACATGATCTCCTGGTTGTGTCGTTGGTTGACCAGATGGTTGATTATGGGACCAATGATCATGACAAACATGATCATGAATAATCATAGGCCAAACATGATGATGTAAAACTGTTTGATCATCATCTCTACTTTTTTGAGACTGAACATCGAGATTTAATTTACCGTACCGCTGATGATAGAGAGTATTATTAATACCAAACATTCCAGCCATAATGGTATAACCATGATTATGACAGTCTCTCATAAGATGACATGCCTTATCTGTTGTTAACCATTCATCTACAGCTCTACGCTCTCGCCAAGATAATCGACTATCACAATCTCGACTAATCCACACATCAACAGTATCATCCAGAAAAGGAAGGAACCTCCAGTTCAATGCATCATAGGCACTGTATCTTTGACGAAGATAAACTTCAGCACCATAATCTTTAAGTTTCCAAGTATACTCTTCAGGAGTATCAAGATCAACATAAAATCTTGCTGTCCAATCTGGATAGATTTCTTTTGCAAGTCTTGCGTTTTCTATCGCACCTTCACAATAAAGTGGATCGGAACCAAAAAGACTAAACGTTATCAGGCGCATACCAAGTTCCATAATAACAATCAGCCCCATGAAATCCTGGGTTGCTTCCTCCCTTATAAATTTTACCAAAGTCACCTAAAACTTCAGTAAAAGTTTCTTTAGTGATGAAGTGTGGATGTGCTTCATCAGTTGCACTTCCAATACTTTCAAAAACTCGAATTACCTTTGAAGTTTTCTTTGCAAGTTCGAGTTGTTCTTGTGGATCAAGCACATGCTGAACAACATTGAAGAACCAAGTCTCATCAATCTGCTCTTCGATTTCTAAGTCTTCATATGGTGCTGCAATAATTTCAACACCAATCGCTTCATAATCTTGGCGGATTTCTGCAGGCCAACGATCAATCAATGGTTCAATAATGATTCCTCTTTTGAAATTGCCTTCAGTCAAAAGAATAGATCCTCTTGGACCTGCACCAACTTCAACAATAACTTTATCTTTAAAATCTTCTTTGTAGTCAAACTCCAAATACTTAGCAATACATTCAGAAGCATATCCATATGCTTCACGACTTAAATCTTGGTGATGTGAAAATTCTGTAGTCTGTGCCACAGCCCACCTATCCATATCAATACGCATAAGGCAACTCTCGATGTTCAACAATTCTTCTGGTATTTATTAGATCTTTATGACGCTCATAAAAGATCTTGCTATTTTTATGATGTGCTTTTAAAAGCCATGGAGCAGGAGATCCTGTTTCCACTCGTGTTCCACCCCAACAATCTTCACTTTCATAATCAATCCAATATGCACCCACAACTTTTCCAAGTTGTTTGTATGCTCGATAACAAAGGTCGTGATCATCCATGTCCTGTGGTTCAAATGCTTCGTCAAGATAATCTAACTTCTTAAGATCATCATGATCAATCATCAACGGACCACGATTTACAGAACATCTAACGGCAAATACATCACGAGGTAATGCATGTTTGCGATCAGCATGATCCACATGATTGACAATATCACACCAACAGTTATCGAGATTCTCTTCCATTCCCAGATGCTGCGAGTCTGGATTGAATACCCAATTGTGTGCAGTTCTGGAGGTCACTGCAAATACATCATCAAAAGCTCTGAAGGGTTTTTCTAATCTCTTATTCCAATCTTGCTCCTTGATAATCATATCATCTTGAACAATAATAATCTTATCTCCCTCGGCAATTTTCATACCAAGATTGTTTGCCTTTGTCTCGAAAACATTTGGAGCATAAACAAACTTTCTTTTAACCGGAGTGCCACTCAGAGAATCCCAAATAATCTTTTCCGAATTATCTGTGCAACCATCAATCACCACAATTAACTCATAAGGTTCTGCAGTATACTTGTAGATACCTTCAATGACTCTTTCAATCAGCCAGTCTTTATTGTGAACTGTAAGAACAATACTATGCATTTTCTTTAATTGCATTTAAGAACTGATCAATTTGGCGACCATATCCTACACCACCACGCTCATACCAGTAATCATAATCGCATTCAATATAATTGCGAAACTCTGGGCCACCAACAGTCAGACCATCACGAATAGCAAGATTAGTCAAAATACTTTGATCATTTCTGTGTGCCACAAATCCATCCAGTTCTTCTGCTTCCGTGCTTGGATCATTGCCGATGATACGAGCATCTAAACAATACTTCTGCCACTCTGCAATTACTTCTCTTGTTTTGTCAGTGACTTTCCAAACCATAAATCCACATTCGAGTTGTCTTTCATTCCAATAATCTTCTTCATCACAATTCATTAGAACAAAACAATCCCGCTTGGTATATTGACCATTCATATTATTACTGATGAGCAACATAGAAATGTCATCAGTATCATTCATTTCATTTTCAACATACAGTCTCAGACCAGGAGAAAACATATCACCACAATCACAGTAGAGAATATAATCTCCATCTGCAGCGTGTTCCATCGCTTGAGAAATGACATAAGGTTTCCATGCCCACCATCCAGCTCCAATAGGAGCATCAAGCAGTTCCTTATTTTCTACATAAAAATCTGTAGTTTCCAACCACTCACGATTATATGCATGATGACAAAACTCTTCTTGATGAATATCATGAAGATACTTTTGCTTATCTAAAAATTTTTCGTTTGCAAATGTTACCAAATGCCAGGTCATTTCAGTCTCTCCTTAACGTAATCTTGGTTCTCGTAATATTCAATCAGTTGTTCTTTTGTAAGAGTTTTTAGGTGTTCCCATAATGCATTGTTGTTTTGCATATGAGGATTGTGGAACCAAGAGTTTTGAGTTCTTTGATGTTCCAAATGGTAAGCATGATTATCTACCCTACCAATATTATACCCCAAAGTTTGCCATCTATGATGTCTTTCAATATCTTCTGGGGCATAAGCAATAAATCCCTCATTTTCCAAATAACCATCAATATAAACTTGGTGATTGAAAAACTGAACCATACCATATTCAGCCCAACCTTCTCCTTGATGACTTGGATAGTAAAAGAACCGATCATCAAAACATGTTGAATCATATTCTTTGATGAATCTCGATACAAACTCATTCTTTTCAAAGTTGTCCATATCATCTTGAGTTTCAATTGTAAACCCAAGATTTACTTTACGTTCACCATGATTACCATAACAATATGGATATACTACATCATACTCACCTTGAAGCATTTCCACAGCTCTAGTATAAGTGCTAAGTGGAAGAACAAGATCGGTGTCATAGTTGACAACAATGTCGCACTTAGAACCCATGATCATATCATTAAGAACTTTTGTACGATGAAATGCGTCGTCTGTTCTAGTTTCTTCTTCAAAAATGAAATTGAGATTTGTAGTATCTACCAATCGTTTAATGATTGGTAGAGCATAAGTTTCAAACCTGCGCTCAGAATCTACTTCTTTAATCGTTACAGTACAATCAAAGTGGTGTAAAAGATATGACGTACTAAGAATTACATTCCTTAGACGATCTCCAGTATCAATTCTTAGTGGAACAATAAAGTCCACATTTTTTAAATCAGTCTTCATTTACCATTCTCCATTCTTCGGGAAACAAATCTTTTGTTGATTTATTTGCATTATTTGGACCAAACCATTTTGATGGATAAACAACCACCTTATCAGGTACTCTTGATAACCATGCACCCCACCATGAGAATGTAGAGTTTGCAATGATAAAATCTGAACACATTGACATCAAACACAAATCAACATAAGAACTGCCACTTTCGCATACAGAAAATCTATCAGATACAAATAGTTCTTGCTCTTTACACCAAGCAGGATCATCGGAAAAGATAACTACATTTTGATCGTCAGGAAATTGCTTCAATGCGTTCTCATAATACTTCATAGAAAGATTATGATGATTTAAATTATTGATCAGAAAATCACCTCGACGAATATGGAGTGCAACAGATCCCTGCATTTGTGGTCTATGTGGCTCACATGATTCTAGATACTCTCGTTTAAACGTAAACTCATTCCTGATTTCATCTTCAATATGTTTGAAATATTTTTCCGTTTGAAAATACCCAACAAGAGTAACATTGTCTGGGCAGTTCTCAAGAATATCTTCATCAAAATGAAAATCAACTTCAGACCTTACACCATCAGCTAATAAATATCCAGTTTGTTCGGGATGAATATCAAACACGTCAAACAATTCAATCCTTAGGATATTTCCTAAAGAATCTTTAATTCTTTCATTGTGGTCTGGAATGGTGTACCCATATCCACGTTTAGCAGCGATGCCTCTAAGAGCGGCATATTGGAACATCTGGTTTCCCAGTTGCCCCATCCTACCAAGATAATTTAATCCAATCATCGGGAAGTAAATCTTTAGTGTCGTTATCTTTTAAAAGTTCTGGACCAAACCAAGGATCTGGTGCAACCACAGGATTTGTACGATTCTTTTGCAACCATGCGCCCCACCAACTTAATGTGCTGGGAGAAATAATGGCACCATTACAAAGACTCATCAAACATAGATCAGTATAAGGGATAAAAGAGTTTCTGTAAACCCCATCACCTTCCATACACTTATGGGAATATTGCTGCACACTTTCATTAATTAAGAACCTTTCATCAGAAAAAAATTCTTGTTCCTTACACCAAGCAACATCATCACTACAAATTAAAACCATTGCATCATCATCAAAATGTTCCAGAGCCTTACGATAATAATCAAAGGTCGGCACTGGATGCAGATGTTCTCTACCAACATTGTCACCACGACGAACATGGAGAAAAATAACACTATTGAATTGATCTATAAAGTCTTCACATGGAACTCGAATATCATCAATGAATTCAAAGTCTTCACGAATTTCATCTTCAATATGCTTGAAGTATTTCTCAGATTGAAGATATCCGTCTAGGTTTGTATTGTCAGTAAAATTTTCAAAAAGATCTTCATCAAAATGAAAATGTGCCTCATCTCTAGTTGGATAAGGCACTTCGCCAATATTTTTTAGATGCTTTAATTTAAACGGGTGATGAATACCATAGTTGGCAGAACGAGTGCCATCTTCAGGAATACACCACTCATAACCATGTTTAGCCGCGATACCACGGAGAGCAGCATACTGGAAGAGTTGATTACCAAATCTTCCATTAATACCCAATCGATTATAACCAATCATAATTCAATCCAGAATACTTCTTCGTTAGGAATGCCAAAGATAATTCTATCATCACATTGAGATTTTACATAGTCCTCAACAACATAAACTTTATATCCATGATTTAAAAGATTTAAACACAGACGATATTGTTGACTTTCCGTAATAATATCAGTACCTTCTTTATAGGAGACATAATGGAAACAGAATGGAAGATTATTCACATTCTTCTTCATAAAATAATTTGTCAAGAAGATAGCATGTTCATCATTAAAGTTATCTGTAGTATAACCAAGGTTATAAACAAGACCCATCTTCTTAGCAAAAGCTGCGAATGATCGATTGTCTCTTGGCAGACATGGACCACCATATCCATAACCATACTTAAGAAACTTTCTTCCTACACGACTATCATCACCAATAGCACCAAGAACAGTCTCGATTTCATCCTCAAGACCAGCAAGAGTCATAACTTCACCAAGCATGTTTGCATAACTGATCTTAGTTGTGAGGAAACAGTTTGTTGCAAGTTTCACAATCTCCGCTGCCTTTGGAGACATGAAATTAATCTTTGGCTCAGTTACTTGAATACGATGATACATTTCCGATAATATATCAAAGATATCATTATCATACCCACCAATCAAAACCATATCGGCTCTTTGAAGATCTCTGACGATTGTGCCCTGTGCGATGAACTCTGGATTGTAAAAAACATTTACGCCCGCTTCTTCTAACACATCTTGGAATGCATCACAATCTCCAGGATTTGTGGTACATCCAACAATCAGAGTTTTCCCACGAACAGAAAATTCTGCATTCTTAAAATCTTCAACAACTTGCCATACGGAACTCACATCATAATCTCCACTGGGAAGAGATGGTGTTGCAACAAGTGTGAAAATGAAATCACAATTTTTGATGACTTCAAGATTGTCAGTTACTGCTGTAAAGTTTTTGGCATTATCCAGTAGTTCTGCAACTTCAGGCTCACTAGTAGTAATGATTCTATTGTTCAATCCAATGACGTAATCGTGACGACAATCAGAAACAACAACTTCATAACCTGCTTTCTCTAAAAGCAGAGCAAGGCAGATGCCAAGTCTGCCTGCTCCAATTAGACCAATTTTCATAGGGTAAATGTTGGGATAGGTTCCATTTTATGTTTGTTTTGGGAGTTGAATTTTTGAAGAACTTCAACACCAGGACCAGTTCCGTATTCCATCGCTTCTTCCAGTTGAACATAAGAAGCTCCAAGTTGATCCTCATCTGTTCTACCATCATCCCACAGACCATCTGTAGGTGCAGCATTAATAATACGTTCGTCTATGCCAAAGTGTCTACCAAGTTCCCATACTTCAGTCTTATACAGATCTGCGATAGGAGCAATATCAACTCCCCCATCACCATATTTAGTATAGAACCCGACACCATAATCTTCAACCTTGTTACCAGTACCAACTACAATACCACCAACAGTTGTGGCAACCTGATAAAGAGTTACCATGCGAAGACGTGAACGACTGTTTGCAAGAGCATGTTTGTCCACACCAAACTCGCGCATGGTGAATTGAAATGTATCAAAAATTCTTGACAGATCAAACTTTTGAACAACCACGTTTTCAAAATTCGATTGCAACCATTCAAGGTGCGTGTCAGAAAGAGTTTCTTGCTCCTCTTTCTGATGGATTGGCATCCCTAATGCATAAACTGGAAGACCAGTTTTAGCTGCAAGAGTAGATGAAACGGCAGAATCAATACCACCAGAGACGCCAATCACAAATGCTTTAATATTAAATTGTTGTGCATAGTCTTTTAACCAAGAAACGATGCGTGTTTCGAGTTCAGAATAATTTTCGATACGGTTCATTGTTTTTTCTCAATTTGTGTTTGAATCCATGCATATGTTTTAGCAATACCCTCTTCGAGAGTCATGGAGTAATCCCATCCTAACTTAGAACGGATAAGATCGTTGTTACTATTGC
>Ga0129333_10004616_pt1 | contig 12884 bp, 22 predicted proteins | sample CPB6_08_DNA_FD_94474 | JGI IMG/M metagenome (GOLD analysis project Ga0129333, IMG submission 94474) | Freshwater to marine salinity gradient microbial communities from Chesapeake Bay, USA - CPBay_Sum_0.6_0.8_DNA | ecosystem: Environmental > Aquatic > Marine > Coastal | place: USA: Chesapeake... | reverse complement strand
TGAATAAATATTGTATATTTGTCAAAAATTAAATGATATGATAATAGTAATGAAAGAGGGGTTTGAAGTCACCCCTGAAATTGAAGCGTTAGCGCGAAGCTATGACTTCTACACTGCCTACATCGAGAATAGTGGACAAAGAGAAAAAGCGGAAGAAAAGAACCGCAAAGTAATGGAGCAGTTAAAGGCTCTAGGTGTTAAATCAATAAGAAATTAGTCATGGAAAATGTAGAGTTAAGAAACCGCAATCACTCATTCGATGTTGCAGGCGGTAATTTTGAAATTGAAATGATTAGCGTTAAAATCTTTCAATTCAAAAACGGTGAATTTGCCCAAGACTTGCAAAAAGCTAAGGAGTTAGCTGAAAAAATTGTTGAACTTTTAAAAGAAATGGAGCTATGAAAAAGTTATTAGAAGCCAAAAAAGAGATTGGCAAAGTGGCAAAAAATGCAAAAAACCCACACTTCAAAAACACTTATGCAGATGTTAATGCATTGATTGAAGCAGTTGAGCCTATCCTTCACACGCACGGATTGTTGTTGTTGCAACCTATCATTGAAGGTAATGTAGTCACTCAGATTATAGACGTTGAGAGTGGTCAATCAGTCGAGAGTAGTTTACCATTGCCACAAGGGCTTAATCCCCAGCAATTAGGCAGTGCCGTGACTTATTTCCGTCGCTACACTTTGCAGTCACTTTTGAGTTTGCAGGCTACAGACGACGATGGGAACGACGCGAGTAAAACTCCTACTCCCGTTGCACCATCTGCACCTAAAGTACTTGATTGGGAACAGGAAATAATAGACCAAATTAAAGACTTCACGAAAAAATCCGAGTTAAAATATTTCATGGGAACTTTAAGTGAAATGCAGAAAAGCGACGCCGTTAGGAATTTCGCAAATAGTCACAACAAAACTTTAAACCAATAAATATGAGTGATTTAAAATTAGCAAAGGAACAAGCCCTTGCACAGACACAGAATGTCATCGACACATTAGTAACCGCCGTGATGGAAGGTGAACTCGAAGCCTTAATACCTTATGCCGTTTTTGACAAAATGGAAAAGCTAGTCAAAGAAGCCAAAGGAAAGGTTGAAATATACGCTCAAGATGAAGCGTTAAAATATCCATCAAAGTCTTTTGAGTTTAGTGGCGTGACATACACGGTTAAAGAAGGTTACGCACAAATGGACTATGAATCAGACCCTATCTATGCGGACTTGAAAGCAAAGTTAGACGCACGAAAAAAACAGTTAGATTTGGTGGAGAAAACAGGAACAACAATCTACGACGATAGCGGTTTTGAAGTTCCTAAAATCGGAGTTAAAGGTTACACTAAGGACAGTTTAATAGTTAAGTTCAAATGACAGTAGAATCAGTTACACATGAGCCACATTTACATGGCTACAGCGTTAAAATCGACGGAAAGAAATATTTCACACGCGACTTTGTCCAAGAAGGCGACACGGTGAAAATAGAAGTTTTAGATGAAAATGAGGTAAAGTTGACCACCTCGGAAACGGTTGACGATATTAGTTTATTTATATGAAAATTACAGGTAAAATCTACCACCTAACTGATACGGTGGTGAAAAGCGAAAAGTTTAAATTTCGCGAAATTGCAATTGAAACAATCGAGCAGTATCCACAACGGGCAATCATTCAATTTGCAAACGACAAATTAGATTGGTTAGACAAGTTTAAAATTGGTCAAGTGGTGGACGTCGAGTTCAACTTAAAGGCACGCGAGTACAACGGCAAGCATTACAACTCCATCGAAGGATGGAAAATTACAAGTCAAACGAGCTCGAAAATAAGCGCAGAACCCGAAGATGATTTACCTTGGTAACCGAAAATAAGCAACGAAAAGCCCTCCCGATTAAGTTCTGGAGGGTTTTTTATTGTTGTCAATTTTTAATTGTGGCGAATTCGACTTAATTAGACAATCAACATTTCTAACTTGTCAACTCAGTTGACAGTTGACAAGTTGACAAGTGGTAAACTAAAAAATTTACAGAAAAAATATTTTTTTCGAAAAATTTACACTTGACAGTTGACAAAGGTAAAAAATAGTATTTAACTTATTGATATACAAAAAGTAAAGCTTGTAAACTAGCCTTTTTTTTATGTCAATTTTTTGTAAACTGACTTGACAAATTAAATAGATTTAATTTTTATCTAAAAAATGTTGTCAAATTAGAAACTTTTGTATTTTTGTCCAACGGTTCGGCTTCACACAATAGAACCTAAAGAAGTTATTAACCTCGATAATGAAACTGGAAGTGAAGCCCCAGCCGATTTATCGGGGTTTTTTATTTAGAAAAATTATGATTGATGAACAACAAGTTGCGCTATTACTTCAACATTTTAGTCTAATTACGGTCGGGCAAAATAAGAAGCCTAATTTCGCATGGAAGAAGTATCAGACTGAAAAGGCTACGCTGGATGAGTTTCTCAAACATTATCATTACAAGGGTGGCATCATTAAGACAGACGGCGAAGCATTGCCACCGACAACAGGAGTTGGAATAGTCACTGGATTTGATTTCTTGGAATGCGTCGATATTGACACAAAAGTATTTTCTACCCAAATTGAAAAGAACGAGTTTTGGAATGAGTACATTACTACCCTTAAAGAAAACATAGTTGATTTTGATAAGAAATTTGGATTGTTCCAGACTGTAAGCGGAGGGTATCACATAATTTATCGGTCAAAGCGTGTCGAAGGCAATCAGAAGATTGCAAAACTTAAAGGACATAAAGAAGCACTAATCGAATCGAGAGGAATAGGCGGGTATATATTTATATATCCTCAAAATCAGATTGGTAGCCTATCTTACTTTAAGTTACAATTTATTACCGATAGAGATAGGGACACACTATGGACTTTTTCAAAGGCTTATGATTATCAAGAAAAACTACCTGAACAACCAAAACGGGATAAGAAGATATATCAAGAAGGGGAGATTACGCCGTGGGATGATTTCAACCAGCGCAACACCGTTTGGGATGTCGTTCAGGAGGACTTCATTATTCCTCGAAACGGGATTAAGTCAAGATTTACGATAGTCAAACGGCACGGCGCAACAAGTGAGCATAGTGGATATATTTACAACGATAACGGTTGTCTGTTCCTTCACTCAACGGGAACTATTTACCCAGCTGAAGAACAGTTAACTGCATTTGCTTGTTACGCATGGAAATACCACAACGGGAACTTTTCCGAAGCCACCAAGGATTTATACGAGCAGGGCTTCGGGAGTAGATTGAAAGTAAAGATTGAAGAAAACAAGCCTAACATAACTCAATTTGAACCAGTTAAAGATGTTGAGTTTCCGCTAGATATTTTCTCAAAAGACTTTCAGTATTACATGACCGAGTGTAATAAAAAACTTCACGCTTCACTTGATTACATGGGTTGCGCCTTGTTGTGGGTTGCCTCTATTTGTATCGGAAATTCGGTTGTCGTTGAGGTCAAGAAAGGCTGGATTGAAAAGGCTATTATTTGGCTGTCATTGGTTGGTAAGGCTGGTATCGGTAAGACACCAGCAATCAACAACATTATCTTTCCATTAGAGAAACTGAACTTTAAGGAAATCAAACAATACTATCAACAGATGGAGCAGTATGAACACTTCCAATCACTTACTAAAAAGGAAAAGGAACAATATCCCGAACAACAAAAACCTCGTAAAAGCCAGTTCATAGCCAACGATATAACATTAGAGGCATTGGTAGATTTACATCAGGAAACGGATAATGCAGTAGGTGTATTTAAGGATGAATTAGCAGGATGGCTAAAAGACATGAATAAGTATCGAGCAGGTTCAGATTTAGAATTTTGGTTATCTTGTTGGAGCGGAAAGAGTGTTGCGCTGAACAGAATCACTAGAAAAGGTTCATTTGTTGAACGTCCTTTTATTTCGGTTTTAGGCGGTATTCAACCGACAATATTAAACGAGCTATCGACAGAAAGTAATAAGGAAAACGGGTTCTTAGACCGTCTGTTAATGGCTTTCCCAAATGAGCAAGTGCAAATGTACAATGAAGCGGAGTTACATCCCTCGGACATTAAGTGGTATAGTGACAACATTATATCAATCTATCAATCAATTAAACAGACGTTTGGAAAACAAGAAGAGCCACAAGTAGCGCGATTTAGTCAAGAAGCAAAAGCGGAGTGGGTGCGTATCTTCAATGAAATAACTACTATACAAAACGATGAAAACGACAACGAGTATTTGAAGTCCATGTACCCGAAACAGAAATCTTACATTCCACGCTTTGCCTTGTTGATTCATTTTCTCAAGTCAAGTAGTGAAGATGGAGTGCCTTTATTAATCATTGATAAGGATAGTATTTTGAAGGCGGAGAAATTGAGCAAGTATTTTGTTTCGCAGGCAAAAAAAATACACATTGAAAGCTACACCGCTAACGAAATGAAAACGATTGCCAGAAAAGGCGATACGGTGGCGGATAAGGTTAAGATACTTTGGGAGAGTGACAAGGACTTTAATAAGGCTAAGGCAGCGGAACTTTTCCAAGTAACGCGACAACACATTTACAAAATAGTTAAGGACTTAGAATCAAAACACAATGTTTAAACTATCCTATCTAATCAACGGGCAATCCAAACAGGATTGGTATTTCCCTAACAAAGCGTTATGCTATTGGCAACGTAATCAATTAAAACACACAACACATACCTTTGGGACATGGAAAATCGAGAAAACATGACTTGCAACAAACACGCATTTGAGCCGATTGTAATAACACTCAAGGAGTTTACACGGCTTTATCACATACACAAACATAATCGTTCAAGTTGGAGAGATAGGTCAATAGATTACACTCCGAAACCAAAATTTAGCATTGAAAAAAACAAGGTTGTCACACCGCGACAAGTGGAAACAAGGGTAACGCCTGAAGGAGTGCCTTATGAATTTGTGACGGCAAAGGCTGTTACTAATGTAGTGCCTGACACCAATGGAATTACCAATCTGATCCTTGCATGGTTTGATTATCATTTCGAAAATCAATCATTGCGTAGAATTTCCAGTGAGGGTAAATACCGAAAAGGCGTTGGATATATTCCAAGTTCAAATAAAGGGATGAGCGACATCGAAGGATTGGTTAATGGAAAGTTTTGGAGTATTGAATTAAAGGTAGGACGTGACAAACAAAGAGATAGCCAGATTAAGCGACAACAGGAAATAGAAAAGAGTGGAGGTTTGTATTGGTTGCTCAAGTGGACAGACTTTGAAACCTTTCAGGTTGACTTTCAGAATATCTGTAAAGAAAACAACGTATTTTTATCTTTAATATAAAAAAGATTAATTAACTTTTATTCAAACGTGTAAATAATTGACTTATCTTTGTTCTAACAAAAACGAAATAATTATGAAAGCAACGGTAACACAAGCGGAAAAAAACGAAAGAAATTTATCTATAACATCTCAAGGTCGAGGTCACTACCTTATTGAGTGTGATTATAGAGGTAAGAGAATTTCAGCAATAACCACTAACACAATGGCAATTGATAACTTCAATTCTGAACATGGTGAAAAAATGGACGGACGTAACAGAATGAAAGAGGGTTACGAAGATTTATGTAATGAAATTATTCGTAAAAATTCTAATTAACAATCAAGGATATACCCCTCCTGTTCACTTTCAAAATCTGGGAACAAACTGAATAATGCACGCAGGATGGGATTTTTTTTAGAAACAATTAAAAACCGATAAAATGAGAAATCACAATTTAACGTTGGAATTGATAGCCAACGATTTACTCCACCAAAACGACGTAGCTAAAGGCAACGAAAACAAGCCTAACTACACGAATCGAGATTTTATGAATGCCGTTATTATCTTCCAAACGGCGTTAATGGACAAACTATTCGACGTTCAAGACTTCGACGAAATGCCTATCGAAGAAAGGTACAAGATGGCTGAAAAGTGCGGAAATGACCTACATAAGTTCATCCACACTTACACAGGTTTGGACATAAGAAAAGTTGAAGATTTTCTATGACTAAAATCGGACGCTACACAATCGACGCAGACGGCAACCTTTACCACGATAGGCGGTTGATTATACCAGCAGGGAAACTGTTCGAAAAGGATTGGATGGCGGAGTTTTTTAGGTCGAATCCGAAAGCGAATTTCAAGGACTTTATTCAGTGTTACAAAATTTTAAAAATGAGATACAAATGAATCAGCAACCTACCCCACCGCATGAAATCTTCATGGCTTTGATGCTTATGTTTGTTTTGCTTTTTTCTTTAATTATAATTTTTGGTTAGCATAAAAAACTTTAATGTAAATATTTTGATAAAATAGTTTGCAATATCAAAATAAACCTTACCTTTGATTCATAATTAAAAAGTAAAAGATATGAACTACACAGAAAAACAAATCGAAAATGCAAAAATAAAATACAATTCATTCTTGAATTTTCAAACTGCAAACTCTTATGATATTTCAGTTATTGGAATCAATGAGGCTAACAACCGCGCTGAATATCACAATTCAATTGTAACTAAAATTCAAGCTGGCGATAAAGAATTAGAAAAAGAATGGAAATTGTTTTTTTTGAAGGAAGAAGTGAAAAAAGATGCTAAGGCAAGTGCATCACTTGAAAAATTACAAGCGAATAGAGAAGCATCAGCAGATATTTTAGCGCCGATCAAATCTTTGAAAAAAATAGGTGAATTCGGTAAATGGTTGAACAACTCAAAAAATCCATTTAGAAAAGAACATTTTTCTAAAAAATATACACAATCATCAGTTAACGCATTTTTAGCAACAATTTAAAACATAATAAAATGAACACAATTAAAAGAAACAAGTCAGATTTTTCAGTAGATAAATTTATCGGTGGACAATTTGCAATTATTGACAATACCAATCAAAAAGTAGTATTCGGTGGTGATTCGGCAAATGAAGATGATTACAACGAAGAATACATTAACGATGTGTTTGAGCAATGGGACGGAACATTGACGTATACGGAACTTTACGGTTACAAAATCGAAGCCTAAAATGAAACGAGGAGGAAAAAGACCAGGAGCAGGACGACCAACGGTGGAGGTGAAGAAACAATCCTTCACCGTTGTTTGTTATCCGCATCAAATCGCGGAAATTCGTAAATTTGCTAAAAGTTTGAAAGATGCAAGTAGTTCCAATAAGTCAGATTAAACCTAACCCTAAAAATCCAAGGGTAATCAAAGACGACAAGTTCAAAAAACTGTGTAAGTCAATCGAGGAATTTCCTGAAATGCTGGAAAAAAGACCGCTTGTGTGCTTTACCGATACAGACGGTAAGTTTGTTGTATTAGGTGGAAATATGCGCCTGAAAGCATCGAAAGAAGTAGGGTTAAAAGAACTACCTATCTTATTAGCGGACGATTGGACGGAGGAACAAAAAAACGAATTTCTGATTAAAGATAATGTAGGTTTTGGAGAGTGGGATTGGGATCAATTAGCAAATGAATGGGATATTGATAAACTTGAAAATTGGGGATTGGATTTACCTGTTGATTTTAGCGTTGAAGAAGAAGAAGAAGATAAAGAATTAATTGCGCATGAAAAGTTATCGGATAGGTATTTAATACCTCCTTTTACAATATTAAACACTCGAGAGGGGATATGGCAAGAAAGAAAAAAATACTGGAAAAGTTTAATTAAAGATTTCGGGGAAAGTAGAGAGGAAACTTTAGGTAGTGGGGGAATTACAATAGACGAAAATTCTTCTTCTTGGATGCATAACCCTAAGTTGGGAAATGGTGTTTCTTTATTAGACCCAGTATTATCTGAAATTATTAATATTTGGTTTGGCTTACCTAATACAAAAACTTTTGATTGCTTCGCTGGAGATAGTGTCTTCGGATATGTTTCTTCATATTTAGGTAATTCTTTTACTGGTATAGAATTAAGACAAGAACAAGTAGATTTGAATAATGAAAGAATAAAAGGTTTTAATTCAAAATATATATGTGATGACGGGCGTAATGTTTTAAATCATATTGAAGAAAATTCACAAGATTTATTATTTAGTTGCCCTCCTTATTTTGATTTAGAAGTTTATTCAGATTTAGAAAATGACGCAAGTAATCAAAAGGAATATTCAGATTTTTTACAAATACTTGAAACAGCTTTTAGTAATGCGATAAAATGTTTGAAGGAAAATAGATTTGCCGTTATAACGGTTGGAGATATTAGAGATAAAAAAGGTTTTTATTATGGTTTTGTAGATGATATAAAATCTATATTTAAAAAAAATAATTTATTACTTTATAATGAACTAATTTTAGTTGAGCCTATTGCTTTTGGAGCAATAAGAGCTGAGGGTAATATGAAAACACGAAAAGTTACTAAGTGTCATCAAAACGTTTTAGTATTTTACAAAGGCAACCCAAAAGAAATAAAAAATATATTTCCAAAAATTGAAATAGATTATAATGACCAAGAGAGCGAAAATTAAAAGTTACAGCACAATTACAGCACAATGGGAGCAAAAGATATTCAACAACATAAATTCAAAAAAGGCGAAAGCGGAAACCCTAACGGTAGACCTAAAGGCTCAAAGAACCGTTCCACAATAGCGAGGTATTGGTTGGAGGTTCAGCAGAGTTTAAAGAACCCGTTAACAGGGCAAAATGAAACAATGAGCCAAGAAGATTTAATGACTTTGGCACTAATCAAAAAAGCACGAGAGGGTGACGTCAATGCTTACAAGGCGTTAATGGATTCGGGTTACGGTGCGCCAGTGCAGGAGGTTACACAAACAATAATCGAACAACCGTTATTCCCTGATGAAGTGGCTGGAAATAATAGCTAAAGACCATAAGAAGTACGTTCGGACTATTGAGCGATTTGGTGAGCATTTCTATGCGGAGGATTTAGTACAGGAAATGTACTTGAGATTACACCGCAATAAGACGGCTCAAGATATTATAATCGACGGTAAGGTTAACGAATACTTTATTTACCTTACTTTGAGGTCAATATTTCTGAATTTCAGAAAGGCAAAAACGTTGATTGTTAAAAATAATGATATACCTTTGCTTTGCCCTGACGTTGATAATACGGCTTATTTTACGGCTCAAAATCAATTCAGAGATAAGATTGAAAAGGAGATTGACACGTGGCACGTTTACGACCAGATGCTTTTTCGGTTGTACCTGAATAGTGGTAAGTCAATGCGAGAGATAGCAAATGGAACAGGGATTAGTTTGCGGTCAATATTCAACACGATTAACGACTGTAAGGAGCGAATAAAAGCGAATTGTAGTGAGGATTACGAGGATTTAATTAATGAGGATTATGAGAAAATCTAAACCAAAAGGATTAGGCGACACTATCGACCAAATCACAACTGCAACTGGAATAAAATCGGTTGTGAAATTCATTGCTGGGGATGATTGCGGATGCGAAGAACGAAAGGAAGCGTTAAACAAATTGTTTCCGTACACTAAACCCAATTGTTTAAGTGAACACGATTACAATTTCCTAACCGAATTCTTCAATCGTCCAAATAAAAGCACCGTAATTCCGTCCGACCAATTCAGGTTAATGAGTATTTATAAGTCTTTATTTAACCAACCTATTGAATTTACAAGTTGTGCGGATTGCTTGAATACTACCATTAACAAAATAAAAACAGTGTATGAAAGTTATAGTAGCGATAACGATAGTAGTGAGCCTGTTTAGTTGTCATAAAGAGATAACAGTTTTGTAAGTAATGTTCAAACGAACGACGGCAGTCAACAAAATACGGGCGTTAAACAAGCGGATTAAAATCATTCAGGGAGGAACGTCAGCATCTAAGACGTTTTCTATTTTGGCGGTATTAATTGATTACGCAATCAAGAACCCGAATACTGAAATATCAGTCGTAGCCGAATCAATACCACATTTAAGACGTGGTGCGCTAAAAGACTTTATTAAGATTCTCAAGTGGACTAATCGATATAACGACGAGTGTTTCAATAAAACGCTACTGACATACACAATGAAATGCGGTTCTGTTTTCGATTTCTTTAGCGCAGATGATGCTAGTAAGTTAAGAGGTGCAAGGCGTGACATTCTCTACATGAATGAATGCAACAACATGACATTTGATTCTTACAATGAGTTATCAATTAGGACACGCCGTTATGTTTACTTAGACTTCAACCCTGTTAACGAGTTTTGGGTTCACTCGGAGTTAAAAGATGATCCGAATGCAGATTTCATAATTCTTACTTACAAAGACAATGAAGCATTAGACGAATCGATAGTTAAGCAGATTGAATCCAATAAGGTGAAAGCCGAAACATCGGACTACTGGCGCAATTGGTGGAAGGTTTACGGAGAAGGACAAATCGGAATGCTCGAGGGCGTTGTGTTCAGCAACTGGAAAACTATAGACACACTACCACAAGAATCGCGATTATTAGGGATTGGTTTAGATTTTGGTTTCACTAACGACCCAAGTACAGCCGTTGCCGTTTACAAGTGGAATGATAAGCGAATAGTCAAAGAACTATTTTATCAAACTGGAATGCTTAACGGAGATATTGCTAATTTACTCCCCAAAGACGCTATTATTTACGCTGATTCAGCCGAGCCAAAAAGTATCGAGGAAATAAGACGTCGAGGGTTACAGATTTACGGAGCAGGGAAAGGTCGCGATTCCATTACATACGGCATTGATTTGATGCAACAACAAGACTATCTAATTACGTCCGATAGCACCAACTTAATTAAAGAACTTCGAGGCTATTGCTGGGATACCGACAAAACGGGTAAGCGATTGAACAAGCCACAAGGAGGTCAAGACCATGCTATTGACGCGCTACGTTACCATGAAATGGAATCCATAAGCACGAATAAAGGCGTTTACAACATTTATTAAAAAAATAGTTTATATGTTATGAAGATTGAATTAACAGTTCCAACAAGACTGAATGAAATACCATTGATTAACTACCAAAAGTTTTATACAAGTCAACAAGCATCGAACGACGACGAGTTTATCATGCAAAAGATGGTACAATGTTTTTGCGGAATTGAACTTAAAGACGTGGCTAAAATCAGAATGACAGACGTTGTTGACATTGTTACCAACTTAACTACTATCCTTCAAGACAAGCCAAAATTCGAGCCTACATTTAAGATTGATAATATTGAATTTGGATTTGTTCCAAACCTTGAAAACATATCTTTTGGAGAGTATGTAGATGCGGAGGCGTACTGGGATAATGTCGAAGATTGGCACAAAGGCATGGCTGTATTATTTCGTCCTATTTCTGAAAAAAAAGGCGACAAATATCAGATTTATGAATACAAAGGCAGTAGTGAATTTAGTGACGCGATGCGATACGCGCCTATGTCGGTTGTGATTTCAACAAGGCTTTTTTTTTGGACTTTAGGGATCGACTTATTGACAGCTACTCTGGACTATTTGGAGAAGGAACTGGAGACGAAGGAGCTGGAGACCTTAGCGAAAGAACTCAATTTGTCAGGAGGTGGGGTTGGTACGGTAGCCTACATCGGTTGGCTCAGGGAGACGTTACAAAGTTTGATGAAGTCACGCGACTTTCACTCAGAAAGTGCCTTACTTTTCTCACGTTTACAAAACAAAGCGATGAGTTACAAGCACGAGAATTTGAACGAGCAAAACGCACAAGATGAGTTACTATAAGTTACTAGACACATTGCGCTCACAACTGAACGCGACCAACCTAATCAACACGATTACGGACGGCATGATTTCAGACGTTGATTTATCAAAACAAACCGTTTTTCCGTTGGCTCACATTGTGGTTAATCAAGCTACAATAGAAGGGAAAATACAGCGGTTCAATGTTACTATTCTCGCAATGGATATTTTGGACGGAAAAGAAAAGTACGATGTTGAGCCGTCTATCATGAGCGCTATGTTACAGGCGTTAAATCGTGTCTATGAGGTCATGACAAGGGGAGATTTAAACCCCGACTATGTTATGATTGACGGTGCGCCAACATTAGAACCGTTTACGGATAGATTTGAAAACAAACTAGCAGGATGGGCAATGACATTTGACGTTATAATGATGTCCGAAATGACTGTTTGCGATACTGGATTTACAAGCGGTTGCCCAAATGTAACAGTGACGGACGGAGCTACTCAAGTTCAAGTTTTGGCAGGTGGAACTTACACGTGTTCAGGTGGTGCAGTTGAAGATGTCACCTATGTTGTTCAGATTGACGGCGTAACGGTTGACACGTTAACACTTGACCCGACGGTTAACCAAACAATCAATTTCGCATGGACCTAAGAGCCGAAGCATTAAACAAGTTCGCAAAAGGTGTCGTTACTCAAGCGCGTGCTAACTTGACACGCCAAAAAAAGAACGCGTCTAAAAAGCTATACGATAGCATTGATTACGAAACTCAAGTCTATCCTAATTCTATTCGATTAGCGTTTTTTATGGAGCCTTACGGATTATTCCAAGACCAAGGGGTAAACGGCAAAAAAATAAAACACGGTTCACCTTTCAGTTACCGCGATAAGATGCCACCACCAAGTGCATTGGACAAGTGGATAGTTCGCCGAGGATTAGCACCCCGAGATGAAAAGGGGAGGTTGTTACCGCGAAAGACAATACAATGGATTTTATCGCGGTCAATTTACAATAAAGGTATAAAGCCGTCCAAGTTCTTTTCTAACGCTTTAGACACAAAACTAAAGACGTTACCAAATGAGTTGTTTGCACCTTATGCATTGACGGCTGAATTTTTATTAGAATTAACCATTAAAGAAAATTTGAAAAATGTACGCACGAACGCCCTATCTAGTTGAAATAGCAGAAGCAGGTCAAACAGGGTCAAAAGTTGAATTGTTTATCGCTAACAGTTC
>Ga0129333_10004615_pt1 | contig 12890 bp, 19 predicted proteins | sample CPB6_08_DNA_FD_94474 | JGI IMG/M metagenome (GOLD analysis project Ga0129333, IMG submission 94474) | Freshwater to marine salinity gradient microbial communities from Chesapeake Bay, USA - CPBay_Sum_0.6_0.8_DNA | ecosystem: Environmental > Aquatic > Marine > Coastal | place: USA: Chesapeake... | reverse complement strand
CGCTGGTGGATTTTTCGCGCCACGAACACGTGGGGCTGGGCGTCGACCTTGTACCCGGTTCTCAGGGTCTTGGACACGACGAATTTCGCCATGGGGTGCTCGTTGTCCAGAACGCGCCGGATGTGCTGCCGCGCGACGTCCAGGGCGAATCTCGCGTCGCGGCGAAACAGCAGCGCGTCCAGGCACTCGCCCAAAACGTCTTTGACGAGCGGGCAGTTGTCGCGCCTGACGAGCGCGATTCCCTTGACGTCCATCTTGCCCTCGTCCGACGGGTCTTCGTACTTTATCGCCGCGTACCGCTTTTTCGAGTACAGCACGTAGGGCAGGTAGATCTTTTCCATCTCGAGCTCGTGCGGCGGCTTGAACGTCTCGCTGATGCGCTTCGCCACGTCGCTGGCGATCTCGAACTGCGTGCCCAGATCGGGGGCGACGTTGAATTTCACCATGACAGAATCCGTATCGCCGTACACCACCTCGGACCCGGGGACGAGCTCGACGGCCAGCTGCGCCGTCTTGGCGATCATGTTGCGCCCCGTGGCGGTCACGGACGCGGCGATGGGGACGCAAGGCAGGAACCCCTTGGACGCGCCGCAGAATCCGTAGGCCGAATTCATCGTGACCTTGTACGCCAGCTGCTTGGCGTTGAACAGCGTCGCGCTCCACGCGTCTCCGCGAGCCTTGGCGGCCGCCATATCCCTCTTGGCCTGCTTTCGAAATTTGGCGAGGTCGTCCAGCAGGCAGGGGAGCACGCCCTTGAACCGGTCGTCGGGACCGGGCTGTGCGAACCGAAACGTCCCGAGCCCCGTATCGACGGAATAGTATTCGACTCCGGGCACGTTGGCGTATTTGGGATCGAGGACGAGGGTGTCGAACGACATGTTTTCCGCGCGAATGATGCTCGGGTACAGGCTGGCGAAATCCAGGGCGGCGATGGGCTCGAAGTACGCGCCCTTTTTGGCGTCGAGGACCGTGGCGCCCTCGAACTTGCCGTCCGTCGAGATCGCCTTGTCGTCCGGGATCACGTACCCCATGCTCCGCGCCTTGCCGACCAACGACGAGAACACGCGAATCTGTTGCCCCCGGTTGTTGATGTAATCCACGGGGACCTTGACCGCGTTGGCCATCTCCGTCAGGTCTTCGAAGATCGCCATCTTTTCGAGCAGTTCCAGCGGCAGCTCCGTGTCGCGGATGGCGTACCGCGCGATTTCCGCGCGATCGGCGGACGTTCCGCGGAATTTTTCGAATATTTCCGCGGCGGGGAGGTCGAGCTTTTGCCTCCCCAAAAACGTCTTGGATACGTTGTCCAGCGTGTACGAGTCCATGGACCGATTTTTGCGAAACCACTGCAGCAGGTCCAGCTGCATGATGCCCGGGGTCGACAGGTAAAAAAACTTGTTCTGACCGTACGCCGACGAGTTGAGCTCGCGCTCGACCGTTTTTCCGCCCCCGCGGGCCAGGTTTCCGAGCCCGTCGAGGAACACGAGCTCGTCGCCCGTGGAATCGTCAACGCACATCAGCGATCGCCCGTAGACGTACTTCCAATCGAACTGGTGCGTGTTGTAGCCGATGAGCACGTCGGTCTTTTCCTTCCGCAGCCCGGATATCCAGTGATTGACGACGTCGTGCTCGTGCTCGAACCACGCGATCTCGGCGCCCTCGACGGGGTCCGTCGCGGACAAACACGACACCGTGCGTTTGTACGGTTCGGGCTGGCCGTAGACGCGGTACGTCGTGGATATCTGGATGATCTTATCGTTCGGGTTTTCGGGAAGCGGAAACTTGCCGCTCTCGCTGTACGTTTCGATGTCCCAGCTGGCGATCACCAGCGGGGGTTGGCAGGTCAGCTCGCCCGGAAACACCCTGTCGAAGGTGGTTTCGACCTCGATGTCCGCCGTCGCGATGGGCGAGCTCGCGGGCGCACACGCCGTCGCGCGGATCCATCCCGCCGGGGACACGTTTCGGAGGTGGAAGAACCTGACGAGCGGCTCGACGCTCGCCTCGTACGTCTGGTGCTTTTTGGACAGCGCGGTCCGCGCGCGCCGGGCCGCGGCGCGTGTCTCGAACGCCAGCTGCGCCATCAGCCTCGCGCGCCCGTTGGTGAACCCCCACGCGCTCTTGCGCTTCACGAGCATGCATTTGCCGGGGAGACCGTCGTGGGCCCTCGCGGTCTCGGTGACGAACAGTTTCCCCCTGGCCTCGGACCACTCCGCCGGGAGCTCGACGAAAAAGTATGGCGTGAACCTCACGTGCACGCAGACGCTCTGGGCGTCCCGGGTTTTCCCGAATGCGACGATCCTGTACCACGGCCGTTCTTCGTCGACGTCCCCTTCGATCCAGTCGACCGGAAAAAATTCAATCGTAGTCATTTCGACGCGCGCGCCGCGTCGCCTTTAAATCATGCGCACCAGGTAGCTCGTGCCGCCGACGGCGAGGGTGGGCAGCAGGTCGCGGGTAAAGTACCAGGTCACGCCGCCGACGATGAGGGCGTCGATCAGGATGCGGGTGTTGTTCTTCATGAAAGATGATACGCTTAAAATATAAAAAAAAATACGGGGCGAATGGCCTTGGATCTTCGACGGTGCGGCATAGGCAACATCGCGCTGCTGGCCGCGATCCACGGCGCGCTCGGCGGCACCGACATCGTTCACGATAACCCCGCGGAGCTCGGGGTCCTGGCCCCGTCTCGCTTCGCGGTGACCGACGACGCGTCGCTCGCGGACCCGACCCTGAACGCGAAATACTGCAACCTGGGGGCTCTGCGGTTTGCGTGCGAGAAGGGAGCTCTGCGCGACGTGGTGAGGCCCAGGGACGACGTCCCGGACGTGTCCGGGGTCGAAGCGGGCTTTTGCTTTCGCGTCAAGATCGGAGATCTGGACGGCGACAGCGACGAGTTCATGAACGAGCGCGCGATATCCGCGATGCTCGTCGAATCGCTGAAATACGCCAAAATTCTCGCGGTCGGAAACGATCGGGGCGTGCTCGACCGTCTCGCGAGCGTCCACCCGAACGCGATCGTGCTCCCCGCGAGCAACGCCGAGACGAGAAACCACGACGATCACGTCGTGCAGTGGCACGCGCTGTCGAGGTGTCCGATCGTCTACCACGGGGTGCGGAGCGCCAGCGGCAGGGGTTTGACGTCGACGTTTGCGCCGGTGGCCGCGGCGTACGGAGGCTTGCACCCGAGCTCGGGCGCGGTGATAGGCGTGGACAACGACGGGGCGCTGTGGTCCGGGAATCGTTACACCTGGTGTGGAGCTTAAAAACGTCGAGGACACGCGTTCGCACGACGATGAAGATAACGAGCGACGATTACGCGTGGACGATATGCATCGAGGGAAAGCGGTACCACCACGTGACCGGGTTTCTCGAAGCCATGAAGCACCGAGAAAATCCGTCGTTTGCGGAAAAGATACGGCAGGAGCGGTCTCCGAGCATCGCGAGGGAGATGGGGGACGAATCGAAGATTCTGTGGGCCGACGCGGACTTGGGGAAACGCGAGCTCTCGGACTTCGAGAAGCGCGCGTACGACCGGGCCGCGCTGCGCCTCGAGGCCCTGCGCGTCAAATTTTCCGGCCCCCTCGGCGACCAGCTCGGCCGGATGGCGGAGGACGGAGACCCGGAGGCGCTCGACGTCATCCGTACAATCTCACGTAGTTCAGGCCGAGATCCTCGACGAACGCCCCGTCCTCCCCGCCAAACCTGTCCGTCCCGATGGGACCGTCGCCCCGATCCGGGCGATTGAACGACCTGAACTCCTTGATGTACATCGACCCGTTCTTGGCGACCAGCGCGACGAGGGCGAGCTTCGTGGCGAAGTTTTTCAGGGGGTCGTACGCGAGAAAGGCGATGTCGTACATCGTCCCGCCGGCGGAATTGGCGCGTTTCGTCGCGAATTCCGTGGACACGTACTGCAGCCTGACGGTCTTGGAGGCGCGCTTGAGGGCCCGCATCGCGACGCTCTCGACCTCGGCGTCGGTGTACGGCGTCGGCTCGGGCTCTCCTTCCTCCGCCAAGAGCCCGGCGGGAACGCGGGCGTCCGTGAACGAATGCAGCTGCTTGTCGAAGGCGCTGGCGTCCTCGGGAAGGGGGGTCGCGAACTTGTACGTCCTGTCCACCGGGACCTGCGTGAACTTCTTGATCGCGGGGAGCGTGAACTTTTCGGGGGCGGGCCTGCGCCACTGCCACGCGAGGACCAGGGCGGCCAGCGCGAGCGCGAGCGCCGCGACGATCGCGTATCTCTCCATATATATCCCCGTCGCGATAAAAATTCATTTAACGTTTTTTTCGCGCCGGGATGGTATGTCTATCGTCGCGGTCGTTTCGCCGGAGTGCACGAACTGCAAGAGATTCGTCGACGCGCTGAGAATGTCCAAGACCGGATCGTCGATGGTCAGGGTGGTCGACGTGTCCACCCTGAACGAATCCCAGCGACGCGGGCTGACGGCCGTTCCGACCCTGGTCCTCGCGAACGGCAAGCACCTCGTGGGCACGGAGGCCTTCAAGTGGCTGGACCAGTTTGCCGAGGAGGTCGAGCCGGACGCGTTCGGCGGGTTCGGCGCGCTCCCGTTTTCGGACGTTCAGGCGGACATAGGGTTCGCGATGTTCAGCGATCCGTACGCGTCCATCGAATGATTTAACGTTTTCCGGGCGGGAACGTCGCAGATGCACCCCGCGGATCTCCACCCCGCGGTTTCCAAGCTCCTGACCAGGACGCAGTGGGCGCAGCGAACTCCCGAATGGTACGAGGTTCGCAAGGGGCTCGTGACGGCTTCCGACGCGGCCGCGATCCTGGGCATCCCCCCGTTCCCCTCGTTCAAGGGCGACCCGAGGAAGGAGACGATGCAAAAAAAGCTGACGAGCGCCCCGCTGCGGAGCATGGCGGCCGTCCACGGGGTCAAGTACGAGCAGGAAGCGTGCGACATGGCGATGCGGGCCCTCGGGGAAACGGCGATCGAGTTTGGCCTGCTGGTCCACCAGGATCTCACCTGGCTCGCCGCGAGCCCGGACGGGGTCACGACCCGGGGGTTTGCGATCGAGATCAAATGTCCCACGAAACGCCGCATCGAGCCGGGGCACATCCCGCACCATTACTACCCCCAGGTCCAGGTGCAGATGGAGGTCTGCGACCTTCCCGCGACGTATTTCATCCAGTACAAACCGGGGTTTTTGACGCACGACGGCCAGCCGTTTGTGGACATCACCGTCGTGGAAAGGGACCGCGTCTGGTTCCGCGACAACGTCGCGAGCTTGCGCGAATTCTGGAGGGAGTACACGGACGCTCGCGCCGCGATGGACCCCGGCGAGCCGCCGGCGGCCGACGACGGCGGGGGGTGTCTCATCCGGGACGATTTGTACTGATTTTTTTCGCGGCACACGGGTATATGCATCCGATCGTGACCGTCGTTCTCGCGGCCGTCGTTCTCGCGGCCGTCGTCCTGGGCGTGCAGTACCTCATGAAAAAGAAGAAGAAGTCCACGTACATCCCGTCCCCCGCCCGGTTCGAGGCCGCAAAGATCCACGTGCCCCCGTCGAAGGAGTGCGCCAAGAAGCGCGTGCACTGGGCCCCGAGCGTCGTCGACGCGACGAACGACCCCCACGGCGAGTGGGACACCAACCGCAACCCGAGTTCCTTCGTGACGAACGTCAGCCCCGATTTCCCCGTGCCCGCGGACAGCGCCACGATTCCGGACGGGCTGACCTGGAAGACCAGGCAGAGGGCGTCCCCGATGCCCGACGCAACGTTCCGCACCGGGTTCGCCGACCCCGCGGTCGGCGGGGAGTATCAGTTCGACGGGCTGTTCGGCAAGGCCTGAGGCCTTATCGGACCCGGCCTTATCGGACCCAGCTCGCTGAAGCACTCGCCCGACTTGACGCACGCGAGGGGGGTCGTCGATATCACTTTGCCGCATACGGTCACGGAATCCCGCCCGTAATCCTGAAACGCGTAGACCCCCGTCTTGTCCGCGACCTCCAGCACGAACTTGAACGTCTTCCAAAAACGGTCGTCGTGGCCGTACGTTTCGTTGGCTATGTGCGACAATTCGTGCAACAACACGAACATCAGATCGTTGTAATTCTCCACCGTACCGTCTGATCTTCGAACGCACATCGACACGTCGCTCTTGTCCACGCTGTACGCGATGTTATCGCCGCCGTTTATCTCGACGAGCTTCCCGGACCACCTGGATCGTATCGCCGCGAATCGCTTGTCCCCTGGAGCGACGGTCTCGCTTCGCTTCAGGAGCTCCCTGACGTTGGCCTCCAGCGTGGCGATCATGTCGGCCGCCGCGACGCAGTTGACGGTGTCCAGGACCTCGTGCTTCCGGCCGTCGACCTCGGAGACCACGTATTTCTTCTTCTGGGCCGACGACAGCGCGACGAACGCCGCGACGATCAGGACGAGGACGATTCCGAGTACCAGCGCCTTCATCGTTTTTACGATACCAACCGGAAAATAAAATCAAAGCGCGTGGTATGGAGAACCAAAATCGCACGTATCTCGATCTGTCGCGCGATCAGTCCACATGGCCTCTGACGTACATCATGTCCGAAACCCAGCCCGTGAACCCCCGGCGCCCGGCCCTCGGCCTGATCACCCCGGGCGTCAACGCCGACGTCGTGAACGCGTACAACGTCGTCGGCGTGCCTCCGACGACGAGGACCAAAAGGCTCAAATCGCAGCAGGAAATCAACACGGAGCTGTACGGGACGGCCCCCTACCTCGGGAGCGGCGACGGCGTGATGTTCGACGTCGAGACGTCCACCAAGCTCCGCAACTCGACCCCTCTGCTGCGGGGATACAGAAGCAAGTACATCACGGCCGATAAGCAGTACGATACGTGGTCTTTCAATTACATCCCGAACGCGGTCCAGCCCGTGGCCGACCAGATCGGCGCGCAGAGCCGCGTCGAGCTCGCGTACGAATAATTTTCTGCGCGACGTGTAATGGATTCGAGGTACAGCGCGGAAGAAAACGTCAGAGCCGCCGAAATCGCGTACGTTCCAGGGGGAGCGCTGTCCGTTCCGGACAACGCGTTGGGCGACGGGCGCTGGACCCTCGCGGCGGTTCCGTTCCCGCGGTACTTTGACGGTCGGAGGCAGGTGGGCCGCGCGGCGGAATCGATCCTGCAGAGGTCGGTCGCGGCGACGCGGTCGACCGAGTCGTTCGCGTCGATCCCGCTGTTCGACGGCGTGCCGGACGCCAACGCGGCGTTCATGAACCAGCGCGTGACCAGCAAGCGCAAATCCTTCCTCCCCCCCGAACAGATCAGCGTCTCTCAGCCCTACCCCGACCCCCCGCCCGTCTGGCAGATGTGGATCGGCGCCCCGACCAGGTTCGACCTGCGGTAAAAATTACATCACCATGCTCCCCCAAAATCGTTCCATGACGTGCGCCGCCTCCGGATTCGAAGACGTTTCTAACGTACCGCGAATTTTCTCGTACACCGCGACGGGAAAACGACGGACTTTCGAAGCGTTTGTCTTGAAAATCGCACCTTCGACCCACGGAAACGACGCCGGTGGGTTGTCGGAAATGTACGTCGTATAGTATTCCCCCATGGTCATGCCCACGGGACACATGCGCGACGCCCCCGCGTGATTGCTATATTCCGTCCACCCGAAATGAGCCATGGGGGTCGAATTCCAGGCCACGTCCAACGCGTCGTGTTTTCGGCCGTACGTCACGTTGTCGTCATCGCGAACCATGCGTTTGAAATTGTCCGGGGGCACGTGGTCTTGGAATCTTCCTTGGGTGCACACGATAACGTCGCACAAATCGTTTTGCGCGAAATGATGGGCGTACGTGTGCGCTTCCCGACCGACGTTCGGAAGACGCACGACGCGAATCTTGGGGTGTGTGGACGTCGCGGGCGTTTCGGATTTGTCGTATACCGTCGCGCGGTCCACGTACGCGAGGTACTCGTGTATCCAGTCCACGTTTTCGTCGTACCGAGCGACCACGAGTTCTTTTGTGCGGCCTTGGCGATCCAAGTGATCGTCGTAACGCACGGCAACATCCATGCGTTTTATCATATTTTTTATTCCGTCGTATTACGATACAATGAGACGCGTCGTTGTAACCCCGGCGGGGCGCGAAAGGTATCTCGATATTTTGTACAGACATCTCGACAAACAAAAAACGTCGTTCGATGAATGGATCCTGTTGGTAAACACATCCGTACCGCGAGATGTCGAGTATTGCGAACGTCTCGCGGCGACGCACGATTGGATTCGCACGGCGTACGCGAACGAGTCCGACCCGTCTATCGGAAATCGTAACATCCATAAATTTTTGAACCAATTTTGCAGGGACGGAGACGCGATGTACCTGCGATTGGACGACGATGTGTGTTATCTCGCACCGGGTTTCGTTGATAGCATGTTCGAATTCAGGCAAAAACACCCAGAGTATTTTTTGGTGTACGCAAACATCATCAACAATGCGATTTTGTCGTGCATCCATCAAGAACTCGGAAATTTCACGTATCATCGTCAATGCGGGTACGAGTGCATGGACGATGTCGGGTGGAAAGATACGTTTTTCGCTCCGGTGCTACACGACACATTCCTCGAAAATCCGACGGACCCGAAATGGACGTCGTTCGAACCCCGGATCGCCGATAAGTACGAACGCATCAGCGTTAACGCGATATGTTGGTTTGGAAGAGACATCAAGGAACCCATAGACCAAGACGAAGAGCAGTGGCTGTCCGTCGAATACCCGTGCAGAATCAGGCGTCATAACATCATCAACAGCAAAGCCCTGTGCGTGCACTTTGCATTTTATCCGCAACGCGACGAACTCGAACGAATTGGAAATCGTCTCGAACGATATGCGGAACTTGCAAAATAAACCTTCTTTTTATACCTTGATCATCCAGTTGATGCCCCGAGTTTCTACGCGATACCCATACTTGGCCGCGAATTCGTCAACCGCTTTCGCAAGCCCGGGGAACAATTCGTGACCGTAATCGTCTCCCCATAGGATACCTCCCTCGCGAACGAGGTCCTTGTACGCTTCCAGATCGGCCAGCACCGCGTCGTATTCGTGCGAGGCGTCGACGTAAATCACGTGCGCTCTGATGCCGTAATATTTCAAGACCTCGGCCGCTTGCACGCTGGAAATCGGAAACGGAGCGACCACGTCGTCGTGGCCACGGGCTTTCATGTTCTTGACGAACGTATGGTACACCTGTGGCCATCCGTGGACGTGATTATTCGAAAATCGGCACGGTTCGTCGATGAACGTGGTATAAAATTCCGGGGCCCCGAGCCACGTGTCAATACACACCAGCGACGCGAGATTGGGTTTCAGTCGGCTGGCGATTTTATCGGCGGACGCGCCTTTCCACGTGCCGACCTCGAACGCGACGATGTCCTTGGTGCTTTGCAAATGCTCGGCAACGGCGTCCAGAGTTTCGTCAAAACCAGCCTGGACCCAGCCTTGCATGTCTTGAACGTACCCGTCGACCGACAAACCCTCAAACGCGTTCCCGTTGAGGCGTTTCAGAAACTGGTGCATGAAATCTTGGCGAAAAAAAGGATTTGTTTCAGACGATACGCACGCATTAAAAATGTATGTCAGTACAAATGGCCGCCACCAAAACGTCCCGGAAACCCGCCTCGAAACCCGTCGTGAGAATCAAGCTGAAAGCCGTCGGGAGCCTGACCAAATTCGGGTACCACGCCACCAAGTCCGACGCCGTGCGCCACGCCGCGCTGAAAAAGGCCGCCAAGGCCAACGGGTACAACGAAGTGATCAAGCGTCTGAACGTGCTGTACATTTACAACAAGAACCGCAATCCCAAACTGGCCGAAAAATTCAAGCTGGACATGACCTGGGTGCAGTCCGAGCGCAACAAAGTAAAAATGTAAGCGACGGTATATGATCTACGGAAGTTGCGTGATAGGCACGATTTTGTTGTTCCCCGGCGGTTTCGTACCTACAGGCTTTTTGGCGTGCAACGGTCAGACTTTGCCCATAGCCAAGTACCAAACGTTGTACAGCATTATCGGGAATAAATTCGATAAATTCGGGGGGAACCCCGCCGCCGCGTTCAACCTGCCGAGACTGACGCCGCCCAGCGGCATGACGTACATTATCTGCACTGACGGAGACTACCCGGAAAGACCGTTATGACAGCCTGTTGATCAAAAGGCCACGGGGTCGTTTTCGAACAGTTTTGAAAAACGTATCGAAATCGATTATTGTTCACCCGCCGAAGCGGTCGTAGTAGTAATCGTGATCGGTCACCATGGGGTACTTGGGCACGCGGGCCAGTTTCCTGGGCGACCTGACGTGGTCCGCGACGGTCATGGGGATGTCCCACTCGCTGAAAGATTCGCGGCGGCGGAACGCATCGAGGGCCAGGAAACCAACGACGAACGCGATGAACGCGATCAGCCCCATGTACATAGGAGTGCCGAGTTGTGCGAGCATTATACAGTCTCACACATTTTTATTTTTGGCCTTCCAGTACTCGGCGTCGGTCACCCCGGGGTGCTGGGCGAACGTCGGGATGTCTTTGAAGTACGTTTCATCGTACGATTCGCGCCTGGCGAGCCTGATGGTCCTGATGCTCGGGATGAGGGAGCTCACCAGCATGCCGATGAAAAAGGATCCCAGGACGAGCAAGAAGAATATGCCCACGTATTTGCTCTGCGGGGTTTCGGCCATCGTTCGTTCGTGTGTATATATCTTAACATTTTTTATGGACGCATACGAAAATGGACGACGTCGAGTACCTGGAACGGCACGGAAAGGACCAGTCGTTCCTGTTCCTGGCAGATAGCGCCAAGCGCGACAAGTCGGTGTACCCCTCCCCCGCCGAGTACGCGGTCACGTTCAACAGCCCGTTTCGAAACGTCGTCGGGTTTGAGCTCGTCGAGGTCAGCGTCCCCCGAACGGACTACATCGTGGATTCCACCGAGAACACGCTGACGTACAGCGTGACCCCGCCCGCGTCGATCCTGACGTGGCAGGCGGACGTCGAGGCGGGAACCAGGGTCGCGACGTTTTCGCCGGGGGATTACAACCTCCCCCAGCTGGTCGAGCACATGAACGCGGTGCTGGCCAACGTCGCGGCCGTCAACGGCGACACGACCGTCGTCCAGGTCGCGACCACGACCGTGCCCTCGGAAATATCCAACAAGGTCCGCCTGGAATCGTCCGGACCGTTTTGCGTGCTGGGCGATTCGTCGACGATCCGCACGACCATCGGGCTCGGGGACCCCGTGTCCGTGTCCGGAAACGCGGGGTACGACGTCGTGTCGGGGTACACGCTCAACGCCCCGCGCGGGGCCTCGGGCGTGTTCGTCGCGAAGCAGGGCCCCCTCGGCAACGGGGTCACGTTCCCCACCTTCGTCGGGCCGTACCCCGGCGACACGACCAAGTACGAGGGGGTGTACGGCGGGAGGGTGCTGCGCGAGTACTTCACGGCGACCGAGGCCGGCACGCCCACCGTCGTCAACGCGTTTTTCGCGAGCCTCGGGACCCCGCCCTCCGGGGGGTGGACGATCAACGTCCGCGTCGCCGCGGCGGCCACGGACGCGACGATCGCCACGGGGACGGCGAGGTCGACCGGCAGCGATTTCGACCCCGTGGCCTCGACGCTCGTCTCGACGGGAAACTTCGTCGCGGGAACGGGGTACTACGCGGAGTTCACGACGACCGAGACCACCGACGCGGGCAACTGCGCGGCCCTGTGGTACGACTTTTCGAACCTTCCCCCCTCCGGGTCGTACGCGGCGGTCAACGGGGTCCAGGTCCACGCGGGTCAGGATTTCTGTATCGACGTGGTGTCCGGGTCCTGGGGGTACGAGATATCCCCGCCGGGGATCGTCAACCTCCGGGGCGCGCGGTACATCAAAGTCAGGTGCCCCGAGCTCGAGCAGTACCTGTACCGGGACAGGGTCGGCGAGCCCTCCACGGCCGGCATCGGGATGGTCGACCTCATAGGGTACGGGTTTCAGAATCAGAGGTACAACTTCGTGCATTACCCCGCGACGAAGTTCCACCCCATCGGGAGGATACAGAAACTCACGCTGCGTCTCGAGCGCCCCGACGGGACGCTGTACGACGCCCAGGGGGTCGACAACACGCTGCTGTGCGCCATCACGTACCGGACCGTCCCGAAAACGACGCCCGAGAACGAGACGCACCCGGCCGCCCCCGGCTACGATCCGGATTTTATAAAGATCCAGCAGCGGCGCTGGAAGAACGAGTCGGACGCGATGCGGGCCTCGCGGAAAACGGGGTACTGCCATCCCGGCCCGCGGTAGCTCACAACGCGGCGGCGAGCCCGGATTTCGGCATAAACGCCGTCGCGCCGTACGCGATGCTCACGCCGTCGCCGATGCGCTGAATCGCGGCGTTGTGGAGCCGCTTGGCGTTCGGGTTCCTGACCCGCGTCGCCTCGGACTCGTGGATGCGTCTCAGCGCCGCGAGGACCTCGGACTTGGGCGCGGGGTCTGGAAACCGCGAATCCCGAACGCGCGCCTTGAGCATCGCGACGTACTTTTCGTACTTTGTCTGCACGGTTTCCGCAAACGTCTCTTTCCTCGCGAGAGAAACCGCGATGACGACCGCGGCCGCGGCCGCGATCGCGATCGCGACGAACACCGCGACGATCGTCATCATTTGATCAGTACGAATATATTTTTTCGATCCTTTTCGCCCCGCCGCACGCGCACCCCCGGGGAGAACCGAAGATAAACAGGATAGACGCGAACCGCGCCAGGACGCTTTCCTCTTCCCCCACGTCCCTCTTGGCGGGGATCGTGACTTCCAGCGAGGTGTCGTTCACGGGGTCGAAGAATCCCGGGGACAGGGTCTGGCCCGCGAGAGCGTCGCTCGAGACGAGAGCGTCGCTCGAGACGAGAGCGTCGCT
>Ga0129333_10004613_pt1 | contig 12894 bp, 8 predicted proteins | sample CPB6_08_DNA_FD_94474 | JGI IMG/M metagenome (GOLD analysis project Ga0129333, IMG submission 94474) | Freshwater to marine salinity gradient microbial communities from Chesapeake Bay, USA - CPBay_Sum_0.6_0.8_DNA | ecosystem: Environmental > Aquatic > Marine > Coastal | place: USA: Chesapeake Bay... | reverse complement strand
TGGCGCAACACCTCCACCGCCCGAAAGGTCATGTCCCCCAGGTTCCCAATGGGGGTGGCCACCACGAAAAGCGTGGGGGGGCGATCGGGGGAGGAAGCAGTGGAATCCATCAAGGGGGCACCTCAAAAAACTCAAGTTTGCCAGAAAACTTAGCCCCCTGGATCGCAATCTCCCTCGATCGCAAATTTCTAGGGCAAATTCCAAGGGTTCGATCTGGGAACAGGGGGTTCTGCGGTCTCCAGGGCTACAGAATAGGAAGCAGCACAATACAGAAAGCTGTCAGGGTGCTTTTCACTTGGGACAAGCCCCTAGGCCCATCCCACAAAATTCTTGACGGTGGGATAGTCGTCCTGGCTGTCCATTGGCAAAAGTGGGATGCTCCCATCGGTCAAAATTAGGGCTGTTAAAATTAGGGCTGTCAAAATTAGGACTGTCAAAATTAGGACTGTCAAAATTAGGACTGTCAAAATTAGGACTGTTAAAATTAAGGCTGTCAAAACGGGTCTATTTCCCTTTGACAGATTCCCTAATTTTGGTAGGGGCAATCCCCCAGTGGTTGCCCCGATTATGGGCTTGAAAAGGGGGAGCATTTCACTTGGGAAGCCCTCACCCTAAATCCCTCTCCCAAAAAGGGAGAGAAACTTCCTCCTAAAACTCTTTTGCTCCCCTTATCCCGCCCTGGGAGAAGGGGCTGGGGGATGAGGGTCTATCCGCCAAAGTGAAATGCACCCCCTGAAAAGGGTCGGCATGGGGGCAAAAACCCTACCTAAAGTTGATTGTTCTCAAGTGAAATTCACCCGTCAAAACTCCGGTTCGGTTGCCCCAGATTGTTGCAAACCAGCATCAGCCCCCATGCAACAGCCCCAGTTAATAAACCAAAGATCAAGATTTAATGATGGGTGTTGTGTATGCCTCCTCGCCGAACTCGCAGCCAAGACCGGATCCTACAATTACTCAATTCCCTCGATCGGGCGGTGTCAGCCCAGGATCTGTATTTGGAGTTGCGCGATCGCAAGCAGTCCATGGGGTTGGCGACGGTGTACCGAGCCTTGGAGGGGCTGAAACTGGCGGGAGCCGTGCAAGTGCGCACCTTGGCTTCGGGGGAGTCTCTTTACAGTTCCAAACAGGAGGATCGCCACCATTTAACCTGTCTTCAATGTGGCAATTCTATTGAGCTAGATGAGTGCCCCGTTCATCAATTGGAAAACCAATTACATCGCGATTATAACTTCAAGATTTATTACCATACCCTAGAGTTTTATGGACTCTGTACCGGATGCCAAACATTGGACTCTGCCCCAGGGGACGGGGCTAAAATTCATCCGTGACGAGGGCTTGCACCCACTGGGGGGGGTCTGGGATGGGGCTGCCAATGCGCCCTAGGACTAAATAGGCCAATAAATGCACCGTAAACAGATACATCACACTGTTAATAACAATTAGAATAAGGGCGAAAATTTGCACCCAAATGAGTTGGGGCTGGATTAATAAATTTAAGTTCAAAAAAATCCATTGCAGCATTTCCGTCACTTGCACCGTGACATAAACCCACAGGTCATCCCCCAGCAGCAGGGAGGTGAACCAAATGCGGAAGAAAAAGCCAATGGTGCTGAGGAGGGTGCCTAGGCCAATGGACACCAGCCAGGACGATCGCCGCCGCCAACAGGATCCCAGCAGCACCCCCAACAGACCAAAGGGCATCAGAAACAGGAGGCTACGGGTGGGGCCCATCAACACCGACAGCAGCAAACTGGCCACCAGGGCGGTCATCCAGGACGATCGCTTGCCCCACCGCAAATACACCAGGGCAATGGGCAGGGGGAACCCCAAGCGCAACAGGGGGCCGAGGGGAAAGTAGTAGTTGACGAGCCAGAGGAGGCTGGCGGCACTGGCCAGGAAGGCGGTTTCCACCAGGGCGAGGGGAGGGGCCGATCGCACCCCAGGGGAAGGGCTGAGGGGGCTGGGGGAAGCGGGCAGGTCGGCAGGGAGGGGGGTGAGTTCCCCATCCACCCAGGAATCCCAGTCGGGGGAATTGGGGTTAGGTTCTGCCAGGGGGCGATCGTCAGGCATAAAATCTGAAGCGGCGTATTGAGAGCAGCGTATGACCTAAAGCAATTTATTATCTACGATCTAAGGACTATCAACGATCGCCGAGGTTTCAGGGCAACCATGGGGGGATTGCCCCGACCGGATGGGTCAATGGGCCAAAGTGAAATGCTGCCGATCGAAGCACCCTACAGCAGCATATTATCGAGAACTTCCAGGTTAGGAATCAACATCACATCCCGATCGCGGCGAATCAGTTCCTTTTTCTCCAGCTTGCTGAGTACCCGCGTCACGGTTTCCCGCGCCAAGCCGCTCAAACTGCTCAACTCCCGGTGGGGCAAGTTGGGAATGCACACCCCCTGCTCCCCACGGGTGCCCTGGCCGTCCGCCAAAAATAACAAAATATCCACCACCCGCGCCGTGCTGTCCGCCTCCCGTAACCGTAATCTACGATTGACCTGGCGCAACCGTCGCGCCATCAGTTGGGCCAACCGAATCCCCGATAGGGGTTCCGTGTGGATCAGTTCCACAAAATCCTGGGAAGGCATATTGCCGATGAGGGTGGGCACCAGGGTTAACACATCCGTCGATCGCGGCACCTCATCCAAGGGAGCCATTTCCCCAAATAACTCCCCTTCCCCCAAAATATTCAGGGTAATTTCTTTCCCATCTAGGTTATGGGTGCGAATTTTGACCCAGCCCTCTAGGATGAAGTAGACAGAATTACCCCAGTCATTTTCCAGAAGAATCACCTGGTTGGCTTCATGGCTGCGCACCACCACATGGTTTGTGACCCGCTCCACGACTTCGGGGGCAATGCCCTCAAAAAAAGAGCAAGCGCGAATCAATTCTTGTTTAGCTTGTAAATCGCGAGCGTTGTATCGGCTGACCATGGCTGAGGCTTCCGGGATTTTTTCGGCTTCTGGGGGTAGCCCCAAAAAGTCTGGGGCGTTGCACCTTTAGGCTGTCTCTCCGTCAAGGTAACACGGATCTGCTCTCCCCTGGGTATTTCTTCAGTAGATTCCCTGGGTTGGGAATTTTGAATTTGCTAGGACTTTTGCAATTCGATCGTCCCGATTCCCTAGGGAAAGGCTCCCCCTGAGAAGTTGTTGCCCCCTGAACCAACCAGGGTTGCAAGATTCCCGCCCCAATGCCTTGACGATCGGGCACGGATCATGGATCCTGTGGGCACCTTCCCTTTCCTGCCCAGGGGTACACCCCCTTGCAGAATTTGCCAGGATCCCCATTCCCTAGGGAACCGCGATCGGTTAAAATCCTGACCCCCCTCCCCGAATTGCCCACTCCCCACCTTCTGGGGCAATGCCCTGTTTCCTGAGCATGGAGAACTCGTGTTGTGACTGCCCGCAGTGATCAAATCCAAACGCTCATCGCTGAAATTGACAGCGTGTTAAGCAAGGCTGGCCCCCGGCTTCCCTTTTTTGCCTCCGGGGAGCTAAACCAGCAGCGCCAAACCCTGGAACATCTGCGCCATTACTTGAGTTCCTTGGCCCAGGAACTGCCCACCCTAGAGGCGGGGGCCATGGCTCAGGCTCCTTTGGCGTTGCGCAGCTTAGAGTTGCGCCCAGACTTGCTAGCCCAGGCGGATAGCCCAGAGGCTGTGCTGGCCATCACCCAGGAAACATTGCAGCGCTTTGCCCAGGATTTACAACAATTACGGCAAGCGATGGTACAGCCTATCCAAGTGGAAATGTCCCAACTCCATGCCCAGCGGGATGCCCTGGTGCAGGAAATTCGCCAGTTAGAGCGCCAACGGCAGCAGTATGGTTTGGCACAGCAGCGGGCTAGCCAGGATCAGTTGATCCATGAGTTTCTTCAGCATTTAATGGATCGCATTCAAGACCGCCTGACCCAGCAGATGAACCAGGCTTTGGCGGGGCTAGTGCAGGGCGGGCTAGGATCCCAGGGGCTTGCGGGACAGGCCATAGGAGTTTATGCCCTGGGTCAAGGGAATTTGCCAGGGGAAGGGGCAGGCAATTTGCCCCCCTTGGATCCCAGCCAGCGCTATGAGCAATTGCAGCAGTTGCAAAGCCAAATGGATCAGATGATGGTGGGGCTGGATTCCACCTTGCGGGTTTTTGCGGAAGCGTTACAACAAAATATTCAAAGCTACCAAGTTTCCCTGTCCGATAGCCTGGATAAGATGCACAGCCTGGGGCAGCAGGGAGAGGCGATGGTCAGTGCTTTGGTGGGGCGTTTGGCGGATCAGGTGGGGAATGAGACCCTGGCCTATGTCCAGGATTTGGGCCGATCGCCCACGGTGGCCCGCTTGCCCCAGGGGAATCCCCAGGGGAATAAGGTGCTGGGAGCGTCTGCCCTGGCTCCGGCGGCTCCTGGGGTTGCGGCCCCCAGTCGGTCTAGTGGCGGGGGTTCTGGGGTTCCTCCCACGGGTCGATCGTCCGAAGCCCCCTCTTCGGCTCCTGGCAAATCTGGCTCCAGCGCAACAGCCCCCACCCCGCCCCATCCCAAAACTCAGGCCGATCGTGGGATCGGGGATCCCTTAGATTTACCCTATGCCGGGGGGGAACTCTTTTCCCTGGAGGACTCTCCCCCTGCTGCCCCCGGTTCTGCCCCGGAGACCCTGGACTTTGTGGATTTTGATTTAGCAGATCTGGACAATGTGGAATGGGATCAGTCGGGGGAAACCTTGGCGGTGGATCTGCTGGAAGGCTTGTCCATGACTTTGGGCGATCGTCCGGTGGTGCCCATTGCTCCAGCCCAGAACCCCTTGCCCACCCCCACCCCAGATGCCCTGCTGGTGCCCACGGCTGATGAGTCAGGTGGCTCCCTCAATGAGGAGTTAGGGGAACTGTATGCCAGCTTGTTTGGCGGGGATGAAACCGGGGAACCCCCCGTGGTGAGTTCCTTCTTTGGGGAATATGAGGAAGCTGCCCCCGCCCAAACCCTCCCCAAGGGCAGCACTTTCCCGCCGGTGGCCTCTCCCACCCCTGGCCATAGCGACACCCCGATCGCCCCAGGCAGTGCCAGCGGCCCAGGAAATGCCAGCGCCCCCGGATCCCCAGCCACCCCAGATCCCCAGGCCGTGGTGTTAGATTTCTTTGGGGATGTGGCCCCCTCAACCCCTCCGGCCCCTCCCGTGGCGGTGCCCCCCCTGGATTTGGGGGATGGGGTAATGCTCCCGGATCCGGTGGTATTGGAGCCGGTGGTATTGGAGCCGGTGGTATTGGAGCCGGTGGCCTCAAATACCTTCATTACAGCCCTTCAACCCTTAGATCCCACCCCCACCCAACCGGAAGCCCTGGATCTCCTGGGTACATCCCTGGAAACCCTAGATCCCGTTGCCTTGCCACCGGAGGATCTCCCCTCAAGCCCCTCTGACCTCCCCTTGGCCCCTGGGTCTGGTCCCTTGGATGCCTTGGTGAGCGCTGCCGCAGGGACGGATCTCCTGGGGGAAGACTTAGCTCGTTTGGAAGGGTTAGAAGGGCTGGATCAGGGGATGGATCCCCCCATGGCCTTGGGAACAACGGAGATGGACACCCTGGCAGCCGCCTTAGGGGATGGGGAAACATCTCCCCCTAGTCTCCAGCAACCGGAGCTAGCGGCTCCCCCCGTGGGCCTGGAGGCCATGACGGAAGCCCTGGTGGCCTTGGAGTTGCCAGAAATTTTGGCGGGGGATTTGGCTCCCGTGGCGGAGGAACCCTTAACCTTGGATCCCCCTGACCCAGGGGAGGCGATCGCCCTGGAGGCGTTGGATTTAGGGGACTGGCCTCCCTTTGAGGATCCCATGGGGGATCTAGGGAGTCTCGACGCGGCCCCATCCTCTGCATCGGGGGCGGTGGAGGAGATTCTGGATATTGAACTGTTGCCGGATGAGGATGAGGATCTCCTAGGGCCTGGTTCCGTGGCAAGCTCTAGCCCTGCGCCAGCCTTGGATCCCCTAGGGGAAGGCTGGGAAGATGGCGGCTTGTTGGGGGATGGGGTGCCCCTCGATCGTGGAATGCTGAATGTCCCTGATGGGTTGGGAGCCGATGCCCTGAACCTGGGGTTAGATCAGGAAGAACCCGCCTCCAGCCTGAACCTGGGGGAAGATTTTGGCTTACCTGATGCCAGTCAGGGTGAAGATCCTAGGGAAGATCAAAGCCTTGGGGAAGCCCTCGACATGGAAGCCTTCGGCATGGAAGCCCTCGGCTCTGGGGAAGCTCTCGACATGGAAGCCTTCGGCATGGAAGCCCTCGGCTCTGGGGAAGATCTTGGTTCTGGTGAAGATCTTGGCCTTGGGGATCAGGGGATGATTGAAGAGGTCGTCGATCGCGTTGCAGATGCCCTGTTGTTTGGCCTAGGGGAGCCGGATGCCCCTGGGGATCCCCCTGATCTTGCCCTGGGCTTAACCCTGTCCCCCACCTCCCAGGGGGAAGATTTAACCCTGGAGCAAAACCTAGGGGAAGAAACCCTACCCCCTCACTTGCGCTTGGATGGAGCGGGGGAGTCGGTGCTAGATTTGACCGCTGAACCCACCTCAGGGGAGATCGATCGCCCGTCCCAACCCAGCTTTACCCCAGAAACCAGCCTAGATGCTGCCCTATCCAGGGCCTTAGATCTGTCTCTCGAAAATCTGTCCCTAGGAGATCTGTCCTTAGGAGAGGATGTTACGACCCCCCCTAGCCCAGAACCCCCCCCGGATCCCATCCTAGAGGCCACCCTCAATGCCCTGCTAAACCCGATCGCCCCCGGTGCTGCCCCTGATGCCCTGAGTCAGGATCCCCTGCTGGCGGAGTTAAGCCGATCGGACGAACTGATCCCCCCCATGCCCCAGGAAGAAGACGCAGAAACCCAGCCCGGACTGGAGGATGCGCCCCTGGCCACGGAAGCCCCCTTACCCCCTCCGCCCCCCTGGCGCACCCCACGCCCTCCCATGCCCGCCATGGGGTCAGGGGAAGAAGATGATACCCGCCCCGTGCTGGAGCGGGAGTTAGCCCTGCTGGAAGAAGCCGAGGATCCCACGGATGTGCCAGAGGCTCGGTTGCCAGAGACCTTGCCCCCCCCTGGGGATACCATTAGTTCCCTGACGGACTTAATGGCGGCTCCCTCGGATGCCAGTGGCGATCGGGGTTCTCGCGCCCGCCCTCGCCCCACGTCCCCCATTTCCCCCACGGCCATGGAATTTAGGCAGGTGGACGAAGCCTATCTGCTGGCTTCCCCCGACGAGCGGCTGATTACGGGAGATGATACAGACCTGGGGTTAGGGGGGGATCTGGAGTTAGAGCCAGAGATCCTGCAACAACTGACGGAAGATTTATTCCAGTTGGAAGAGTCTGTGATCCCTGGATCCTCTTCCACCTCCCCCCCATGGCCTGATTCTCCCTGGGAATCGGGGGATGAGGATGAACCCTTGACCCAACCGGGACTGAATTTCCAGGATTTGGGATCCCTGCCCGATCGCCGGGATCAAGAGCCTCTGTTCCCCTCAGATTTGGAGCCTCTGCCCTGGCAAACACCGGATTTATCCCCTGGGGCAGAAGATCCATCGGATGCAGAACCGGGAATTTTAATCGATCCCACGGAATCCAACCCCCGCAGTCGCTATAACCGCAGTTTGGGGTTAGATGCCGGGGCGCAAACCTTGCCCACGGCGGATCTCTTTGCCTCGGATTTCGATCGCGTCCCAGATCGGGGGCAAAATTCTGGTGCGGATGCCTCTGTGTCCCCGTGGGCGACTTCCACTCAGCCCTTTAATCAACCCTATGGGTTTCCCATGGCTCCCACCACCCTAGGCCAGGAGCCAACCACAACCTTGGGCGATCGAGGCTCTGCCCCGGATTCCTCGGAAGAGTACCGCACCATTGAGGTCATTGCGAATCAGGTGGAGCCAGACGATCGCGGGGGTTGGCCCCAAGCTGCCACCCCGGAAGCGGCGATCGATCCCCTGGGGGATTGGGTTACGGATTTAGGGGATGATCTAGCCGGAAATCTAGCTGGAAATCTAGCTGGAAATCCAGCCGGAAATCTGACCCAGGACTTAACCACTACCCTAGGGGGAGGGGATCTGGTCGGAGATCTGGTCGGAGATCTGGCGGCAACCCTTGATCCCCCTGGGCAACCCTTACCCCCGTCCTTCGCCGGTGAGCCGTCCCTCGATCCCTTAGGGGACACCCTGGGGGAAACCTTAGGGGATCTGGGGGAGCAGCTTGCCAACGCTCCCCCCTTGCCCCTGCCCCCGACCCATGGCCCCGCCTCTGAGGATTTGTTTGACACCTTAGAAAGTGACGACAACCCCGAACAAGCTGGGGAAGCCGAAGAAGACCCCCTCAGCCTCTCAAATTTCTTTAGCGCATCCTTTGGAGATCTTGGCTCAAAAAAAAAGTAGTTAGCCCATCCTCCAGGGTTGAAACCCCAGGGTCAGAAGCCCTGAATTCTGGGGAAACGGAAGATTACGGTTGGTTTTTAGGGCTAGACCTCAGCCCCAAGGGTATAGCCGCCGTTTTATTCCACCAAGCCACCCAAACCGAGTACCCCCTCATGTGGGCACAGGTGGCTCCCCTGAAGGATGGGATTTCTGGCTCTGAATCTTCTGGCCCTGAGTCTTCTAGCCCTGAGTCTTCTGCATCAATCCCCCAGGGTGGCCAACCTAGTGCGCCCTGGGTCGATCGCCTGCCCATCACCGTCATTCTGGATCCTAGCTCCCTCCCCCCTCCCCCCTCCTCCCCCACCCAGCCCCCCGCCCCACCCATAATCCAGGGTATTCACGGCGGGATCCCCCCCACCGGTGCCCTAGGGCTAGAAGCCGTGCAGCCGAGTTTGGCCCTGGCGGTGCCCTACTACGATCGTAACCAACACCAATGGCACCCGGTTTTGCAGCGGGGAACACCTCGGCCCACCCCATCCGGCGATCGAAGCCCCGCCCAACTGCCCCTGATCTGGATTCGCCAGAGCCTCGAAGCCCTGTTGACCTGCTTCCAGTGCCCCCCTGGGGATCAGGTGTGGGGCTGGCAACCCACGGCCCTGGGCCTCACCCCCACCGCCCTCCACCAGGCCATGACCCACCTAGAAGGGGTGGTGGTCAACTTGCCCCAGGGCACCACAGAAGCCTATAGCTTCAACGTGCGGGAAGCCATTTTGGGAGCCGGATTAGTGGCGCAACCAGAACAGGTGTATTTCCTGGAAACGGCGATCGCCGCCTTTTTGCCCCTGCTCCACAGCAAAGCCGTCCAGGGATCCCTAGATCTGCGCCCCAACCCTTCCCCCCTGGGGGCCGGATCTACCCTCATTGTCCATGGGGACGGAGCCACCACGGAACTGGCCCTGGTGCAGGTGCCCCCCTCCCCCACCGCCCTCACCCATGGGGACTTTAGCCACGGTAGCCTCGCCTATGGGGAACAGGCTCTGGATCAGGATATTGTCACCCAACTGCTGTACCCCCTGTTGCCCCCCGGTCGCTTTGACTTTGATCCCCAGGGGTTCCCAGTGCCAGGGGAAGCGGATTTGATCCCGCGATCGCGGCTCCACCACTACCTCACCCAAGCCCCCCTGGGTCGTCTGCTCCTGGAAGCCGCCACCCAACTGCGCCTCGTCTTGCAACAACAGCCCCAATTTACCCTGCGCATCGGAGCCGCCACCCACACCCTCACCCAGGAAGATCTAGCCGCCAAAGTCCTCAAACCCTACTGTTCCTGCCTCAATTCCGTCCTCAACCAACTGCTCAGCCACCAGGGTCTGGCCCAGGGCAGCTTAAACCAGGTGGTGCTGACGGGTCACGCGGCCCTCTTGCCCCATTTGCTGCCGTGGCTACACCAAAAATTCCCCCTAGCGCAACTCATCACCGGCGATCGCACCCCAGGGATGCCCCAAGTCCCCAGCCCCGGCCATGCCCTGGCTTCCGGCCTCGCCCACTTCCCCCTCTATCCGCAACTGGTCAACCCCGCCGCCCAATATAGCCGCACCTTTTTGCTGCTGGAAATTCTGCGAGCCTGTCCCCCGGAACCCTTGAGCCTGTCCCAGGTGTGCCAGCGTCTGGAAACCCGGGGCATCAACACCCAACTGTGCCAGGGGGCGATCCAGGATTTGCTCCAAGGCCATCTGCCCAAGGGTTTGGTGCCCGATGGGGCCGTGGCGGGCTATTTTACGCCGGAATCCTGGGGACAAACCCTTTATGTCACCCTACGATCGCAGCCCCTCTTTATCCAGCCCAGCCCCCACACCTACCAAATCAACCTGGTGGCCTGCCAAGCGTTCTACACCTACTGGCAAATCCTCTCCACCCACAACCGCCAAACCCTCGCCGAACCCTACCTCTGGCAACTGGCTTACGCCTAATCCCTAGGGTTCATCCCCTTGGCCTAATGCAGATCCTCAATCCCTAGCCCATCTGGGGTTAAAACCTATGGCATCAGACCCTGGGGGGTTGGGCTGAACTGGAAGTAAAGATTTTCAGGTGGAGTCCTTACTTCCGCTCTGGGGGGAATTTGGGGCGAGGGCTTTCAAAATAAGATGGATTCAATCACCCCTTGAATGGTTGCCTTAACTCCAAGCCAGCTTCTCAATCTCATACGTTTTCAAAAACGGTTACCCCAAGGCGCAGGTGAAGTTCGCATTTATAATTTACCCAACGGTGGTAAAGCGTTCCAAGCATTGAGCCACAACCCAGGGACTACAAAGCAGAGATTCAACGGCTTCAAGAGTACCCGGATCAAGCGATGCCCCTCTATGATGCGACGATCGCGGCAGTGGCTCAACGACTAAGACTTCCCATCTGGACTTATGATTTTCATTCTGATGTGATGCTCAGCCCAGTTTAGCGTTGAGAGGATGGAGGGATTGTAAGATAGACGGGTAATGATTGCCTTCGCCCTAGACGAACTTCGCAACCTCATGAATTTTCAAAAGATGTTACTGTACCAGCGGTTGGGCATTACAGATGAGCAACTGGCTCAGTTTTGTCAACGGGCTAGTATTGTTGAATTTGCCCTGTTTGGGTCGATTCTGCGGGACGATTTTCGGCCTGAGAGCGACATTGACATTCTGGTGACGTTTGCGCCGGATTGCAAGCTAAGCTTGTTGGAGTTTGTTGGTTTAGAGCAAGATTTGGTGGAATGGCTGGATAGGCCGGTGGATTTAGTTGAGAAGCAGGTGGTGGAAGCTGATTTTAATGAGATTCGTCGTGCAGCTATTTTGGGCCACTACCAGGTAATTTATGAGTCGAGATCGATCGTATTTGCTTGATATTCAGAAATTTGGGCAGGATATTCTGGGATTTGTGGAGGGGATGGATGAGGTGAGCTTTCAAGCTGATCTCCGAACTCAAAATGCTGTGTTGTATGGCATTACCCTGATGGGGGAGGCCACAAAAAGGCTGTCGTCTGAATTGCGGGCTACTTATCCCGATGTCCCTTGGAAGCAGATGGCGGGGATGCGGGATAAATGTATCCATGACTATCGCCAGATTAATCTGCAACAGGTGTGGCAGGTAACCCAAAGGGATATTCCGGTTCTTTTGCGACAAGTTGAGCAGTTGCTGCTGATGACGAGAGGTGATGGGGGCTAGATGGGCAGGGTGTGTTAGGCAGCGCCGTAACGCACCGTAGAGTGAGGCTTGGAGGAGTGTGAGATCGCTTCCCATGCCCTTGTGCTATATGTAGCCTATGGCATCTGTCTCCCCCGCCCTTTTACTCCAGGAGGATCCCATGAATCGATTTTGGCCAATGGCGATCGGACTGATGGTAACGGGCACAAGTCTCGGTTTAGAGCAACTGTTTCCTGCCCCGGCTCTAGGGCAAACCCTATCTCCAACTACGATCACGGGGATCTTGACATCGGAAAGCGATGTGCTGGAAGACGGCAGTTATTACGAAACTTATAGATTTCAAGGACAGGCTGGGGAAAAGCTCAGGATTGATTTATTGAGCGAAGAGTTTGATGCTTATCTTATGTTGCTGGATCCCAAGGGCAATAAAATAGGTGAAAATGACGATGGCGGTGAGAGGAACAATGCTCGTTTAGTATTGGAACTCCCGGAAACAGGAGAATACCAAGCGATCGTTAATACCTATGGCAAAGGTACAGGAACCTATATTTTTAGCCGACAAGCAGCCACCGAGTCAGATTTTCTATTAGTAGAGTCCGATCGTCTTAATCGTGAAGCCTTCGCTCTTGACCGAGAAGGACGCTACAGTGAAGCGGAACCCTTGTACAAACGATCGCTGGCCATCCGTGAGCAGCAATTGGGGGCAGACCATCCCGACACCGCCCAAAGCCTCAATAATTTGGCATTACTCTATCACTCGCAAGGACGCTACAGTGAAGCGGAACCCTTGTACAAACGATCGCTGGCCATCCGTGAGCAGCAATTGGGGGTAGACCATCCCGACACCGCCACTAGCCTCAATAATTTGGCAGCACTTTACCGAGCGCAAGGCCGTTACAGTGAAGCGGAACCCTTGTACAAACGATCGCTGGCCATCATTGAGCAGCAATTGGGGGCAGACCATCCCGACACCGCCACTAGCCTCAATAATTTGGCATTACTCTATCACTCGCAAGGACGCTACAGTGAAGCGGAACCCTTGTACAAACGATCGCTGGCCATCATTGAGCAGCAATTGGGGGCAGACCATCCCTTAACCGCCACCAGCCTCAATAATTTGGCAGGACTTTATGAATCCCAAGGCCGTTACAGTGAAGCGGAACCCTTGTACAAACGATCGCTGGCCATCAGTGAGCAGCAATTGGGGGTAGACCATCCCTTAACCGCCACTAGCCTCAATAATTTGGCAGAACTTTACCGATCGCAAGGCCGTTACAGTGAAGCGGAACCCTTGTACAAACGATCGCTGGCCATCCGTGAGCAGCAATTGGGGGCAGACCATCCCGACACCG
>Ga0129333_10004610_pt1 | contig 12903 bp, 16 predicted proteins | sample CPB6_08_DNA_FD_94474 | JGI IMG/M metagenome (GOLD analysis project Ga0129333, IMG submission 94474) | Freshwater to marine salinity gradient microbial communities from Chesapeake Bay, USA - CPBay_Sum_0.6_0.8_DNA | ecosystem: Environmental > Aquatic > Marine > Coastal | place: USA: Chesapeake... | reverse complement strand
TTTTGATGGTGTTCCAACTGCTTATAATGAGGTTAAAAAGTCGTATTACGGACCCGGAGAAATCCGAAATCAAGAGCCGTCTGTTAACAGAGGCACAAAGGGTGATTATCAATATTCCGGCAAAAGTGACTTTGGCTACACTGGCGGTGGTATGAAGGACGGCGGAGTTGTGAGCAGGAAAGACAGCAAGGTTACGGCACCGCTTACCTACGACCCCGGGAAGGGCCGTCCCAAGGAACATCTCGCTTACCTCAATTGGCAGGAGATGGAGGCTCTCAAGCGTTTGAACGGTGGCAACATGGAGCGGGGTCCGAGGGGGCTTCCGTCGTTCCCTCCCGCTGATGCGATTGGTTCATCCTCTCGTGCTCCGTCACGACCATCCGGTGGGTCTTCCGGCTCCAGAACATATGGCGGTGGTGGTAGGGATGCGGGTGGAAGGTCAACTGCTGGATATGGTGGCTCTGACGTTGGTGGTCGCGGACGTGGCCCCGGCGGCGGTTCTCTAAGCGCACCATCTCGCACAGCGCCAAGCGTTGGTCGCGGGGCTATTGACTCTCGCGGTGTGTCCGTTTCTCGGATTGGTGCCGAAATAAGGACTGCCGTTAAAGATCGGATGGAGGCAACTAGGCGCGACCTTCTTGCGAGGGATGCAGCAGAAGCCCGAAATGCTCGCACCGCCCTGACTTCGCCTTCGGTTCGTGAGGATGCAGGCAAGCAGATAGCGGGAACCATCTCAGGAATAGCGGCTCTAACGAATGTCCAGCAGAAAATTCAGGACAGGGTTCCTTCATATGTCACTAGGACGCGGGTTCCGATTTCGGAGCGTGAGCCACCTGCCTTTGTGCCGAAGGGTCCGACTTACAACATAAACGCAATGACGACAGACTTTGGTCCGGGCTTTACAAGCGGGATGAGGAACAGAATCTCTCAGGACGCATTTATAGCAACCGGATACATGCCGGGCTTTGTGCCAGCGAGCAAGCTTCCGCTCGCAAAGGTAAGCGATCAGCCATATGGCATGAGAACCCCGATTTCCCCGGCACGCGGTCAACCCTATGGAATGAATATTTCCACTGCCGTTCCACCAAGGGAAATAGACGCAAAGTCTCCAGACGCGAGGCGCGACATTGACGTTGCTAGGCTGACAGATAGAACGTCATTTGCTTCCGGGGTTTCGTTTAGGGGATTCCCTGATGTTTCTCGTCTTTCGACCGTGAAGCCTGCTGCTGCAACGGCTCCAATATCTGCAAGGGAGCCGAGCGGTTACAATGGCACATCGGGAGTTCCTGCCGATCAGGGTTCTGGATTCTCATTTTCCAAGTTTGGAGATTACGCGACATCCGGCCTATCTAGCGTTTACGAAGCTTTTACTCCGGATCCAGATAGTTTGGTTGGTCGATATCTTGCTGAAGATACAGATCCCGAAATTGGCCTGCCTCGGGGGAAAAAAATATTTACTGACAGAATTCTTCCTTCCGAGACAACAGAAGATGTCAGGATGTCTATGACCCCTGCTGCTGTTCGGCCTGAGTATGTGCCATCTTCTGGAGCGTATGCAAGGCCAGAAAGGGCTCCTGCTCTTGGCGGTATTGGCTCTATAGGGTTATCGCCGGGGTACGCGGAAAAATATCCTTCCGTTGTTGCGGCACAGACTGTTTCTCGTGGTGCTTATGACCCGGCAAATCTCAGGGCATATGAAAGCTTGGTTGGACCAGAAGCTTATTCGTCCATTGGCTCTGAAGCAGAAAAATATCTAGCTTCAAAAGAGGCCGATAGAGTTGCCAAATCTGATGAGAAGGTATTGGGCGTTGAGAATGTCCCACCTTCTCCAGCCTCACTACAGGTTAACACTGGCCTTTCTCCCGCCGAGCAGTACTTCAAAGACATTAGGGACGTTAAAGGTGTTGTAACCAAGGAAGAACTTGCGTCTCTCCCAGAGGAATTGCAAAAAATATATATGGACAAGCAGAGGTGGGAGCGCAGAACTGATGAGCCATATCCTCTGACAGAAGAACAGAAAACAGCAATTCGCGCGGCAAAGATTGGGACCTCTGCGCTAAGAAAAAGCATCATTGGAAGGGCGTTCGCCGGAACAATTCGTGCCGGTGCCAAAGCTGTTGAGGCATTGGCCCCAGAGGGATCTGATCTGGAGCTTGCCGCTCGAAAGGCTGCCGAGGGCGGAGAAGCGCTTATGGACCCCGGCGAGGCAATGGCGGAATATTATCGCGCCGATCCCATTGAGCAACAGAGGCTGGCTGAAGCCCAGCGGAAGTATCGTGAGGCAGTTGGCTTTAGTTGGTTCCCAGAGAGCAGGGGGGAGCGCCAATTTGTTGGTGGCGGTGGCGGGATGGGTGCCGTTTCTGTTTCTGGTGGCGGTGGTGGTGCCGACTCTGGCGGGGGTCGTCCATATGTTTATTATCAATGGGATGTGGGTGTGAATATTCCATCTCCGGGCGATCCGCTTTATACTCAATATCAGGAATACCTGAAAACAAAGGAAACGGCCCCTTCGGCCTGATTTAGATGTCTAAAAAGAAAGAAGCTGGCGGCAAAAAGAAAGATGCAATCGGCAAGGCGATTGAGATCTTCACCAAGAAGAGCCGGGGTCGGAACAAGCCTCTCCACAAACGGGGTTCCAAGAAGCTGGGTCCGAAGGATCCTGATAAGGGCAACCGAGGCAAATTTTAAAACCCCGAAGCCGCCCGGCGACTGAGGGGGAGATAGTGGGGAAGTGAGCATTTGGGCAGGCGGCTCCTGTAATCGGCGATATGCCTCTTGGAGCGGGGCTCACACTTAAGGATAAAAAATGGCTACGAGCGGAACAACAACATGGAACCCCGATATTGGGGAGTTGGTAGAGGAAGCCTATGAGAGGGCTGGCCTCGAACTGCGTTCTGGCTATGACCTGAAGACCGCCCGTCGGAGCCTGAATTTCCTGCTCGCCGAGTGGGCAAACAAGGGCTTAAACCTCTGGACGGTTCAGTCCGGCACACTGACTCTTGTAGCTGGTCAGAAGACCTATACGACTGCCGACGGGCTCCCGGCGGACGCTATCGACTATATTGAGCATGTGTGCCGGACAGCCAGCGCCGGGATCAACACGGACATCTCGCTAAACCGGATTTCGGTGTCCACATATGCGAACATTCCGACCAAGGACCAGACGGGGCGTCCGTATCAGATCTATGTAAACAGGGCTACCTCGGCACCGCAGATCACGCTCTGGCCGGTCCCCGATTCCAGCACCGTTTACACGCTGGCTTATTGGTACTTGAAGCGCATGGACGATGCGACCAATCCAGTCAGCCAGACGATTGAAATCCCGTTCCGTTTTTACAATGCTCTCGTTGCGGGGTTGGCCTACCACATCGCCCTCAAGAAGCCAGAGGCCGCTGAGCGGGTTTCCATGCTCAAGGATCTCTATGACGAGGCGTTCCAGCTTGCCGCCGACGAGGATCGTGATAGGGCGTCCAACAGGTTTGTGCCGTTCGTCGGCTACGACTTTTAAGGTATAATGTAGATGTCAGTTCCGTATGCAAAAGGTAAACTGGCGTTCGGATTTTGTGATACGTGCGGCCAGCGTTACGACCTTAAGGACCTGAAAATCCAGATCGTTGCGGGCCGGGCCACAAACATCAGGAATTGCCCGTATTGCCTCGACAAGGACCAGCCACAGTATTTCGTGGGCCGCGTCCCGATCAACGACCCGATTGCCCTCCTAAATCCCCGCCCCGATACCGCTCAGGTTGTCAGCCGTGAATTGTGGGGCTGGAACCCGGTAGGCAACAACGCCGTCTACGGCACAGGCCAAGTTGGCGTAATTCAGATTTATCTAAATGGGGTGCCAAGCCCCATAACGTATTCCGGAGAAATGTAATGGCCCGTGGCCGCATTTTGAGCATTATCCTTGGGAGCGATGAGGAGCCCGGCAGGACCTCGCTGTTTGGCTCGTCCAAGGCTAATGGCCCCAAGCGAGACGGCGGTCTTGGGTTGACAACCCCGACCACAATTCAGGGTAATACCGTGATTGGTCCGGCTGGTGGCCGGGCTACAAAGTTTGCCACGGAAAGAAATGGCGTCCTCACAAACGTGAGGAACATACCAAGCTCTTCTTGGAAAGCTCAGTCTGGCCGGACTTCAAAAGGAGGCTCCCTTTTTGGAGGCAGAAAAGATGGCTCATCCTCCGCAGGGGCTGGTTCTTCTTCTTCAAAAAGCGGCTCCACTTCTCGCGGTGGATTTAGGTCTGACACAAAGGCGTCCCGCGACTCAGTCGGGCCTACAAGGAAAAAGGAAGGTGGAATGGTGTCTGGAAAAAAGTGGATCCAGTCCGCCGTCAAGAAGCCCGGTGCCCTTCGTTCGGCACTTAATGTTAAGGCCGGGGCCAAAATCCCCGCCAAGAAACTCGCCGCTGCGGCAAAGAAACCCGGCAAGATGGGGCAGCGGTCCCGCCTTGCGATGACACTCAAATCCTTCAAGAAAGGCAAGTAAAATGGCAAAGTTTGATATGAGAACCCCAGAGGGCCGCGCGGCAGCAGAAGCCTATTCAGCACAAATGCAGCAGCAAAGAGCCCAAAACACCATGTCTCCTCCTTCTGGTGGAGTCAGGGGCGGTGGTAAGGGCAGCGTTGTTCGCCCCGGCGTCCCGACTGGCCCGAGCCGCCCAGTTGTCGATGTTGAACGTCCTCGTCCGGGTCCTGTCCGCGACCCCGTCCGTCCTCTCCCGGGCGGTGTTAGCACTTTCGGACCTCGTGGATCTGGACCCAATGACGGTGGTCCCCGCCCTCGTCCCGGCATGGGCGGCCCGAAGACACCAATTCGCGGTGTTGGTTTCAACCAGCAAACCTTGGGCAGCAATGGTAATGTTGTTACCATGAAGCGTGGTGGAAAGGTCAAGTCCAAGGCCATGCGCGGTGGCGGTCTGGCTCGCAAGGGCGTTGGCATGGCGCTCGCCAAGGGCGGTCTCGCCAAGCGTGCCGGTGGATGTGCCAAGCGCGGCGTTGGTCGCGGGAAGATGGTGTAGCATGGCAAGCGGTTTTAGCAAGTACAAGGGCGTCTATATGACGCCTGACGTTGGATTCTCCCCAGCAAAACTTTTTGATGAGGGGCTCCTTGTTTTGAACTTAGGTGGCAAGCAGCACGTCATCCAGACCCCGTTTGCCGGAGGTGAGGGCGAGGATCTCCGCGTGTTGCAGGGGCAAGAGGCTGCCAATGCCCTGTACGGCGGAGGCAATGACGTTCGCAGTATGGTTCAAGAAGCCATGAGGACCGCCAAGGATGGCGGTCTTGTTCGCGGCGGCGGCAAGGCTACAAAAGGCCGTGGCCGTGGTAAGATGGTATAAGAGGAAAAAATGAAAAGCACATATAAGAAGATGGCTCGTGGTGGCGGTGTTGGCGACGGAAGTGGTCGCAATGCTTTTAAGTACACAAACACACCCGGCAAGGGAATGGGGTTTAAGGCAACAACCATGCGCGGTGATGGCATTGGCAAGGGTGGCGGCTTTAGGCCAACAACTATACGCGGATACAAGGCCGGTGGCATCGTAGGCGCTCCTGCTCGCTCCCACAAGGACATGCGTGCCGGGGCTGGCAGCGGCGTGGGTCGTATTCAGAAAACAAAGATTCAGCGGGGTCGCTAAGATGGCAAAGCAGAACGCACGACTCAAGGACCCGTCGGATGCCACCGTCGAGAACGGTATGCGCCGTGGTGTGAACGTCGGGAATATGAAGATGCTCAAGAAGCCGCTCAAGATGCGCGGTGGTGGTGCTGCCACAAAGGGTCTGAGGATTTCGGAGAAGCAGGGCTAATATGGCCTTTACCTACTCACAACTTGTAGATGCAATCCACGGGTATCTCCAGACAGATGCCAATGGTATTCCCACGACGGATATGGACACCATCATCCGTCAGGCGGAGCAGCGCATTTACTATGATGTGCAGATCCCGGTTATGAAGAAGAACGTGACGGGCAACCTCACGGCGAACAATCGTTACCTTACGACCCCGACAGATTACCTAGCGACATATTCAATCGCGGTGAATAACAACGGGGTTTATGAGTACCTCCTGCCAAAGGAGGTGGCGTTTCTTCGCGAGGCATATCCGTCCACGACGACGACCGGCGTGCCGCGCTACTACGCGATCTTCGACAACGATACCTTCCTGATTGCTCCTCCGCCGAACTCTTCATACGAGGTTGAGCTTCACTATTTCTACGAGCCGCCTTCTATCGTTGACCAGCCTACCGGCACATGGCTTAGCGAGAACGCGGAGAATGCACTTCTGTACGCTTGCTTGTTCGAGGCTTATACCTATCTCAAGGGCGAGCAGGATCTCATGAACTTGTACGCTGGAAAGTACAAGGAGTCGCTTGAGGCTCTGAAGGTTATCGGCGAAGGCCGTAACCGCTCCGACACGTACAGAAATTCTGAACCCCGAATCACACCGAACTGATGACAAATGGATTTGGCTCCGTTGGAGCATTCGAAATAAGGACCACGCAGGAGCGGGGTTTTACCGTCGAGGAGATTGCCGAAGACCTTCTGAACAAGCTCTTGTTCATTTCGTCGGAGGCCCACCCGGCAATAAGAGAGCAGGCAATCGCGTTTAAAGATCGCATCCGCCCCGCAATCATTCACTACATGAAACAAGCTGTAAGGTCAGACAGAACCACTCTGGCGGCACAGCTAGGCAAACAAGGCCATTATGACATGGCCGAGATAATCAGGAGGCTCTAGTGGCAATATCCACAGCTATGTGTACATCGTTCAAGTCGGAGCTTATGTCCGCCTTGCACGACTTTGACAACCCCGGTGGCAACACCTTCAAGATCGCTCTCTATACGTCGTCTGCCACCCTTGGCGCTTCGACAACTGCGTATAGCTCATCTGATGAGGTCGCAAACGGAAACGGCTACACCACTGGCGGCAACACGCTCACATCGGTGTCGCCCACCACTTCCGGCACAACTGCCTATGTTGACTTCGCGGACACGACTTGGTCGGCGTCTACAATCACGGCCAACGGCGCTCTGATCTACAACGCGAACTCCTCGAATGCTGCGGTTGTCACCCTCGCGTTTGGCTCGGACAAGTCTTCGTCAAACGGTGACTTCGTAATCATATTCCCCACGGCCAACGCCACGGACGCGATTATCAGAATCGCCTAATAGGTAAATAAGATGGCCGACGCAATCGTCCCATTTCAAGGTTGGGGGTCGTTCGGCTGGGGCGAGGCCCCTTGGGGGTATTCAGGTGTACTGAATACTGGCGCTACTGGCTCGACCGGAACTGTTGAGGCCAACGGTGGTGCGAACGTATCGGTAACTGGACTTGCCGGAACCGGGGAAGTCGGCGTTGTTCTGGTTGTTGTAAACTCGCTTGTTCCCGTTTTGGGAGTTCAGGCCCTTGGGTCTGCGGGTACGGTTTTTGTAACAACCACTGCCGATGTTGTTGTTACGGGAGCTTCTGGAAGTGGAGAAGTTACCGCTCCGACTGTGTCTGGTGACTCGAATGCGCTTGTTAGCGGCTCTCAGGCTACCGGGCAGTCTGGGTCTGTATCTGTAACTGGCTATGCCAATGTTGATGTTACCGGCTCTGCCGGAACTGGACAGGTTGGCGACCCGGAAGTCAAGAGCATCAATTACATATACGTCACAGGTGCTCAGGGTGACGGATTTGCCGGTGACGTTTCTGTTACAGGTGGTGCCAACGCAGACGTTGTCGGCGCTCAGGCCGTCGGCGAGGTTGGGACCCCGGAAGTCCAAACAGATCAAGTCCTTGATGTAAGCGGCGTCTCTGGGACAACTGCCGTAGGCAGTGTTATAATCAAGGCAGGCGCAAACGTAGACGTTACCGGATCCTCGGCGACTGGTGCCGCCGGAACGGTAATAGTTAACTACGGGGTCTCGGTCGATGTAACCGGCGTTCAGGCGACCGGACATGTCAATGGCGGCGTCCTTATCTGGGGCCTGATTGACACCGCCCAAACCCCGAACTGGGCTGGAATACAGGACGGACAAATTCCCGGGTGGACCCCAATAACGGATGGCCAGACCCCGGGATGGGCTTCAATCACGGATTCACAAACCCCGAATTGGACCCCCGTAAACGACTCACAGTCAACCACTTGGACGCAGATAGCGGCATAAACCATGGCATCAACATACTCACCAAATCTTCGACTTGAACTCATCGGAACCGGCGATCAGCAGGGCACATGGGGCGCAACCACCAACACCAACCTCGGCACACTCCTTGAGGAGGCCATTGGCGGTTACGTTTCCGTTACGGTTTCCGACGTTGCAGATACAACGCTGACGACGAACAATGGTTCGGCGGATCAGTCGCGCAATGCAGTCATCAATCTTACTGGCGCTCTTACGGGCGCTAGAAACGTGATATGCCCGGCTATTGAAAAGGTTTATATAGTCAAGAACTCAACCACAGGTGGTCAGTCAGTAACATTCAAGGTGAGCGGTCAGACTGGCGTTTCAGTTCCAAATGGAGCCACATACCTCCTGTACGTAAACGGCACAGACGCCGTTGCTGTTACGGGAACGATGGCCGCCCAGCTTTCGTCAGGCGTAGCGATCACTGGCGGCACAGTTTCTGGAGTTACGCTTTCGAACGTCAGCGTGGTCGCGAACGCCTCCAGCCTTGGAGTGCGCGACTCCGATGGGTCCCATGTCCTCTCTATCGCCGCCGGATCAAACCTTACATCTAACATTACTCTTACATTCACGACCGGTACGTCAGATCGAGCGCTCGACATTTCGGCGTCCAATGTTACCATTTCCACTGCCGGTGCAGCGCTCATTGATGATGCTGATGCTTCCGCCCAGCGGACAACCCTTGGGCTCGGGACCATTGCAACACAAAATGCAAACAATGTGTCGATCAGTGGCGGCTCCATAACTGGCATAACTGACTTGGCTGTTGCAGACGGTGGAACAGGGGCATCAGATGCCTCCACGGCAAGAACCAATCTTGGAGTTGGCACGCTCGGAACGCAGAACGCCAATGCCGTTGCCATTACCGGCGGCACTATTGTGGCTAATGCCTCCGGCATCTCCATCAGGGACGCAGACGCATCCAATGTAATGACTATCGCCGTGGGTTCAAACCTCACCGCAAACACCACCTTGACGCTTACAACAGGTGCCACTACTAATAGAACGCTTGATATCTCGGCCACAAACGTAACAATATCGACCGCTGGCGCAGCTTTAATTGACGATGCCGATGCCGCCGCCCAGAGAACAACTCTTGGTCTTGGCACTGTAGCCACGCAGAACTCCAACAACGTGTCAATCACGGGTGGCTCGGTAACGGGAATCACCGACCTCGCTCTCGCAGATGGAGGAACTGGCGCAAGTCTTTCCGATCCAAATGCCAACGCCGTTCTCGGCTGGAACGACACCGCAAATACAATGCGGTTCTTCACTGCTGGAACTGGAATATCAATAGATGCGGCAACAAATACAATAGCGTCAACAGTCACCGCTGGTGGCAACTATGTTATGCAGGCTTTCACCAACACCACACCCGGCGGTGTTACTTGGACAAAGCCAGCAGGATTAAAGGCTATTAAGGTTACCGTTGTGGGTGGAGGTGGTGGTGCAGCGACCGTCCCCGGGACTGGCCCCGGCGGTGTAGTAGAATACACACGGGGAGGCGCTGGCGCTGGCGGTGCCGCAATTGAATACATTCCCGCCCCATCAATACCGGGACCGGTTACGGTTACTGTCGGAGTTGGTGGTCCAGCAACAGCGCCAACCGCAGGAGGCACCAGTTCATTTGGTACATTTTGCTCTGCAACCGGAGGATCCGCCGGGGCTGCGGGAACCCCCTCTGGAGCAGGATCCGTTCGTGGCGGCGCAGGTGGCGCTGGGTCTGGAGGTACTATCAACTTTACGGGCCAGTCAGGAGGGGCAACACTTGTTTATGGCTCCCCAACACTTTTTGTTCTTGGGTCCGGTGGGTCTTCTATATTGGGCGGTGGTGCTCAGGGTTTGTTTCAGAATGAAAACGCTACCGCCGGTTTGGCATATGGCGGCGGGGCTCCGGGGTTAAGCACTCCCAACACCCGAACTGGTGCTGCCGGTGGACAGGGAATTGTTATTGTTGAGGAGTTCTACTAATGAAGGCGCTAATCTCTCCAAATGAAAAGGCATATTCTTACGACAATACTTTCCTTGGCCAAAGAATAGCGCAGGTGCAAGAATCTGTCTTTCCTGTTGCGCCTCCACTGTTCTGGACGGATTGCCCGATTGATTGCGAAGCGGACTTGTGGTATTACTCAGACGGTCAGTGCCTGCCAAAGCCAGTTGAGCCGCCGCAGCCTGAAGAGTGATAACTCAAACAGGAAAAATTATGTCAATCAAAGAGTCGTTCCGGGAGAATAAATACGTACACTTGCGTGAGTTCCTTGACAAGACAAACTGCCAAGAACTCACATTGGCACTAAGGAACGAGGTTAATTCTCGTGGATGGTTCGATCCGCAATGTCCACTCAGCAAATCTATAAGTGACAGCGTCACCTTCGATCAGTTGCTTGTGGATTTGCTTCCGCACTTTGAAGAGGCAACTGGACTTAAGCTTCTACCCACATACGCATATGCCCGCTGGTACGAGCCCGGAGAGATGTTGAAAATACACAGGGATCGGCCAGCCTGCGAAATAAGCGCTACCCTTACCCTTGGGTTCGAAGGAGATGTTTGGCCGATCTTTATGGGCACGCCTTCTGAAGAGGGGACGGACTGTTCCCGCATAGATTCTGCTGGCAACGTTTGCTACGCTAAGGATGTTGGTAAAATCTCAATGGATGTGGGTGATGCGGTGGTTTATCGCGGTTGCGATATGTATCACTGGCGCGATGAATACTCAGAGGGAAAATGGCAGGCTCAGATTTTCCTTCATTATGTTCAGGCAGACGGTCCCAACGCAGAGTGGATATATGACAAAAGGGAAAAGCTGAATCTCCCCCCAAAAGCTTCCGGTGACGATCTAACAATGTGGGTTTATACGGACGTTCTTACCGAGAAGGACTGCGATGCACTTGTGAAGCTTTATGCACCTGCCCCAGACGAAGAAGCCGGTATAGGCGTCGGAACGAGTGGTACTATTGATAAGGCCATACGAAATGTAAACAGGACAATCCTGCCTGTTCATAAGGGAATTGGGGCGAGACTTGCTGCAGTCGGACTTGACGCAAACGCACAACGATGGGGCTTTGACATCAAGAAGGCTAATCAGTCAGAGTTCCTCAAATACCCTGCTGGCGGTGGGCGCTATAAGGGTCACATTGACACCTTCCTTTCTAAGTCTGCGGAAAACCTTGTTGAGTGCCGGAAGGTTACGGTCCTTGCTTTCCTGAACGATGATTTCAAGGGTGGCAAGTTCTTTCTTCAAACGGGGCATCAAAAGTTTTATCCGCCTCAGAAAAAGGGCACAGTAATTGCCTTTCCCTCTTTCATCCTTCACGGCGTTGAGGACGTAGAGGAAGGTGAGCGTTATTCGGTGGTAACTTGGCTGGTTGGGCCGTGGTTTAAATAGGTGTATAATGATCGAAGAACTTATCGCTCGGGTTTTCAAAACCCGAAACCAAGCGCACCTCATGCACTGGAAGACAAAGTCTTACGCAGAGCATCAGGCGCTTGGCTCCTTTTATGACGACGTGATCGACGCCCTCGACAAGCTTGTTGAGGCTTGTCAGGGTTCAAAGGGCATCATTGGCCACGTAGACTTAACCTGCAAGGACGAGTCTGTAGACATAATCAAGTGCCTTACCGACGACGCCAACTGGATCTCAAAGCACCGCCCGAAGGTGGCGCACGGAGTTCCGGCCATCGAAAACATCGTTGACGAACTCGTTGGTGTGTATCTGTCGACCCTATACAAGCTGAAGAACCTTTCTTAACGGGGCGTTAAATGCTCGGCAAGATCAAGCTAAACCCCGGAATTAACAGGGACACCACCGCTTATACAAACAGCGGCGGCTGGTTTGACTCCGATTTTATACGCTTCAGGAATGGACTCCCCGAAAAGATTGGTGGCTGGACAAAGATATACGCAAATCAAACGGCGCTTATTGGAAAGTGCCGGAAGCTGTATGACTGGTCTAACCTTGTCGGCACAAAATATCTGGCGTGCCCCACAAACATCAAGTTTTATGTCGACAACTCCTCCGAGATTTTAGACATCACCCCGATCCGTAGATCCGTCACGCTCGGCACGGACCCAATTGCAACCACCAACACATCCGGCACAATAACAATCACGGATGTAAACCACGGCGCTGTCCTTGGTGACTACATCACCATTTCGGGGTCCTCAAATGTAAACGGCATTCTAGCCGCCGAAATCAACGAGAACCTCGTCGTCTCGAATGTGATCAATGCGAATGCTTATTCGGTTGTAACAACCGGCACTGCAACATCTACGGGGTCAGGTGGCGGATCCAACGTGTCCGTGAAGTATGAGTTTCATCCGGGCGTTGCGTCAACAGTTGTGTTTGCTGGCTGGGGCTCCGGCCCGTGGGGCGGTATTTCGGGGTCCTATGGATGGGGCTACGGCCCCGACACAACCGTTACGACTTACTATAGCGGCCTGTGGACCGTTGACAATTACGGCGAGGACATGATCGCCTGCCCTCGCGACTTGACCAATGGTTACGTGCTAGGCAACACACCAATCTCTGCGGCCAACACAAGCAACACGATAACGGTCACACAGATCAACCATGGCTTTACAAGCAACACGGCAGTTGTCATCGGCGGCGTGACCTCGACCATTGGTGGAATCCCCGTAACGCAGATCAACGGCACCCACACGATCAGCGTGGTGAACGCCAACGCCTACACGTTTACAGTATCCAACACAGCAACATCGACTGAGACCGGCGGC
>Ga0129333_10004609_pt1 | contig 12903 bp, 18 predicted proteins | sample CPB6_08_DNA_FD_94474 | JGI IMG/M metagenome (GOLD analysis project Ga0129333, IMG submission 94474) | Freshwater to marine salinity gradient microbial communities from Chesapeake Bay, USA - CPBay_Sum_0.6_0.8_DNA | ecosystem: Environmental > Aquatic > Marine > Coastal | place: USA: Chesapeake... | reverse complement strand
TACTACGAACTTGAAGAACATGGTTGGGTTTTTGGTGATTGCGAAATGATTATTGATTGTGATATGATTATAGAAAAACTAGATGAAGACGGAAATCCAACTGGAGAAATTTATAAAACAGAAGAAATGGAAGATGAATGATGAAATGGTTTGATAAATGGTTTTTAAAGAAATGTAGACAAGCATGGGATAGTACAAAAGAGCCTACTAAAATGGAAAGTGTGCCAATGAGAACCAATAGTATTGATACTAGTGGCATGAATTTCACTGTATATCGTGCCAATGGTGGACATGTTATTGAAACAAGGACTCATGATAGACGTACTGATAGATATTCCCATGGTTTGCATATTATAACTGATGAAAAAAATCTTGGAGAAGAAATTGCTAAAATTATTACTTTTGAAAATATAAGGAGCTGATATGGAATCACTATATGATAAATTTGAACATCCTGGATATAGATCAGCCAGTGAAATTAATACTGCAATGGCAGGAGTTTATAAGTGGATGTTTTTGGCAATTTTAGTAAGTATGGGCGTTGCTTTTGGTGTAGGGAGCAATCCAGCTTTGGTTGAATTCTTTTTTACTGGTATGCTTAAATGGGTAGTTGTGTTTGCACCCTTAGTAGCTGTGATTGGAATTAGTTTAGCATTAAATGCTAATCCACCAAAAGAAATTGCATCCTTGCTACTTATTGGTTTTGCAGCATTAATGGGGTTAAGTTTTTCTACAATTTTTGTTATTTACCAACTAGGTAGTATTTTCACGGCATTTATGGGTGCTGCTGTATTATTTGGGACAATGAGTTTTTATGGCTATTTTACTAAGAATAATCTTGATAGCATCGGTAAGTTTATGTTTGTTGGTCTTATTGCCATTATTATTGCCAGTATTATTAATATTTTTATTGGTAGTAGTGTTTTTGCCATGGTTATTAGTGCTTTGGCTATTATCATTTTTCTTGGTTTAACCGCATACGATACACAAAAGATTCGTGAAATGCTTATGCAAGATAATAGTGGGAGTGTAGAAATCCAAGGTGCATTGACATTATACCTAGATTTTATTAATATATTTCTATCATTATTACAATTATTTGGTGACAAAAAAGAATGAAAAACAAATTATGGGTTGAAAAGTATCGCCCAAATACAGTAGATGAATATGTTTTTACTGACGAAAAAACAAAACAACAAGTATTAAACTGGATTAAAGAAGAAAGTATTCCGCATCTATTACTTTCTGGTGATCCAGGTACAGGCAAAACAACATTAGCCAAAGTACTTATACATGAATTAGGTATTGAAGAATACGATATACTTGAAATCAATGCAAGTCGTGAAAATGGTATTGATACGTTACGTGAAAAAATTAATGGCTTTGTACAAACAATGCCATTTGGTAAATTTAAAATTGTTTTACTAGACGAAGCTGATTATCTTACACAACCAAGCCAAGCTGCACTTCGTAGTGATATGGAAACATATCACATGACTGTTCGCTATATCTTAACATGTAATTATGAACATAAAATTATACCAGCATTGCGTGAAAGTCGTTGTCATAAATTACATATTGCTAAACCTGATATGACAGAATTTACTGCAAGAGCTGCCACAGTTCTTGTTAGTGAAAATATTGATTTTGATTTGGATATATTGGATACTTATATTCGTGGAACATACCCTGATTTAAGAAAGTGTTTAAATCAATTACAGGCAAATTCAAATACAGGTAAATTAGAAAATGTTACAGAATTAAATTCAAGCGAGAATAGTCTGTTATTAGAAGCTACACAATTGTTTAAAACTGGCAAAATATTAGAAGGGCGTCAACAACTTATGCAATATATTGCTTTATATCCCACTAGAATTGAAGAAATTTATCGTTGGATGTATGATAATTTAGATTTGTGGGGGCAAACTAATGAAAAACGTGATGCAAGTATTATTGTTATTAGAAACGGTCTAGCAAATTTACCATTGGTAGGGATTCCTGAAATTAGTCTAGCGGCAACATTGGTTGAATTAACAACATAAATAAAAACATGCGATATTTGCTTATAACGTTTTTGCGTAAACCAGGTGGACAAATTGATGAAATGGTTAAAATTGCTACTAAAATTAAACCTGCTGATATACAAACCTGCAACGTAATCTTAGACTATGCGACTAAAACAATCAATAAATGTGTTATTGAAGGTTCTAAAATAGATACTGATTGGGAAAAGATGAATACTTATTATAAAAAAGTTTATCCAAATTTAATTGAGCAACTTGAAAAAGAAGCTGGTATTGAATTAAAGGCTAATTAATGAATAGTGAAGAAATAAAATTTCAGCAATTATTGGATCATGAAAAAAAGACTATTGAAAGTATAAACAATGCAACAACTCCAATTATATATCCAATTGATATGTTTAATGGATTTATAATTGATAAAGTTCCACAAAACATATTAGATTCACTAGATAATCATATTAAAAATATGGATTTAGGAAATCCAAATGCATTACCTGGCAATCATTATTCGCTAGCAGGTAATATTGAAAATCAATATTCTGTCCCAATTGAAACTGATCTTGAAGATTATGTTTATTGGTTATGTGAAATGTACATGAAACGCTTTCCTAATTTTAAAAACTCAACTTATTACGCAAATGGTATACAAAAAGAAGTTGAAACAAAATTGAAATTATATTCTTTATGGGTTAACTTTATGAAAAAATATGAGTTTAATCCGCCACACACACATTCTGGAAGATTTAGTTTTGTTATATGGCATAAAATACCATATGATTTAGAAACTGAAATGCGTGTTAGTCCAAGTCAACGGTTAGATAAAAATAATTTGGCAGGGGTTTTTCAATTTAGTTATCCTACGTTTAGTGAAGCAGGAATAGGGTTAACAAATATTAGGGCAGATAATAGGTATGAAGGTAAAATTTGCGTATTTCCTGCATATTTACATCATGCTGTATTTCCATTTTATAGTTCAAACGAATACAGAATTAGTGTGGCAGGTAATATAAATTTTGTAAACGGGGAATAAATCCCCGTTTTTTCATGCATATAATTTTAAAATATGTTCAATTATACGATGTCTTTTTATATCACTTGTTACAAATTCACAAGTAACTAACCCTTCGACTTGAGTATTGGATAATTTAGTTTTTAAGTCAAGTAAACCATTAAGTGAACATTTTCTATCAGTTTGTTCAATATCTCCTGTAATAACAATCTTGCTATTTGTGCCTATTCTTGTCATTAACATTTTGATTTGACTAGGAGTGGCATTTTGTGCCTCATCTAATATAATAAAACTATGATGAAAGTTTCTACCACGGCAAAATGCAAGTGGAGTAATTTCAATAATCTGTTCTTCAAACATATGTTTTATATCTTTAGATGTATAATATTCACGTAAAATATCTAATAATGGTCTTACCCATGGCTCCATTTTTTCATTTAAATCACCTGGTAAAAATCCATGTTTTTCATCATCTACTGTTACAGCAGGTCTTGTTAATATAATTTTATCACAATACCCTTCTCTTAATAATTTTATAGCAGTAAGCATAGCCAAATACGTTTTACCTGTACCGGCTGGTCCTGATACAACTACAATATCTGTAGTTGGATCAAGTAAGTGATTTAAATATATTTCTTGATTTACACTTTGTGCTGATATATGAATTGACTTCCTATTTTTTATATTATAGTTTGCTTGATTGAAATCAATTGTTTTACTTTGGTTCATATAAAATGTATTTGATTCATCTAGGTTTGTAATAAAGTTTTGTTTACTATCTTGTTTTCTTAAGGCTCCAGTCTTTCTTTTACCCAAGTTAAAATCTCCTATTTGTAGTTGTGATAGATATCACAATTGTATTTAATAATGTAAATTTTTATATATTCACTCATTCTTAACTACAAAGTATTTGATAAATAATAGGCTAAGGTTTAACAAGTTGAGATAAATACAGTATGGGAATTAAACGAGCAGATAACTTTTTTAATGATGTGAATTTCGTTAGTATTGTAGATAATGTTAAAGGCATTTTCACAAGCGACGGAATGATATCCACATTATTAGATTTTGAGCGTGTATTAGACGAAGCCGATTTATATGCTTATAAAAATTGGTTAATTGGTGAATTAGTAGATGGACCAAATGTTGGTAGATATAGTGTAAATTGTACGTTTATGTGGCCCAAGAATCTTATGCCAGATCCAAGAGGTGCAAAAAGATTATTAGCTGTTGGGTGTAACTTAACTTTTGCAAAATCTAAAATTAAAGTACCAATTGAAGTAAAAGACTATGAAGATTTTGTACCTGGTACGAAATATCCAAAAATGATTGAAAAACCAGTTTGGTTTGTTAATATCCAAATACCTTTAGAATTAATGGATGAAATTAAAGAAGGTTCCATAGATATTGCTGATCAAAAAATAGATTTAGATGAAATTGAAGATGCGTATAATAAAGATTTAGATAAAGAAGGTGCAACAGAAACACAACCTGAGCAACAAGATACGCAACCAAACCAACAGGGTATGGCTACTCCAACAACACCAATAGGAGCTTAAATGACTAATATTTTGTTAGAAGGATTGGATTATCATGATATGATTGGTCAGGTAGAACCTAAATTGAGTGTAGATGAATATGCTGCAAAAATGGGTAAAGATAGTGATATTGTAACGCTTACTTTTATAGTAAATAGTAAATTAGCAGGAGATGACTTAGTTGGTTGGCTAGAACGTGGATATGATTTTATATTAGATGCTAGTGTAAGCGATGGAGAAATTGAACCTGGCAAATATTTAGTATTTGCCGAAATGAACCGTAGAACAAGTGTACCTGAACGTATTATTAATATTTTAGAAGATTTGGAAACATTAACTGATATTAAAATAAAAGATTGGATTATTAGTATTGAAGATGATACCCATGATGCAGACATTGATTTATTAAAGCAAGTAATTGTTTTGTCTCCATCCGAATATAAAAAGAATAAAGAAAACGAACAAGAATTAAATGAATATCGTACTTTAAGTAACTTACACACAAAAAAGATTTATGAAGATGATGAATACATAAAAAGAATAAAATCAATGGCGGGAATGTAAATGGATTTACCAAAACGTTATACCGAAGAAGAAATGCAAGTTATTGCACGTAACGATGATCACCATGATGCCATTACATCAGATAAGGAGTTTTACGAACAAATGCAACAATATAATCAAATGGCTAACCAGCAACTTAATTTAACACAAGCTGGTAATAATGCTGCACAAAATGCGGAAGTTTTAGTAAAACATAGTAAAGAAAGTGAAGATTGGATAAACAAAAAATGGCGTCCTAGTATGGGTTGGATGTACATGGCAGTATGTATTACAGACTTTATAATTTTTCCTGTTTTATGGTCATTATTACAAGCAATAAGTAAAGGGCAGGTTACTAATCAGTGGCAACCATTAACATTAATGGGTGCAGGGTTATTTCATATTAGTATGGGTGCAATATTGGGTATCGCAGTATATGGTAGAACTAAAGAAAAGATTGAAGGAGCACAAAGTAATCCTACTCCAAGTTCACCAAATTTACCCATTCCAGGACAACAGGGGTTGAATCCATTTAAATAATAGTGTATAATTATTGATGGATCATTATCAAACATTGGGCGTAGCTAAAAATGCTACGCCTGATGAAATCAAAAAGGCATATCGTAAATTAGCAAGTCAACATCACCCAGATAAGGGCGGTGATACCAATACATTTCAACAACTTCAAACAGCATATGATACATTAAGTGACCCAATTAAAAGACAACAATATGATAATCCTGCTATTCATCATGGCCCACATGGATTTCATTTTAATTTTAATGGTCAAAATATGCATGATATTTTTGACCAGTTTGGTGGATTACATAACATTTTTAGACAAAATCATGGCCCACAAACGTTTAGGACTAGAGTACAGGTTACACTTAATGAAGCATATCATGGACTGAAAAAAACCTTACAGTTACAAACAAATAATGGACCACATGTTGCTACAGTTGATATACCTAAGGGTGTTATAACAGGGCAACAATTACGTTTTGATAATATAATTCCAAATGCACACCTACTTATTGAATTTTTAGTTGCTCCTGATTTAAATTTTGATAGGCAAGGAAATGATTTATACGTAAACCTACCAATTAATATCTTTGATTTGGTTATAGGGAAAAAAGTATTTGTTAAAACTATTAATCAAAAAGAAGTAGAAGTTAATATACCACCAATGACTCAACCATATATGCAACTTAAATTAGTTGGGCAAGGTATGCCAATCATTGGAACAACAATGTACGGAGACCAAATACTATTGCTAAAACCCTATATTCCTGATAAAATAGAACTTGAAATATTAGATATTTTACGCAAATACCAAAATTAAATAAAGTAAAAGGATAATAAATTTATGCACACTAGCCCTGAAATTGAAAGTATTATTGAAAATGCTATTAAAAAAGCAAAAGAAAAGAACCACGAATATGTTACTATTGAACATTTACTTTTTGCATTAATTAATCATCCTCCATTTAAAAAATGCCTCATCAATTATAATATAGAATTTGAAGCACTTAATGATGAACTTGATAGCTACTTAACTAGTTTACATGCAATTGAAAGACCTGATTTTCAACCAAAGAAAACAAACGCATTAGAACGTGTTATGAACCGTAGCGTTACGCAAGTTTTATTTACAGGTCGTCGCCAAGTTACTACAGTTGATTTGTATTTAAGTATTGCACTTGAAGGGAATAGTCATGCACATTACTTTTTATTAAAATATGGTATTAACAAAAGTGAGTTTGTACAACACTGGCAAAAAAATTATAAACCAAGTGAATATGGAACAAATCTTACAGATACACAAGCTGATGATATATTAGAAGAATATACTACTAATCTTACTACACTAGCAAGACAAGGAAAATTAGAACCTGTAATCGGTAGATCAAGTGAAATTGAAGACATTGTACATATTCTAGCAAAAAGATTTAAATCAAATGTACTAATGGTTGGTGATCCAGGTGTAGGTAAAACTGCAATTGTTGAAGGTATAGCAACAGCAATCGTTAATGATGAAGTACCTGAATTCTTAAAGAATCATGAACTATACAGTTTAGAAGTAGGTTCTTTAGTGGCTGGTAGTAGATATCGTGGTGATTTTGAAGAAAAGGTAAAGCAGGTACTTGAAGCACTTAACACAAAAAAGAAAGCAACACTTTTTGTTGATGAAGCACATACAATGACTAATACTGGATCTGTAAATCAAGGTTCACTAGATTTTGCAAATTTAGTTAAACCAGCTATTACTAAAGGTACATTAAAAGTTATAGCCAGTACAACTTGGGAAGAGTTTTATGAAAGCTTTGAAAAAGACCGTGCATTCATGCGTAGGTTTTTTAAGATTAGTATTGATGAACCTAGCTACGATTCTACAATTAGGATTCTAAATGGATTAAGTCAAAGATTAAATGATTTTCATAAAGTTGAAATTACTGAGGATGCTATTACAGCAGCAGTAGAAAATGCTACAAGATATATTCACGACAAAAAGAACCCTGATAAATCTATTGATTTACTAGATGCTGCTTGTGCTAAACAACGTGCATTAGGAAATGAAAACGCAGTTATTACTAAAGCATTGATATTTGAACAAGTAGAAAAATATACAGGTGTCCCTGCAGACAAACTTAATAATGATAATTTTGATAAAGTACATAACTTAGAAGTTAACATTAAAAGTAAGTTATATGGACAAGATGAGACTGTAGAAAAGGTATTAGAAAGAGTTTATGTAAGTTTTGCTGGCATCAGTAACGAAACTAAACCAATCGCAAGTTTCTTGTTCTTAGGACCTACTGGTACAGGTAAAACTGAATTGGCAAAACTACTTAGTAGTAATTTAGACATGCCGTTGCTTAAGTATGACATGAGTGAATACAGCGAAAAACATACTGTATCGTCATTAATTGGTCCTCCTCCAGGGTATGTTGGTTTTAGTGATAGTCAGGTACAAGGTGGAAGATTAATAAGCGATTTAAGTAAAAATCCACATAGTATTATGTTGTTTGATGAAGTTGAAAAAGCACACCCTGATATATTTAATATCTTTTTACAAATGTTAGATGAGGGTAGAATTACTGGAAGTAATGGCAAAATCGTAAGTTGTAAAAATTCAATCATTATTATGACAAGTAATCTAGGAAGTGCAGATAGCGAACGTAATAATATTGGATTTGGAACACAAGAAAAAACAGGTGAAGATGATAAAGCATTAAAAGAGTTTTTTAAACCAGAGTTTAGAAATCGTTTAGATATGGTTTGTAAATTTAAAAAACTTGATACACTTGCTATTAAGAAAATTGTTGTAAAATTTACTAATGAACTAAAAACCATTTTGTTGGATAAACATAACATTACATTAAACTTTAGTGAACAGGTCATTGAATATTTGGCTGAAAAAGGTTATGATAGTAAAATGGGTGCACGTCCGTTAGCACGTAAAATTGATGAATTAGTTCGTGTACCAATTAGTAAAAAAATTGTATTTGAAAGAATTACAAATGCAAACATCATGACAATATTAGAAGACCAAGAAATTAAATTTACAATAACTAATAAATCTACTGCTAGAATTGATGAAAATGGGATCATACAAATTGAAAATTGAAACAAGACCTAAGTTATATTTTAACAAATATAGATATAGAGCGAGATTTTATTTAAAAAATGCCAGTTATGCACACTGGGCAAAAAATTACGATAATTTTTTAATATTAGATAAAAGAATTATCTTTAGGGATACAAAGTATGATTTGATTAAATCTTATTTAGATTTTATACATAATAATAAACGTGAATTGATAGCTAGAGCAGAAGGATCTAATGTATCAATTTTTACTAATAAATTAGAATTATATAACCAATTACATACTATAGTAAATGAATTTGATGTAACAGAGGTATGTTTAACACCTAAAGTAATCTTTTTTAAAAATATACCAAACTATAAATTCAGAGTATATTTAAAATCAAAATTTTATTCAAAAAATGACACAATAGCATTGTTGGATTTTGGAAGTCAAAATAGGCAATCCTGCAAGTTATCAAAAAGCTTAATAATTAAGTGCAGTGAAAAAACAATAAACAAAAAAGAATGGTTTCATAATTCTTTTTTTATAGATTTTAATGATGAAAGTTTTTACACTTACTTGAGACTAATGCTTCCTGATTATTTAAGAAATGAATATTTTAAGCTTACGCATATATGTGAAAAAGATAAATACTCTGTAAATATGGAGTGTTTAAATGGCGAAAGTAGTTGAAGAAGTACTTGTAATTAAGTTTAGTAAATTAGTTAAAGACGATGATAAGTTACATGAACTTGTTACCACAGAATCAATGAGTGCTTTAGAACAAGTTGCACAAGAATTAGTAGGAAATGGTATTATTGTAGAGGCTATTAAAGAATAATGTCACAAGTTACCACATTAATATTATTGCCACAGACTGCATATGTAAATCCTGGCAATGGCGCTCCATACACAGTAACAAGTAATAGTCAACCTGCAGCAGCATATTATTTAGGTAACCAAGATTTACAAACATTGAATTTAAAATTATCTGGTTGTACAGGAAACATTGTGTTAGAAGCTAGTTTAGCAAGTTCACCAAATAATAGTGATTGGTTTAAGGTTTATGAATTAGAAGCTAATGCAAATGCGCCAGCAAACAGTGCAAGTTATATAGCAAGCAATGCTAGTTTATATAGCAATATTACAGGAAATTTTGTGTATCTACGTGCGAAGATTGAAGATTTTGAAGGTGGTATAGTTAATTACGTAAAGATTTCATATTAAAATGATTGCCGATTTATTCAGAAAATATATTAACATAATAACAGAATCAAATAGCTACAGTATTGAGCAGTTAGCAGCAATTAGTGATAAAGCATTAGATGACGTTTATAAGTATGGTCGCAGTACACCAGGTAATAACTTTGGCTGGCAAGCAAATCTTAAGTCAGCAGAATTTGCAAAAAAAGTTATTAGTGCAGGTGTTACAGACATTGATCAAATTGCAGATGCCATTCATAAAGGTTGGAATATTACTGCAAAAGAGTTTGTTAATAACCCTGATCAATTTGATGATACAGAAAAGTTAAGACAATCAGGAAAATTAGAGACTAAATTAGAACAACGTAAAAAATTAATGAATATAGAATATGGTAACTTGTCTGATGAAGAACAAGAAAAAGACCGTGTTGTAGCAAGAGCAATTTTGTCAGCAATGACGGGAAAATAGATTTTTAAAGAGGAAAGTATGGAAACAGTAAATCAGTTAAAAGAGCAATTTGAAACATTTTTAAAAGAAAATGATAAGTTTGTAGGTGGTAACAATGCGGCAGGAACTAGAGCACGTAAAGCATTACAAGAGGTTGCAAAACTAGTTAAAACAAGGCGTAATGAAATTACAGATGAAAAGAATGCACGTAAGGAAGCAAAAGCGTAAATGAATGTTATAGCAGTTTATCCAGGTAGGTTTCATCCTTTCCATAGAGGACATGCTGCAAGTTTTAAACAACTTGCTAGCAAGTTTGGGTTGGATAATACCTATTTGGCATTGAGTGCTAAACAAGAACAACCCAAAAGCCCATTTAGTGCGGGAGACCGTGCTAAAATGGCGTTGGTATTAGGTATTCCTAAAGAACAAATTATTAGTGTAACAAACCCTTATGCTGCAAAAGAATACATTGATAAACTTGAAGCAAAGGGAGGTGATCCCGAAAATACTGCATTAGTTTTTGGAGTGAGTAAAAAAGATATGGAAGGTGTTCCTGAACTTAATATACCACCTGATCCTAGATTTGAGTTTAAACCCAAGAAAGATGGCAGTCCAAGTTATTTGCAACCATATACAGACAAACTTACACCAATGACACAACATGGCTATGTAATAAGCACAGACGTAGCCGAATTTCCAGTAGCCGGCGAAACAATGCGTGATGCAAGTGCAATTCGTAATGCATATAAAAATGCCGATGAACAAAAAGAAATAGCAATATTAAAAGATTTGTATGGAGATAAGTACAACTTAATAAAACCAATTTTTGATACCCATCTTAATTTAAATGAAAGTATAAAATTGTTTATTAATCAAATAAAGCCATTATTAAAAGATGCTTCAGTAGATCAAAAACACAAATTGTATTCATTGTTATCAGAAGCAAAAAATAAATTACAGGTAGTTAAACCAAATATAGTTCAATATAACAATAGCGATTATTTAGAAGAAAAATAATTTCTATACAGTTAATCACAGTAAATAACTTCATATATTAACAGAGGACGTATGTCACAAAATTCAACACCAGAAGAAAAAACCGTGCCCGTAGAGGCTTTGCAAGAAGTTGCAGAAAATCCAAGTAATGTTGCAAATATTACTCAACCAGCCAATAGTGCTCCACAAGCAGGTCAAGTTCAAGTCAATGTAGACTTTCTTAAAACAACAAGAGTACATATTGCTATGCCATGTTATGGTGGCATGTTAACAGAATCTACTTTTATGAGTTTTATTAAGTTTGCCAATATGGCTAGACAACTTGGAGTGGATTGGACATTGGAAACAATGGTCAATGAAAGTTTAATTAGTCGTGCAAGAAATACACTTACTGCAAAATTTTTAGATATGCCAGATGCAACACATTTATTTTTTGTAGATGCTGATATTGGATGGGAGCCATGGCATTTATTAGTTTTATTAAATCGCAATGTTGATGTAATTGGTGGTTTATACCCAATGAAAACAATGCCAATTAAATGGGTAGTAAATGGGTTTGAAGGTGCAGAAGAAGGTCCTGATGGTTTACAAGAAGTAAGTAAGGCAGGAACTGGATTTTTATTAATGAAAAAGCATGTATTTCATAAACTTGCATCACATCCTGCAGTTAAACAATATAAAAATGACATTGGTTTAGATCCAAAGTTTGATCAATATTTAAAAACATATTTTGATACTGCTGTAAGACAGAATCGTTATTACAGTGAGGATTGGACGTTCTGCGAGAATTGGCGTGATATGGGTGGTAAAATTTGGGTAGATAAGCGTGTATTACTACGTCACAGTGGTAGTTATGTTTTTTGTATGGAAAATCAACAACATTTATTAAATACAATTGGTCCACTTTGGATGACTGAAAAACGTCAAGCTGGAATGAAATTAATAGATCAGGACGGTAAAGAAATTACTGAATAGCATAGCCCCGAAAGGGGCTTTTTCACGTTATAGCCAAATCTGATAAATACTGATTATAACAGGATTTGGATATGCGAGCAATAGAATTAATGGAAATGGGTACTGTAGCAGGTGCAGTGGCAACAGTTGCCAAACCAATGGGCGAAACACAAAAACGTAGTGTAAAAGTAGCCGGGCTTGAGCCAGCAGAAAAAGTTATGACTGGTAAATCAAAGAAAAAAGGTCCATATCAAAATAGTCTAAGCGAAAGCAAAATGAAAGATTTGTCATTAGACTTACGTAGTGATAAAGATGGCTTATCTGATATTGAATTTAAAAAGAAATACGGTAAAACAAAAGAAGAAATGCGTAAATCTCTTAAAGCGAATAAAGAGAAAAAAGTTAATGAGGCAGAACTAAGTGAAGATGATGTTATATTAGTACCAGGACAAGGTAGAAAATTTAAGACAGGTTTTGTTCCAAAAGGACAAAGTCGTGTAGATCATGAAGTAGAAATGGCACGTAGTGATTTATTTCAAGCAGCCAAGAACGCACAAAAAGTATATCAATTAATTAAACATCTTAGTGAAGAAGACGG
>Ga0129333_10004608_pt1 | contig 12905 bp, 10 predicted proteins | sample CPB6_08_DNA_FD_94474 | JGI IMG/M metagenome (GOLD analysis project Ga0129333, IMG submission 94474) | Freshwater to marine salinity gradient microbial communities from Chesapeake Bay, USA - CPBay_Sum_0.6_0.8_DNA | ecosystem: Environmental > Aquatic > Marine > Coastal | place: USA: Chesapeake... | reverse complement strand
TATCAAGCGCGGGCTATTCACTTCGCGAATTCGTGTTCGAGTGTGAATACAGCGGCGGCTGACAACGAGAGCCTGAAAGGTGCACAGCCCCAACGGAGCTTCAGGCCGCCTGTCAGGGCGATGCACCTTTCATCGACGATCTACTCCGCAGCCTTGGCGAGGGGGCTCGCGTCATTCGCGGCCACCAGAACCGGCGGTGACAGTACATCTGATTCACGCTCGCGGTCGTGCAGGTGCCGGCGGTCTCGCGCGATGTAGGAATAGATCGCCGGGGTAATGAACAGCGTGAACAGGGTTCCAATGGTCATGCCCGCGGCAATGATGATGCCGATGTCAAAACGGCTCTTGGCGCCTGCACCATTCGCCAGAAGCAATGGAACGACACCGATCACCATGGCAGCCGTGGTCATCAGGATTGGGCGCAACCGGACTGCTGCGGCTTCCTTGATCGCCTGGTTCTTGTCATACCCCTTCGTCTCCTGAAGCTTATTTGCAAACTCCACCATCAGGATGCCGTGCTTGGCGATCAGCCCGATCAGTGTGACAAGACCGATCTGCGTATAGATGTTGATCGTCCCTGACCCGAGATTGACCGGTGGGTTGTTCATCATCGCGCCATTGACTTCACCCAACACGAACAGGACGAACAGTGCGCCGAAGACTGTTGCAGGAAGACCGATCAGAATGATGAACGGATCCCGGAAACTCTCGAACTGCGCTGCCAGCACGAGATAGATCAGCAGCAATGCAACCGCGAAGGTGACGGCGAGCGTATTTCCTTCCTTTACGAATTGCCGGCTCTCACCCTTGAAGTCATAGGCCATGCCTGCGGGCATGATTTCATCAGCCTTCTGCCGCAGAAAGCTGATGCCCTCGCCGATCGTTCGGCCCGGAAAGGGTACGCCCTGCAACATCGCAGAGTTGAGTTGCTGGAATGTTGCGAGGCCATTGGGCTGCACCGTCTTGCTGACGGTCGTGAAGGCTGACAGCGGAACCATGGCGCCATCTGCTGCACGCACGCGGAAGCGCAGGATCTGCTCGATGCTCTCGCGCTCGGCGCGCGGCACCTGCGGGATCACCTGATAGCTGCGGCCGTCAACTGTGAAGCGGTTGACATTGTTGCCGCCCAGAAGCGTGGCAAGCGTCGCTCCCACATCCTGCATGGTGACGCCCAGTTGATTGGCGCGATCCTTGTCCACCACAATTTCGGCCTGGGGTGTCTGGAACCGCAGATCGGCGTTGGTGAAGATGAACAGGCCGCTCTTCATGGCCTCGGCCTTGAGCTTGTCCAGAACCTCCGACAGACGCGTGTAATCCCCCGGATAGGTCAGCACAAACTCGACGGGCAATTCGCCCGCACCGACCGGAATAGCAGACGGAGCCGTCGCGAAGACATTCACCCCGGATACGGATTGGAATTTCGGCTGGAGTTCAGCCATCACCGAAAGGTCCGACCGTGTGCGTTCGTCCCACGGCTTCAGGATCAGACCCATGAAGGCAGAATGGATGTTGGGAAAGCCGCTCACCGCGAACAGGTTCTTCTTCTCGGGGACCGCAAGCATGGTCTCGGTCAGCTTGTCCGTGTAGGTCGTCAGATAGTCGAGGTTGGTATGCTCCGGCGCGTTCACGAAGGCGAACAGCACACCCTGATCCTCGGACGGCGCCAGCTGTCGATTGATCGCCTGGTAAAGGATACCCGACAACACGATCATCAGTACCGCGATCCATGCGAAAACGGCGCGCTGACGGATGGTGCCGTCGAGGCGGCGTCGGTAGAAGCGCTGCAAGCCACCGAACACCCGGTCAACAAGCCGCGCGAACCAAGACACCTTTCCATGCGGCTTCAGCATCTTCGAGGTCATCATCGGCGACAGCGTGAGTGCGATGACACCCGAGACAATGACTGCGCCCGCGAGCGTGAAGGCGAATTCACGGAACAGCGCGCCGGTGAGGCCACTTGTGAAACCGATGGGGGTATAGACCGCCGCCAGCGTAATGGTCATGGCGATGACAGGACCGGTGATCTCCCGTGCGCCTTTCAGTGCCGCATCGAAGGGCCGCATGCCCTCCTCGATATGGCGATGAATGTTTTCCACCACCACGATGGCGTCATCGACGACGAGGCCAATTGCAAGAACCAGTGCCAGCAGGGTCAGCAGATTGATCGAATAGCCGAACGCCACCAGCACGAGCGCCACACCGATGAGGGAGAGCGGTATGGTGACCACCGGAATGATGGTCGAGCGGAAGCTGCCGAGAAACAGGAAGATGACGACAATGACGATGGCGCTGGCCTCCAGCAGGGTCTTGCCCACCTCCCAGATCGAGGCATTGATGAACAGCGTGGCGTCATAGGCAATCCTGGCTTCGAGACCTGGCGGCAGCATGCGCTGTATGTCGGGCATCGCATCGCGGACCTGCGCAATTACGGTCAGCGGATTGGCGTCAGGGGTCGTCTGGATACCCATGAACACCGCCTTCAGCCCGTCGAAGGCCGAGGTCGAATTGTAGTTCTCGCGGCCAAGATCGACCGTGGCCACCTGCCCCAACCGAATGACTGTATCGCCCTTGGTGGACACCACAAGGCTCTCAAACTGCTCGGGGGTCGCCAGCGAAGTCTGGGCATTGATGTTCTGTTGGGTGAACTCCGCCTTCACCTCACCCGCGGCCGTCGTGAAATTGTTGGCGACGAGTGCCCGCCGCACATCGAGCGGCGTGATGCCGAGCGATGCCATCTTCTCGGGGTCAAGCCAGACGCGCATGGCAAAGGTGGACCCACCGAGGATCTCGGCGGAGGCTACGCCACTGATGGCCTGCAGCTTCGGCTTGACCACACGGTCGAGGTAATCCGAGATTTGCGGCGCCGACATCTGCTCGGACTTGAAGCTGATGTACATGAGCGCAAAACCCGCACCAGTGGTGCGCTTCACGATCGGATCATTTGCTTCCTCGGGAAGCTGTCCCTTCACTTCGTTGATCTTGGAGAGCACATCCGCGAGCGCGCGATCGGCGTTGGCATCGAGCCGCAGCTTCAGCGTGATGGTGGAAACATTCTGCGATGAACGGGACTCGATGATGTCCACACCCTCGGTCGAGGCCACTGCCTGCTGCAACGGCGTCGTGATGAAACCCTTGATCTGGTCGGCGTTGGCTCCGGGGTAGATCGTGGTGATCTCGATCTTGGTGTCCGAGACCTCAGGAAACTGGCGGATCGGGAGCTTGAATACCGCCTGCAGACCAGCCAGCAGGATGAGCAGGCTCACCACCGTCGCCAGGACGGGCCGCCGCACGAAAATGTCAGTGAAATGCATGAAGCGGGGTCCTTACTGGATGGTGCTCGTATCCTGCAGCTTGAGAGCGATCGAATTGTCGATCACCACCTTGCTGCCCTGGTCGATCTTGTTCTGGCCTGCGGTTACAACCTGATCGCCGGCCTTGAGGCCGCTGGCTATCGCAACGCGGCCGCCGCGCACCGGCCCAGCCTTCACGAACCGGCGCTCGATGACGAGCTCATCGACGTCCTTGCCGTCCTTGTCCTTGGCCTTGACAGTGTTCACCACGAAGACATTGTCGCCATAGAGCGAATAGGTCACGGCCGTCAGCGGCACCGTGACCACCGGCTCCGCTGCGCCGACATCCACCTCGACATCAGCATACATGCCCGGAACGAGCTTTTTCTCGGGATTATCGAGTTCCGCTCTCACCGTGATCATCCGGCTGTCGCCCGAGACCTGCGCGTCCGTCACCGCCACCTTGCCGGAGAATTCCTGTCCGGGAAAGGCATTGAAGGTCGCGGTGACCTTCTCGCCGAGACGGAGCCGACCGTAATCCGCCTCGGTCACCGTGAAGTCCACATAGATGGGATCAATTGCCTGAAGCCAGACAATCTTCTGGCCCGGCGCAAGATAGCTGCCCAGTGCGATGTCCCTCAGACCAAGACGTCCATCCCAGGGTGCATAGATATGTTTTTGCGCAATCTCAGCACGGCGGCGGTCGAGCGTTGCCTCGAAGACCCGCTTCTTCGTCTTCAGAGCGTCAAGCTCCGTCACCGCGACGATGCCCTTCGCGGCAAGACCCTCGCGGCGCTTGAGCTCCGTCTCCGTGTTGGCGAGTTCGGCCTCTATGGAGTGGATGTCGGCCTGTTCGCGTGTCGTGTCGAGCCTGACGAGGAGATCCCCCTTCTTGACGTCCTGTCCGGAGTCGAAATTGATCTCGGTGACAATCCCACCGACCTGGGGCGTGACGTCGATCCCCCGCGAGGCGGTGAGTGTCCCGATGGCATCGATCGTCGGCTGCCATGACTCGCTCAGTGCTGCCTCAGCCGAGACTGTCTCAGGCGGGCGGGGCGCGCCCATGATCACGGTGGCCAGCATCTTCGGCTTGAAGTCGAAGGCATAGAACGCGATGGCGCCAGCGAGGCCGCCAAGCACCACGGTTACCAGGAGCAGGTAGATTATCCGCCGTATCATGTCGTTCGTTCCCAATTCTTCTATTCGGCTGCCTGAGGCCGCAGGGCCCGCAGCAATTCACTCTTCTTTTCGTTCAGCACGGCGATCGCCGCCGTCAGGACCGCCTGTCCGTAATCCGCCACGAAACGTGCCCCCGCATGCGGATGCTCGGCGCACTCGCACGCCCTGATACGGGCAAGATCGGCTTCGAGATCGGCAAGCTGTTTCTCAACCGCCGCGAGCATCACAGGGGGTGTGAGATATTCCTGCAACAGCATCTGGAACAGGAACTGCGACTTGTACTTGTCGCGGCCTGGCAACACGGACACGGCCCGCGCAAGCGCATCCTGACCCTTCGGCGTGATGGCGTAGACCTTCTTGTCAGGCTTGCCGGACTGCTCCTCCGCCCGCACCGTCACCAACCCTTCGCCTGCAAGTTGAGTTAGTGCCGGATAGATCGATCCGAAGCTGGCATCGATGAAGTGGCTGAACAGTCCCTCCTCGATCTCCTTCTTGATCGCGTATCCCGAGGCTTCGCCAGCCGTCAGCACGCCAAGGCACAGTGTTCTGACATTCATCCCAATAACGGTTCGATATATTGCAGTCCGATAGACTGGGGCCGAATATATCGGACCGTCATAGATTGCAAGGGCGAACCAGCCGCCCGCGCTTGTCTTGCCTGCCCGTTCTGTCTATGACGGATCCAAGGACGCACGGTAGATGGCGCCGCAGACAATCCAACAGGGGGGCGCATGGAGTATTTCCTCCAGCAGCTGATCAACGGCATCACTTTGGGCTCGATCTATGGCCTGATCGCCATCGGCTATACCATGGTGTACGGCATCATCGGCATGATCAACTTCGCCCATGGCGACGTGTTCATGGTTGGTTCCGTAGCAGCCTTTCTTGTCATTCTCGGCATCGGCCTGACGGGTGGCAGCGGCCTTCTCCTGATCCTGCTGGCGCTGATCCTCGTCGCGGCCGTCGCCATGATCGTCGCCTCCGCCTACAACTGGACCATTGAGCGACTGGCCTACAAGCCCTTGCGCGGCTCCTTCCGCCTCGCTCCGCTCATTTCGGCCATCGGCATGTCGATCGTGCTGCAGGAATTCGTCCGCGTGAACCAGGAAGGCCGCCCGAAACCGGTGCAGCCCATCGTCACCGGCGGCTATGAACTGATGACCCGGGTCACCGAGACGGGAGAGTTCATCGTACGGCTGACCAACATGCAGATCCTCATCATCGTCTCGACCCTCATTCTCATGGCGGTGTTCACGATCCTGATCCAGAAGACATCGCTTGGCCGCGCCCAGCGCGCCTGCGAACAGGACATGAAGATGGCCTCCCTGCTCGGCATCGATGTCGACCGCACGATCTCCATCACCTTCATCATGGGAGCCGCTCTGGCCGCCTTCGCTGGCCTGATGTTCTTCCTCTATTACGGCGTGACCGATTTCTTCGTCGGCTTCCTCGCAGGCATCAAGGCTTTCACCGCCGCAGTGCTGGGCGGCATCGGCTCGCTGCCGGGCGCCATGCTGGGCGGTCTCATCATCGGCCTCATCGAAACCATGTGGTCGGCCTACTTCACGGTAGAGTACAAGGACGTCGCTGCCTTCACCGTGCTGGTGATCGTGCTCATCTTCATGCCGCAGGGACTTCTCGGCAAACCGGAAGTGGAGAAGGTCTGACCATGGCCGCCCAGGACGCCGCCTCCGCCCGCCCGGCCTATGACTGGCCGGCCATTCTGAAGGACCTCGCCGGGACCGCCATCGTCAGCATGCTGCTGATGGTGCCCATCGTGTCCTACAAATCCGTCATCACCCAGTACTCGCTGGTGCTCGAGGCGCGCTGGGGTACGGTATTCACCATTCTCGGCATCATTCTCGCCGCCCGGCTGTTGATGCATCTCTTCGTCTGGAACCGGCCACCCGCCGCCTTGCCCGCGGCTAAGTCTTCCGGACCGGCAAAGGCCAGCCTCACCGACCGCATCGGACCCTGGGTGTTTCCCGTCCTTGTCGCCTTCGCCATCCTGCTGCCCATCATCTCGGGCGGGGACCGGCGCACCATCGACCTCAGCATCTACATTCTCACCTACATCATGCTCGCCTGGGGCCTCAACATCGTGGTGGGTCTCGCGGGCCTGCTCGACCTTGGCTACGTCGCCTTCTACGCCGTCGGTGCCTATGCCTATGCGCTTCTCTCCACGATATACTTCCCGTACTGGTTCGGCGACGGTATGCTGCCCTGGGCCTTCTACATCACATTGCCGCTGGCGGGGCTTCTTGCGGCGCTGTGGGGCGTCATCCTCGGCTTCCCGGTCCTGCGACTGCGCGGCGACTACCTCGCCATCGTGACGCTCGCCTTCGGCGAAATCATCCGCCTCGTGCTCATCAACTGGTTCAGCTTCACCAACGGCCCCCAGGGCATCACGGTGCCGAAGGCCACTTTCTTCGGGCTTCCTTTTTCGGCGGGTCCCGGCGGCTTTGCCGACTTTTTCGGCATCGAGCACAACCGCATCTACTATTACATCTTCCTGTACTACGTGATCCTCATCCTGGCACTGGTCACCTATTTCGTCACCAACCGCCTGCGGCGGCTGCCCATCGGTCGGGCCTGGGAGGCGCTGCGCGAGGATGAGATCGCCTGCCGATCACTCGGCATCAACACCACCAACACCAAGCTCACGGCCTTTGCCATCGGCGCCATGTTCGGCGGTTTTGCCGGTTGTTTCTTCGCGACCCGGCAGGGCTTTGTGTCGCCCGAGAGTTTCGTGTTCATCGAGTCCGCCATCATTCTCGCCGTCGTGGTGCTTGGGGGGCTCGGCTCGCAGATCGGCATCGTCTTTGCTGCGATCGCAATCATGGGTTCCTTCGAACTCTTCCGCGAGTTGACCATATTCCAGGATTACCTGCCCGAAGGTACCGACCCCGTGCACTTCCGCATGCTCGCCGTAGGCCTCGCCATGGTCCTCATGATGCGCTTCCGGCCGCGCGGCTTCGTGACGCGGCGGCAGCCAACTGTCTTCCTCAAGGAGCGCAAGGCGGTCTCCGGCGATCTCGTGAAGGAAGGACACGGCTGACATGGCAACCGCTTCCCGTACACCGGTGCTATCGGTCGAGCATCTCACCATGCGCTTCGGCGGCCTCACCGCCGTCTCGGATCTCTCCTTCGACGCCTTCCCGCGTGAGATTACCGCAATCATCGGACCCAACGGCGCCGGCAAAACCACGGTGTTCAACTGTATCACAGGGTTCTACAAGCCGACCGAGGGTCGCATCTGCCTTCGCCACAGCGATGGCAAGGAGCACCTTCTTGAGCGCATGGATGACTTCCGCATCGCGCAGGACGCCCGTGTGGCGCGCACCTTCCAGAACATCCGGCTGTTTTCGGGCATGACGGTTCTCGAAAACCTCATGGTCGCGCAGCACAACAAGCTGATGGCAGCGTCGGGCTACACCATCGCCGGCATTTTCGGCAGCGGCCATTTCCGGCGTACGGAAAAGGAGGCTATTGCCCTTGCCACGGCATGGCTCGAAAAGGTGAAACTCATCGACAGGGCCGACGATCCCGCGGGCGATCTGCCCTATGGCGACCAGCGACGTCTCGAGATTGCGCGCGCCATGTGCACCGATCCCCGCCTGCTGTGCCTCGACGAACCTGCGGCGGGCCTCAATCCGCGCGAGTCGGAAGAACTCAACCGCCTTCTCAAGTCGATCCGCGCAGAGAACGATGTCTCCATCCTGCTGATCGAGCATGACATGAGCGTGGTCATGGGCATTTCCGATCACATCGTGGTCCTAGACTACGGCCAGAAGATCTCGGATGGCGACCCCACACATGTGAAAACCGATCCCGCCGTCATACGCGCCTATCTGGGCGTCGAGGATGAGGACGAGGATGCACTTGCCGCCAAAGCGGTCTCCGAAGCTGTGGGAGGCAAGTCATGAGCGAACCCCTGCTCAAGGTCCGCGGAGTCCAGACCTTCTATGGCAAGATCCAGGCACTCAAGGGCATCGATCTCGATGTGCAGCCGGGCGAGATCGCGACGCTGATCGGTTCCAACGGCGCCGGCAAGTCGACGCTGATGATGACGATTTGCGGCACCCCGCGCGCCAGGACCGGCTCGATCCATTTTGACGGCCAGGACATCACAGGCATGGCCGTTCACAAGATCGCACGGCTTGGCATATCGCAGTCGCCCGAAGGTCGGCGCATCTTCCCGCGCATGACAGTGCTGGAAAACCTCCAGATGGGCGCCACGGTCGGTGATCCCCGGCATTTCGACCAGGATCTGGCACGCGCCTTCCGAATGTTCCCGATCCTCGAGAAGCGCCAGGCCCAGCGGGGCGGTACCCTCTCCGGAGGTGAGCAGCAGATGCTTGCCATTGCCCGAGCCTTGATGTCACGGCCCCGGCTGCTTCTGCTCGACGAACCGTCTCTTGGTCTCGCACCGCTCATCGTCAAGCAGATCTTCGAGGCCATCAAGGAACTGAACCGGACCGAGGGACTGACCGTGTTCCTGGTTGAGCAGAATGCCTTCCATGCCCTGAAACTCGCCCATCGTGGCTATGTCATGGTGAACGGCCGCATCACCATGTCCGGCAGCGGGCGGGAACTTCTCGCCCGCCCGGAAGTCCGCGCCGCCTACCTCGAAGGAGGGCATTGAGCCATGTCGTTGTTCGTCGAGGACAATCTCTGGATTTTCCTGATCATGACCGTGTTCTTCGGTGGTGGCGCAGCCTTTCTGGCAGGACGCGGCCTCGCAATGAAGTGGCGTCCCGTCTGGATGCCGCTGCTTTCCATGGTGCCACTCACCCTGGTGTTGCGTTTCCTGCATTTTGCGCTCTTTGGCGCCGACCTGACATCACTGCACTACCTGATAACGGACTTCATCGTGCTCCTTGCGGCGTGCTTCCTGGGCTACCGGTTGACGCTTGCCAGCAAGATGGTCCGCCAATACCCATGGCTCTATGAGGCCGCCGGCCCCCTCAGTTGGCGGAACAGGTCCTGAGCACCCCGGCCACCGGCCAAAATGGGGGTTTCGGACCCCGCCCGGGAAGTGCTAGATGATTTTCAAGGACTGCGCGGCCCTGCCCTTCTGGGTGCGGCAACGCCATCCATGAAAGGTGGGATCGCCACAATGGCGCATCCTCAAGATGAGCAATAACTGTGTATCTACAGGGAGACTGTGTATGAAGAAGTTTGTCATGACCGGCGTGGCCCTTGGCTTCGCGGCGGCTCTGAGCGCCACCTCGGCGCTGGCCGATGTCACCGTGGCCACCGTTGGCCCCATCACCGGTCAGCTGGCCGCACTCGGCGAGCAGTATTCGCAGGGCGCCAAGAAGGCCGTTGAGGACATCAACGCCGCCGGCGGCGTCAATGGCGAGAAGCTGGTGCTCGAGATCGGCGACGACGCCTGCGACCCCAAGCAGGCCGTGAGCGTTGCCAACCAGATGGCCTCCAAGGGCGTCAAGTTCGTGGCCGGCCACCTGTGCTCGGGCTCTTCGATCCCGGCCTCCAAGGTCTATGAGGAAGAAGGCATCCTCCAGATCACCCCGGCCTCCACCAACCCGAAGTTCACCGACGAGGGTGGCTGGAACGTTGCCCGCGTCTGCGGCCGTGACGACGCGCAGGGCCGTGTGGCCGGCGCCTTCCTCGCCAAGAACTTCGCCGGCAAGAACGTGGCCGTCGTCGACGACAAGTCGGCCTACGGCAAGGGCCTCGCGGACGAAACCCGCAAGGCGATGAATGCCGCCGGCCTCAAGGAAGTGCTCAACGAGTCGATCAACCCCGGTGAAAAGGACTATTCGGCTCTCGTGTCCAAGCTCAAGGACGCTGGTGTCGAAGCCGTCTACTTCGGCGGCTATCACCCCGAGGCTGGCCTCATCCTGAAGCAGATGGGCGAGCAGGGCCTCAAGGCCCGCATGCTCTCGGGCGACTCGATGAACTCGGCTGAACTCTGGACCATCGCCGGCGAAGCCGCCACCAACCTGATCTTCACCTTCGCGCCCGAGCCCCGGAACATTCCGGAAGCCAAGGCGATCGTCGATGAGTTCAAGAAGAGCGGCTACGATCCGGAAGGTTATACGCTCTACACCTACGCCGCCTTCCAGATGTACAAGCAGGCGGCCGAGGCGACGAAGTCCATGGACAATCAGAAGATTGCCGAGTGGCTCCGCGCTGGCAACCCGACCCAGACGGTGCTGGGCGAGATCAAGCTCGACTCCAAGGGTGACCTCGTGAACCCCGTCTATGTCTGGTACACCTTCAAGGACGGCCAGTACTTCGAGGATCCCTCGATCAAGTAAGGCCTGTTTCCTGACCTGACAGGACCCGCGCAGCCCTCTGCGCGGGTCTTTTGTTGCGCGCCGCAGGCGAAGCGCCGATACTGTGAATGCCCATGCGCCAGAAGATGACCCGATACCGGTTTCCCCTCGCCCTTGCCGCCCTGATGGCGGCTGCCCCGCCGGCAACGGCCGACATCGCCATCGGCGTCGCGGGTCCGTTTTCGGGCCCCAATGCGGCCCTGGGGGAGCAATTGCGCCGCGGCGTCGAGCAAGCCGTGGACGACATCAATGCCACGGGCGGCATCCGGGGAGAACGCATAAGCCTCACCTTTGCCGATGATGCCTGCGACCCTCGCAAGGCCGTGGAGGCCGCCACGGGTTTCGTGTCTGCGGGAGTCAAGGCGGTCATCGGCCACTATTGCTCCGGGGCGTCCATCCCCGCCTCAAGAGTCTATGAAAAGGCGGGAATAGTGATGATCACCCCCGCCTCGACCAACCCCCGCCTCACCGACGAAGGCGGCTGGAACGTCATCCGCCTCGTGCCGCGCGATGACGCCCAGGCCGATGCGGCCGCAACCCTCGTGCTCGACAAGTTCCGGGACCGCAAGATCGCCATCCTCTCGGACGAGGCACCAGCCTTCGCAGCCCTGGCCGAACGATTTAAGAGCTCACTTCAGAATAAGGGCTTAACTATCTCAATTCATGAAACATTCAAGGCAGGAGAAAAGTCGCTCGCGGCGCTGGCCGACAAGGTCAGGACAAGCGGGGCAGAGGTGGTCTACCTCGCATGCACCTATGTCGAGTGCGGGGAACTCGCGAGGGCCCTGCGGGCGGCCGGCTCGAAGGCGCAGTTGATTTCAGGAGATGCCCTGGTCACCGAGGACTTCGGCAAGGAGGCCGGCGAGGCTGCGGAAGGAACTCTTCTCACCTTCACCTACGACCCGCGCCGCTTCCCGTCCGCCCGAACCCTGCTCCAGCGCTGGCAGACCGAAGACCGGACCGCCGAGGGCTTCACCCTCTACGCCTACGCCGCCATCCAGGCGCTGGTCTCAGCCGCCGATGCCACGGGTGCCATGGACGGGACGCGACTGGCGGACTGGCTGCGCGGCGGCAACCGAACCAATACAGTGGCTGGACCCATCAGCTTTGACGCCAAGGGTGACCTCACCGCCCCGGCCATCACCTGGCTCAAATGGATCGACGGGCGTTACGTGGAGATTGATCCCGCAACCCTTGCACCGCCTGTCCTGGACACAACCCCCTGACGGAACCCGCGATGCGCGCCTTCTTCGACATGATCCCGTGCGAACCTGGCCAGCCTCATGATTTCACCAGGCCGACAAAGACAATTCTCAGCCGTCACCCCTCTCCCTCTCCCACCCTCACCTCCTTCAAGGCGCTCTGATGATCCCCCGTTACACCCGCCCCGAGATGCTCCAGATCTGGGAGCCCCAGACCCGTTTCCGGATCTGGTTCGAGATCGAAGCCCACGCCACCGACGCCCTTGCCATGCTGGGCGCGGTGCCGCGCGAGGCCGCCGCGAAAATCTGGGAGAAGGGCAAGGACGCCATCTTCGACGTCGCCCGCATCGATGAAATCGAATCCGTCACCAAGCATGATGTGATCGCCTTCCTCACCCATCTGGCCGAGATCGTCGGTCCTGAGGCGCGATTTGTGCATCAGGGCATGACATCCTCCGACGTGCTCGACACCTGCCTCAGCGTCCAGCTTGTTCGTGCCGCCGACCTCCTGATCGCCGATGTCGATGGCCTGCTGCACGCCCTGCGGCGCCGCGCCTTCGAGCACAAGACGACGGTCTGCATCGGCCGCAGCCATGGCATTCATGCCGAACCCACCACCTTCGGCATCAAGCTCGCCCAGGCGCATGCCGAATTCCAGCGTGCGCGCCAGCGGCTCGTGATGGCACGTGGCGAAATTGCTACCTGCGCCATATCCGGCGCCGTTGGCACATTCGCTAACATCGATCCGATGGTCGAGGATTATGTCGCGCGCAAGATGGGCCTGACGCCGGAGCCTGTCTCGACCCAGGTCATCCCGCGCGACCGTCACGCCATGTTTTTCGCCGCCCTCGCCGTGGTCGCCAGTTCGGTCGAGCGTCTGGCAACGGAAATCCGTCATCTTCAGCGCACAGAGGTGCTGGAGGCGGAGG
>Ga0129333_10004607_pt1 | contig 12908 bp, 17 predicted proteins | sample CPB6_08_DNA_FD_94474 | JGI IMG/M metagenome (GOLD analysis project Ga0129333, IMG submission 94474) | Freshwater to marine salinity gradient microbial communities from Chesapeake Bay, USA - CPBay_Sum_0.6_0.8_DNA | ecosystem: Environmental > Aquatic > Marine > Coastal | place: USA: Chesapeake... | reverse complement strand
TGCTGGTGTGCGTTTCTTGGACAACGTATTAACCGTCAATCACTATCCAATTCCTGAATGCAAGACTGCTGGTGAGCGTTCAAGAAGAATTGGTCTAGGTACTCTTGGTCTCCACCATATGTTAATCAAGCTTGGTATCAAGTACGGTTCAGAGAAGTGCTTGGAGTTCTTGGATCGTCTATACGCTACAATTCGTGATGAGGCTTACCTTGCCTCAATGTACATTGCACGCGAGAAGGGCAGCTTCCCTGAATTCGATTCAAAGAAGTTCCTCGCCGAAGAGTTCGCTAAGACTCTTCCAGCAAGAATTAGAATGCTCATCAAGGAGAATGGTATCCGTAATGCAGTAATGCTTACTGCCGCGCCAACTGGAACAACCAGTTTAATTCACTCTACGTCAACTGGGATTGAGCCGATCTTTTCCCCAATGTATAAACGTCGTTACCGCGAGGGGAATACATGGAGAGAGGCAATAGTTCTAGACCCATTATTCAAGGAATGCTTAGAGAAGGGTGAGGACGTTACAAAGATTGTTGGGGCTTATGATATTACGCCTGAGCAACACATGGCTGTACAAGCGGTAATTCAGCGTCACATTGATAACGCTATAAGCAAGACTATAAATTTACCTAATAACGCAAACCATGAAGAGATTGCTAGGATGGCATTAAAGTTTGCACCATACTTAAAAGGTATGACAATTTATCGCGCAGGAAGTAAGGGCCAAGAACCTTTGGAGGCGATTCCTACAACTCAAGAAAATATTGATAAGTTTGCTTTACCGATGCTAAATAGTAACGCAAGAACTGAGGTGAGTGCTCCTGCTTGCAGGATAGGGGACGGTACTTGCGGAGATTAAATTGAGGCCAACGAATTTTATAGATCACTCAGGTACAAAGAAGGGATTTGTAGAGGTGCTAGAGTACATAGGTAATCAAAAATGGGATTGCCTATGTACTAAGTGCCAAAAGAAATTTACTAAGAATTCGAGATTAGTAAAGAATCTGCATAATTATTCAATGTGCAAAGAGTGCTCTTTAAAAGTTGAAAATTGGTCACCAATTAAATTAAATTCAGCAAAAAATAAAGGCCGCAGGCTTACACATAATAAGAAATATTCTGGTACAAAAAATATAAGTGGCCATCAACTTGCACATATACGGTCACACGCCAAATCAAGAAACATTAAGTTTAGCGAAGAGGTGACTTGCGAGTACCTCCAGAAGTTATTAGAAGACCAAAAATTTAAGTGTGCTTTAACTGGTTTGAGTATTAGCCATAGCCCCTATAATAATGACTATTATCGTAAACGTAGGATTACTGTTGAACATAATACTGCTTCATTAGATCGCATAAATTCATCAAAAGGGTACGAAGTAGGTAACTTACATTGGGTTCATAAAGATGTTCAAAAAATGAAATGGAATTTAAGTATGAGTAGATTTATAGAGCTATGTAATTTAATAATAGATAATAATTTATGAGCTACCACCAATATTATTGCGATAAGTGTGAAACTGAAATCGAGATTAAGATCTACTCCCTTGACGGGGAGTGGATCTTGGTTGAAGAATTAACACCCGAAGAAATCGCAAAGCTCCCTGAGGATGTAGATCCTAGATTTCTAGATAAAGAAACCAAACTAAAAGATATCCCATCGTTTGTGAAGTGCCCTGGCTGTGGCAACAAAAAGTGTGGTAAAATTATCCACGATGTTGTTGCTAGAATTAAGGGAAACTCGGCACAAAACCGAAGTCGTGAGCGAGATTTCATGGCCAATGGGTATAATAAGGAGCAGGCTCACAAGTTCTACAAGGAATCTATGGAAGCTTCTAAAGAAAGAATGAAGACCATGGGTGAGGTATACAAGCCTGTAGCAGTAAATCCACAAGAGTTAGTAAAGCAAGGTCAAGCCAAAAAACTGTCGGATAAAGAAAAAGCACAAAAAATCGAAATCGGCAAGAAAGTACAACAAGAAGTCGCCAAACACAGAAAACCAAAATGAGTTACCAACTATCAGACAATATTCAAAAGGGATGCCTCTATCTTTTGAAGCACGATCTTGAGTTCTTCTCACAGATTGTTGCAATTGTCAAGCAGGATTACTTTGATTTCCCATCCTACCAAACAATCTTCCGTGGTATCAAAGAATACTACGAAAAGTATGGTAATCTACCATCTGATGCTGCTCTAGTAGAGTTCATCAAGTTCACTCGTCCAGATAACCAAAAGGACGATAATGACTATGAAGAAGATTTGATTCATATCAATGAGATGGACCGTGATATCTTTAACCATAAAGAGTTTATCATGGATCTTATTGAAGACTTCGCAAAGAAGGGGGCAATGACCGAAGCCATTAAGAAGTCGGTCACACTCCTAAAGGAAGAGAAGTTTGGTGAGATTGAGCAGCTTATTAAGGATGCTCTTCTAGTAACCAGAACTGTAGAAGTAGGTCAAGACTACTTCGCAGAGGTTAAGGATCGTGTACACAGAATGTTTCAGAATAAAGCTGAAGCAAAGATGCGTACAGTATTCCCGACTTTTGACCGTCATCTTGAAGGTGGATTGTCGGCTAAGGAACTTGCAATCGTTATTGCTCCCCCTGGCGTAGGAAAGTCTTTGTACCTTGTAAACCAGGGAGCTAAGGCAATCATGGAGGGCAAGAACGTCCTTTACATTTCCTTGGAAATGTCTGAGGACAAGATCGGCAACCGATTTGACTCAGTACTGACACTACTAAAGAACAGCAACCTAAAGGAGCCTGCTACTCAACTTAAGCTGCACCAGCGTCTAAACCTTATCCAAGAAAAGACCCCTGGAAGGCTTATCATCAAGGAGTTCCCAACTGGTACTGCAAATGTGCATAGCATTAGAGCACTTTTGGTACAATTGAACCTCCACAAGAACTTTAAGCCAGATCATATTATTGTAGATTATCTTGAACTTCTGCGCCCAAATCGTATAATCGACGCTGAGTACATGGCCCAGCAACGTATTGCAGAGGAGCTAAGAGGCTTGGCATCAGAGATGAAAGTCCTAGTGTGGACCGCATCACAAACGAACCGTCAAGCAAGAAAGGTAAGCATTATTACTGACGCAGAGTTAGGTGACTCATATGGCAAGATTCGTCCTGCTGATTGGGTAATCTCATTGAATCAAAACCAAGAAGAATACGATAAGGGTCAGATGAGAGTTTATGTCGTAAAGGCAAGAGACTCTAAGCAACACTACCTGATCCCTGTATCGGTGGATTACTCAACATTAAGAATGGAGGAGCCTAGTGAAGAAGCGTCAGCCAACGAAGATTGAACCGTTCCCTTTTGTTCATAATAAGTCCCATATCTACAACTCATTAGTTGATGGTGGATATGGGCAAGTTAACTGTGGTTGGAAGAAGTTCACATTTGAACTTCATTCAAACCTCATTCATGACTCAATAAAAGTAGATGGGCTAACTGAGTTTGATACTAATCTCATTAAGCTTGAGATGTCGTTATCAAATGAAGAAGCCAAGGAGACTATACTACATGAGATCATGCATTGTGTGTTGGAAGGTATAGGATTAGACGAGAGAAACTTTGGTGGTGTTCAAATAGGCACTACCAATGAGTTCTTGGTGACTTCAATCTCAAGGCATATGGTCCTTTTAGATATTCTAAATCCTGGGCTTTTTTCACTTATTTTTAGCAAGAAGTGACTATAATAGGTCCATGTTCCAACCACTTCTAACAGCAGGCCAGCTACAAGATCTTGATATTGAAAAGTATCAAAGTATAGTATCAAAACTTGCTATTATTGATAGGGAAAGTATTGATGATGAGCTAGCCACAGTAGCCGTAGTATTTTCGTATTACTACGGACTACTAGTGCGTTCCAAGAGAATCCTAGATGACTCAAAGACTCGTCTAGACCATTGGAAGGCAAAGCTCGGAGTCGATTCTAGATCGACAGCAGATAAGAAGTTGACCGCAAAGAACTTGGAGGACATTATCATGGCTAATGATGATATTTCCTCCCTAACTACTGACATAGACCGGAATGAGGAGATTTACTCCTACATGAAGGGAATCTGCTCGACTTTAGAGCAGAGAAAGGATATGCTTGTCCAACTCTCCGCGAACAAGAGACAGGAAACCAAGCTATACAACTGATGTTCGCAAATAAACAAAACTAGACAAAAACAGAAATAAACATGGTAACACTAGCAGAACTACGTCAAAAGCATCAAAAGCTAATCGAAGGAAACAACAGCCAAAAGAGCGAAGGGAGTAGCGATTTTGCAACTCTCCAAGCTGGCGATAATTGGGTCCGTATTCTTCCCGGTAAGGAGGAAGAACTGGAATTCTTCTCTGAGAACGCTATCCACAAGTTCCAGAACGATGAAGGTAAGTGGCAGAATTACCAATGCCGCAAGAGTCAGCATGAATCGTGCCCAATGTGCGATTACTACTTCGACCTCTGGAAGCGTCACAAGGAATTGAAGCTTCCCAAGGGTGAGAAGAGCAAGTTTGGTGATATGGCTACAATGATTAAGCCAAAGCCTCGCTACTACGTTCGTGCCGTGATTCGTGCCCTGCAAGCAGCAGGAGAACCACCAGTCAAGTACATCGCAATGTCGAAGGAACTCTTTGACCGCGTGATGGCAGCAGTAACCAACCCAGACTTGACGGACGATAGCGATCCAGACAACACTACCATTATCTCATTGGAGCGTGGAAACGATTTCAATGTGAGAATCACTAAGAAGGGTGAGTATAACTCATTCGTAGAGTCAGAACCAAAGATCAAGAAGACCAAGGCTGGAACTCCTCAAGAGATGCTTGCTTGGATGGAAAGTCCTTTGGATATTCGGACTTTGAATAAGATCGGAGACTATGATGAGGGCAAGAAGATCGTTATGAATCTTGATGCTCGCCTTATGGGAATGGCTACTAGCCAATCAACCGATGAGCAACCACCATTCGATACTGATGATGGAGAAAGCAAGTTCAAGAGAGGTTTAAAAGCATGATCAAAGATAAGATTTCAAGATATTTAATCGGAGGGATTCTAGGTTTATTCCTAATCCTCTCCGCAGCTTCCTGTACATTTTTTGACTCAATGTTCGCAGGAAAGGTGGTTACAACTTTGGACAACGTAAAGCCAGAGTATGTAAGCTCCGCTGTAGAAGCTCCAGTTGAGGGTATTATTCCAAAGGAAACCTATGAGAAGCTTAAGGCTGATGGTAAGGTTCCTGTAGTAGTACCCGAAAGCTGGATCATCGAACGAAATGTAGCAGTTGCAATTCAAAAGCCTGATACTGATTTCTGGGGAGATCTCGCCGGAATGGGATTGGGGATAGCTAATGCTATTTGGCCTGGAATTGCACTTCTAGAAGGTTTGGGTGTGATGTTCTCTCAGCGCAAGAGAATGCACTACACGGCTGCTGTAAAGGCTGTGGTGCCCTATGATGGCGACGTTGCCATCAAGGAAGCCATTGTCAGTCTTGCAAGAGCTACGGGGTTGGCGCACTCCTCGGAAGCTAGCAAGACGGTAGCTAAATCCGAAACCACCGCTACATAGTACACCAAAAACTAAGTTTTTTAACCCCTGTCAAGATTTATTTTTGACAGGGGTTTTTTTATTGGTCTATAAGGCATTAAAAAACTATATAAAATTACTATGGAAAAACAATGCCTTACTTGTGGAATTATTAAGGATATTTCTGCATTTCCCAAGAATGGAAAAACAAAATATGGCACTCTTGTACATAAGAGTAAGTGTAAAAAATGTTACAACACTAATCAAAGAATTAAACGAGTAAAAACTCCAAAAAAATTAAAGTACAAGAATGATGAGGAAAGGAGAGCAGCCGCTAGGTATAGATCAAAAATATGGTACAAAAACAATAAAGATAAAGCTCGTAGGAGGATATCTGAGTGGCAGCATTCCGAGCAGGGTAAAATTAAAAGAGAGCAATGGTTTGAGGAATGGAAGCTTAAGAACCCTTTAAAATGGAGGCTAAAGAAAAAAAGAGATAAGAGTATTCGAAGAAGCAGAGAAGTCGGCATTCCAAGCTTAGATCTAAGTTCAATAGTTTTTTTGGAGAGCTACAACCTACTAAATTTTAAATCTAATCAATTTTTATGTGAATATTGCTTATGTGAGGTGGGTTGTGACTATCATATAGATCATATAGTTCCTATCTCAAAAGGTGGAACAAACGAACTAGTTAATCTAGCTATAAGCTGCCCTAAATGTAACTTATCCAAAGGTTCAAATTTAGTAACAGATACGGATCAACTAAGCTATTTTAGAAACAGGAAATTTAAATGAATATACTAGGAGATATAAGCACACCCGCCACAGCAAAAAAGCTACGAATTTTAGTAGTTTTTGCTAATTATGGCGGGTGTGCTTGAATGCATACTATAGAGCTTTGATGCCTTATCAAGTGCTGCAAGAAGAGTGCGCTGATAAAGTAGAAATTAGGTTCACAGATAATCCACTAAGCTATGAGCCTGGGGTTGAGATGACTCCTGAAAGAGAGAAGGAACAAATCATGTGGGCAGATGTTGTTCTAATCTCCAACATTTTGAAGTTTGGTGGACCTTACACTTTAAGAGTTGCTCAAGTCACTAAGGAGTGTGGAAAATTTCTACACTTTGATACCGATGACTTGTTAACAGAGTTATACGAAGAACACAAGCTACTCGGAGTTTATAAGGAAAATCAGCTAGATGAGATTACAAAGTTCATCTATTACAACTCCGATCTGGTAACTGTAACTCAAGTAAAGTTTGCTCAACGTATAGCCCCATATGTGAGCAAGATCCTAGCTGTGGTAAAGAACTGTATTGACTACTCATTACCATGCTGGAATGCTCCCAAGACATTCACAAAGTATGTCAGAGTTGGTTGGGCTGGGGGTATTCACCATGCTCCTGACGTTAAAATTATCAAAGGAGTTCCTCACCTAGTGAACCAAACTGTGGGCCGTGAGAACGTCAAGTGGGACTTCTACGGTGCCCCTCCACCCGACCCTAATCGCCCCAAGGACTGGCAAGACACCGTATGGCCCGAATACCAAGCCTCAATTTTGGCAGGCTTCAAAGGCCATAAAAACTATCAGATCCACTACGCTGCTCCCCCAGACCAATATGGAGTCTACTACGCAAACATGGATCTAGCAATTGCTCCCCTACAGATGAACCCATTCAATGACTCAAAGTCTGATATCAAGATCGCAGAGGCAGGAAGATACAAGATTCCTTTAATTTCTTCCAACGTGGGCTGCTATAATGAGACTATCGAGAACGGTAAGAATGGGTATCTCATTGATCCTGATGCTCCGAAGACAGAGTGGACAAGGATTCTTACTAAGGTCATCAAAGACAAAAAGCACCGCATTGAACTTGGTGAAAATCTCCATGCAATTACAGAGCAAAAGTTCAATGCAAGAACACAAGTCCAATACAGGCTCGACTTGTACGCAAAAGCATTCCAAGATTTAGGCTACAAACCCCAATGATTAAAATAGCTACTGGTTATTGCGGCCCTGGAGGTTCTACTGTAGTATTTAACTCTCTAGTCAATCTATTTAATGAGAACGATATGCCTGCCTGTTTATACGGACGCACACAGCATAAATGGGATGGAATTGATTGTGAATTCAAAGATTTTAATGAATTACTTATTAAAAGAGATGATACTCTTATCTATCACTTTATGCAACTAAGCCAGCGTTTTGTGTGTAAAAAACAAATATTGTCTTGTCATGAAACTAACGTTTTCAAAATAAAAGATATCCCTGGATTAGAGTATGATGCAATACACTTTGTTTCTCAGTTTCAAAAAGATTGGCAAGGTGTAGACGGTGTAGTAATACCAAATCCAATTAGAAAATTTAAGAAGATAAAAAAAGATTGGTTTTCTGCTGGAATAATTGGTAGTATTGACCCTAATAAACGAGTCCATGAGTCAATATTAAGAGCAAAGAAGGATGGCTTTACAACTATAAGGTTGTATGGTAGAATTACAGATTTTAATTACTTCTATACAAAAGTTGAGCCTCTTCTTTCAACCGATGTAAGCTATAATGGAGTTGCAACAGATATGGACAAGATCTATGCTGGGTTAAGCCATGTCTACCATTCCCCTGAATTAGAGACTTATAACCTGATTAAGGCAGAGTGTGCGGCTGCTGGTGTTACTTATGTTGGAAATGAGGGCAACGACACTAAGGCAGAGATTTGGAGCAACGATAGGATACTACAAGCATGGAAGAACTTACTATTAATTTAAAGTCAATACCTACACTTTGGACTACTTGCGCTAAATCAAAGGATAGACACCAAGCGATGCATTCTATGCTTTTGAGATTAGGCTTAAAAGGAGAAATGGTAGACGGGCCAATAACTACTCCGTACCCTATAGGAGTAGCTTCAGGATATATTCAAGCTTTAAGCAAATATGATCCTCCTTTTTTAATACTGGAGGATGATGCTACTTTAATAAATGATTTTGATTTAGAAAATTTTAACATTCCAACTAACTCAGACGCAATATATCTTGGCACATCTGTGTATGGTCGTATAAGGAAATCAACTATTAGTGGTGGAGTGATAGCAGCTAACTTTAATAATAAATATATTAAGGTGTTTAATATGTTATCTTTTCATGCTGTTTTATATACCTCTAAAAGTTATGTTCAGGATGTAATAAAAATGTTACAAAACTTTTTACAAAATCCTGTAGGTGGAGCGGACGATTGTATAGCAGAATCAATGTGGAAGTATAATATTTATGCGTTAAATGAACCATTATTTTATCAAAAAGATGGTAGAAGTGATAACGCTACAAGAACTCCAATAACTTGTTTACTATGAAATTATCAATTCTAATACTAACTTTAGAGAGTAGAAAAAACTTTTTAGATAAACTTTTATCTGTCTTATATACACAAAAAACAAATGAGGTAGAGTTCGTCATAGTATCTGATGACGGATCTAAAACAATCGGTGCCAAAAGAAATGAGGCAATTCAAAAATCTACTGGTGAGTATATTTGTTTTGTAGATGACGATGATCTTGTGTCTAGCGATTATGTAGAAAAGATTCTAAAAGCTTTAGAATCAAATCCTGATTGTGTTGGGATGCATTTACTACATTTTAACGATGGGTCTTTAGCTGGATTTACTTATCATAGTCTGTCTTATAGTAGCTGGTTTGAATCTAAAGATATTTCTACAGGTTTTATGAGGTACTATAGAAATCCAAATCATCTGAATCCGATTAAAAGAAATCTAGCTTTAAAGTGCCCTTTCCCAGAATCATCATGGGGTGAGGACAGAGATTACTCAAAAAATATTTTACAATACTTAAGAACAGAAGAATATATTGTAGAGCCAATTTATTATTATTTATTTAGGAGTAAGAAATAAATGAAAAATGTACTATTAGATCAACCTGCTGGTATAGGGGACATTCTTTTCTTACAAAAACTTCAACAAATTATTTGCGAAAAAAATAATGTTAAAGTTTGGCATCCTGTAAAAAAATCTTTGGAATGGATGGTAAACTATTTACCAACATTATGTAAAAAATCAGATTGTGATGGTATCCACTTTGACTTAGTAATTAAAACTGATGGTTGCTCAAATGGTACACCATTCAAAATAATGGAAGCTAAATATAAACTTTTAAATATGGAATTTAATAATTATGTTGATTACATTAATATTAACAGAAAGTTAGATAAAGAAGAGGAATTATTTCAGTCCTTAGTAGGCGACTGTAGGGACTATAGACTTGTGAATTCAATGTATGGTACTCCTGACGAATTAGGTAATACTCTCTTTTTAAATCCAAAAAAATCAAGCAAAATAAAAAATATAGAAATGTCTATTATTTCTGGGTATACTTTATTTGATTGGTTAAAAATAATTGAAAATGCTACAGAGATACACACTACTGACACAGCTATAATGTTTCTTATAGAGAAATACAATTGTATGGCAAAGGAGTTAGTTTGTTACAGTAGAAGACCACATACTAATGAAATTGATTATTTATTCAAAAAATCTTGGAGGTATAATGTATGATAAATTTTATAGAATTTCAAGGTGAAAAGTACCCGTCTTTTCAATCGGAGGGTAATGCCTCTCAATTTGCAATACCATTTGCAAAAAAGTTTTGCTCAGGGTATGGAGTAGATATAGGGTTTTGTAAGGACGATTGGAAGTTTCCGGGTGCAATAGGTGTGGACCTAACTACTGAATACTCAGCGTTTTATTTACCTGATAATTTAGACTACATTTACTCTTCACATTGTTTAGAACATTTAAATAATTGGGTAGCAGCAATTGAGTATTGGTCTACCAGATTAAAAGATCGTGGAATATTATTTTTGTACTTACCACACAAAGATCAGAAATACTGGAATCCATGGAATAATAGAAAACATCTTCATCTACTTGAAGCTAAGGATGTAGAGAATTGTATGCTAAAATTTGGGTTTAAAAATATAATCTACTCTCAAAGAGATTTGAATCATTCTTTTATGATTGTTGGTGAAAAGCATGGGTGAGTTAAATATACATAACATTTCGTTCTACAAACAAAAATACGGTTTGGATACTTTTGTAGAAACTGGCACAGGTCGAGGTGCAGGGTTATCTTATGCTTTAAGTCAAGGTTTTGATAAATTATACAGTATAGAGTTTATGGAATCTCTGTACTTAGAATGTAAACAAAAGTTTACAAATTCTAATGTGGAATTATTAAATTTAAACTCTGTGGATGGCTTAAGTTTAATAATTAAAAATTTAGCACCTAATAATAGAATTTTATATTGGTTAGATGCACATTTTCCCGGTGCAGATTTCCATTTAAACGACTATAATCATTTATCCAATCTCAAAGATATTTATTTGCCACTTGAGTCTGAATTAAGAGCTATATTTTCTGGTAGAGATTCTTCAAAAGATGTGTTCATACTAGATGATTTAAGAATTTATGAAGACGGCCCCTACGAATATGGGAATTGGGATTTAAGAAAATTTATTCCTAATCTAAATTTAGATTTTCTAAATGATATTGTATCAAAAACTCATACTATTAGTAAAGATATGAGGCATCAAGGATTTTTAATTTTAACACCAAAATGAATATTATTTTAAATAATTTAGGGTCAGAAAGAAGCGTTGAAATACCCTTTACTACACTTTCTCTTGAAAAATATTATAAGCCTGGGGGTATTGTGTTAGATGTTGGAGGTATACCTACAAACAACCAAATTAATGCACCAATATTTGATATTGTCAAGAAGCTTGGTATAGATTATAGGATTAGTGATTTTCGCGGAGGTCACTACCCAGGTGATTTTGTAACTTATAATTTTCAAGATAAACTATTCGACATAATAATGTTTATTAGTTCTTTGGAACATTTTCCACAATGCACAGAGGGAGACCTCATTTATAGACCCAATGAAGATAGGAAAGGTTATTTAAAGGCACTATCAATATTAAAACCAAATGGTAAAATTATTTTAACAGTCCCTTTTGGTAAATGTATATGGCAAAAATACCATCAGAATTATAATAAATCGGCTATTTTAAATTTGACCGAGGGATCTAAAATTATAGAAGCATGGACATATAGATTAACTGAAAACAATACTTGGGAGCTGACAGACCCCTTAATGATGGAGGAAATTCTTTATACTGATAAGGCTCACGGTGTTGGATGTTTCGTTATGGAGAAAGTATGAAAAAGAAAATTTTAATTTGTGGTGGCGGTGGATTTATAGGGCATCATCTTGCGAGAAGATTGCACAAGGAAGGACATAAGGTAGTTGTTGTTGATATCAAACCCCAGAATGAGTATGTCAATAAAAATGATTTCTGTACTGCATATCTTCCGGGTGATTTAACTACAGAATGGCCCTGGGATCAGTTGAATGATATCTATCATGGATTTGATGAGATTTATCAACTAGCAGCCGATATGGGAGGAGCAGGGTACATTTTTACAGGAGAAAATGACCTTAATGTGATGACTAATTCTGCTATGATAAACCTTCATGCTGTTAAGTGGGCAATCAAGTGGAAGGCTAAAATCTTTTATTCAAGTTCTGCTTGTATGTACCCTGCATACAACCAAGAAGACCCAAGCAATCCAAAGTGCTCAGAGGACTCTGCATATCCAGCAGCACCGGATTCTGAGTACGGATGGGAGAAGCTATTCTCAGAACGACTGTATCTAGCAGCGGCTCGAAATGCTGGTCTAAAGGTCCGTATTGCCCGTTTCCACAACATCTTTGGGCCAGAGGGCACATGGAAGGGAGGGAAAGAGAAGGCCCCTGCTGCCCTTTGTAGAAAAGTTTTGGAAGCTACTAATGAAATTGAGGTCTGGGGTCCAGGCAATCAAACTAGATCATTCCTCTATATAGATGAATGTGTAGAAGCAGTTTTGAGACTGATGGAATCTGATTTCACGGGGCCAGTAAACATTGGATCAGAAGAGATGATATCCATTAATGATTTAGCTAAGATGGTTATTAATATCTCTGAAAAAGACATTCATGTAAAGAATGTTTCTGGCCCTGTCGGTGTGATGGGTCGCAACTCAGATAATGAATTACTGAGAAAGATGTTAAATTGGGAGCCTACCCTGCCTTTAATAGAGGGGATCAGAAAGACCTACAGTTGGATTAAAACACAAATATGAACATCATCGACCTCACCAATCTCCCAAAAAGACCCGTAACCACCACAGACTTTTCAAACTACGAAGACATGGACTTCCAAGAATACCAAGAACTAGCAAGAAGAACTGCAAACCCATTGAAGGATGAGAAACTAGAACTCTGTAATTGGGGTCTAGGTCTCGCAGGGGAAGCAGGAGAAGTCGTAGAGCTTATTA
>Ga0129333_10004606_pt1 | contig 12909 bp, 7 predicted proteins | sample CPB6_08_DNA_FD_94474 | JGI IMG/M metagenome (GOLD analysis project Ga0129333, IMG submission 94474) | Freshwater to marine salinity gradient microbial communities from Chesapeake Bay, USA - CPBay_Sum_0.6_0.8_DNA | ecosystem: Environmental > Aquatic > Marine > Coastal | place: USA: Chesapeake Bay... | reverse complement strand
TCGCACTCGGAGGTGCCATGTCCGTCATCGTCGCCGGTGCCCGCACCCCCATGGGGCGTCTGCTCGGCTCACTCAAGGGTCTGTCGGCCGCCGATCTCGGCGGGGTCGCGATCAAGGCCGCCCTCGAGCGATCCGGGGTCACCCCGGATCAGGTCGACTACGTGATCATGGGCCAGGTGCTGCAGGCCGGCAGCGGGCAGATCACCGCGCGGCAGGCCGCGGTCAAGGCAGGCATCGGCATGGAGGTGCCGGCCCTCACGATCAACAAGGTGTGCCTCTCCGGTCTCGATGCCATCGCGCTCGCCGACCAGCTCATTCGCGCGGGTGAGTTCGACATCGTGGTCGCAGGCGGCATGGAGTCGATGACCAACGCCCCCCACCTGCTCATGGGCTCGCGCGAGGGAGTGAAGTACGGCGACTGGTCGGTGGTGGACTCCATGGCCTTCGACGGTCTGACCTGCGCCTTCGACGAGTGCGCGATGGGTGAGTCGACCGAGCGCTACAACGCACGATATGGCCTCACGCGCGAAGATCAGGATGCCTTTGCTGCCCGGTCGCATCGCCTTGCGGCCGCTGCGCAAGACGCCGGCATCTTCGACGAGGAGATCGTGGGGGTCGAGATCCCTCAGCGCAAGGGCGATCCCATCGTCTTCGCGCGGGACGAGGGAATCCGAGCGGAGACGACGCCGGAGTCCCTGTCCGGACTGCGGCCGGCCTTCGCCAAAGACGGCACGATCACGGCCGGGTCGGCGTCGCAGATCTCCGACGGTGCCGCGGCGGTCGTCGTCATGAGTCGGGCCAAGGCCGAGGAGCTCGGCCTCGCATGGCTGGCCGAGATCGGCGCCCACGGTGTCGTGGCCGGTCCTGACGCGTCCTTGCACGAGCAGCCGGCGCGCGCGATCATCCGCGCCTGTGAGAAGCAGGGCGTCACGGTGAGCGATCTGGACCTGATCGAGATCAACGAGGCTTTCGCCGCCGTTGGCATCGTCTCGATGCGCGTCCTCGACGTGTCAGAGGAGATAATAAACGTCAATGGCGGTGCCATAGCGCTGGGACACCCGATCGGGATGTCCGGGGCGCGACTGGTGCTGCACCTTGCCCACGAGCTACGTCGCCGCGGCGGCGGCCTCGGCGCTGCCGCGCTGTGTGGCGGAGGCGGGCAGGGGGACGCGCTGATCCTGAGCGTTCCCGCATCGTGACCGCGGCCGAGGACCTCGCCGCTCGCGCCGCCGCGGGCGAGCCACGTGCGGTCGCTCGCCTGATCTCCTGGGTGGAGGACGGTGCTCCCGATCTGGCCGCGGCCCTGGGTGCCCTCCCCACCGGGCCCTCGGCGTACGTCATCGGCCTCACGGGGTCGCCCGGGGTCGGGAAGTCGACGGTGACATCGACGCTCGTGGCCGCCTATCGCGCCCGCGGTCTCCGCGTCGGCGTGCTGGCGATCGATCCGACATCGCCATTCTCGGGCGGCGCCCTGCTCGGGGACCGCATACGCATGCAGGAGCACGCGACCGACGACGGAGTCTTCATCCGATCCATGGCTTCACGCGGCCACCTCGGTGGCATGGCGGCAGCCACTCCTCAGGCGGTGCGCGTCCTGGAGGCCGCTGGCTGTGGCGTCATCCTCGTCGAGACCGTGGGCGTGGGCCAATCAGAGGTCGATGTGGCGGCGACCGCCGACGCCACGGTCGTCCTCCTCGCACCGGGCATGGGTGACGGCATCCAGGCGGCGAAGGCGGGCATTCTCGAGGTGGCGGACATCGTGTGCGTCAACAAGGCCGATCGCGACGGCGCCGAGTCGACGGCGCGCGAGGTGCGCCAGATGCTCCGGCTCGGGGAGCCGGTGAATGGTTGGGCTGTCCCTGTGGTGACATCGTCGGCAGCGCGGGGCGAGATCGGCGATCTCGTCGAGGCCCTCGATGAGCGGCGGGCGTGGCTGGACGAGGACGATCACTGGGCGCTGCAGCGACGTCAGCGCGCAGCGGCAGAGATCCTCGGGCTGGCACTCGGCAGGGCCCGCGGACGCCTGGGGCAGGAGTTGGTGCCCGACGTCGTCGATGCGGTCGCCCAAGGCCGGCTGAGCGCCTTTGCCGCGGCCGAGGACCTGATGGCGCGCCTGGGTCCGGATGGGAGGATGGGCACGTGAGTCAGCCATCCATGCCCCTGCGCGGAGCCGTCGACCTCAGCGCCCTGGCCAGTCAGCGTGAAGCCGAGCAGCGGCGTTCGACGGCCATGGCCGGTGCGCCTTCCGGGGTCGTCATCGACGTGACCACGGCGACGTTCGAGCAGGATGTGATCATCCAGAGCCAGACGGTGCCCGTGGTGCTCGACCTGTGGGCGTCGTGGTGTGGTCCGTGCAAGCAGCTCTCGCCCATTCTGGAGACGCTGGCTGCGGAGTACGCCGGGCGCTTCCTCCTCGCCAAGGTCGACGTCGATGTCGAGCAGCAGATTGCCGCGGCCTTCCAGGTGCAGTCCATTCCCAGTGTCTTCGCGGTGCTCGGTGGCCAGCCGCTCCCGCTCTTTCAAGGTGCCCTCCCCGAGCCCCAGGTGCGCGCGTACATCGATGAACTGCTGCGCGTCGCAGGGGAGAACGGGATCACCGGCACGGTGGCCGCTTCATCCGATGAAGCGGACGAGGACGTCGCTGGCGACGCGTCCGTGGAGGAGCCCACCGATCCGCGATTCGTCGCGGCCTTCGACGCGATCGAAGCGGGGGACTGGGCGGCCGCGGCGGAGGCGTACCGGGCGGTTCTCGCCTCATCTCCTGCCGATGTCGACGCACAAGCCGGTGTGGCGATGTGCGAGATGCAGCTGCGGCTGGAGCGTGCAGAGGAGTCGGGTGCGCTGCGCGATGCTGATGTCGCCGCCGCCGCTGGCGACTGGGCGACGGCCTTTGCTGCGCTCATCGCCGAAGTCAAGGCGACCTCGGGTGACGATCGCGAGCGCGCACGCGAACGGCTCCTCCAGCTTTTCGCGATGGCGGGCGAGGATCCCGCGGTGCAGCCTGCACGCCTGGCCCTGGCTGCCGCGCTCTTCTGATCGCGCCGCCTCACTCTGTCTGTGCGGGGCGAAACCAGACGGTGGCAAGAGGGGGGAGCGTGACGTCGGTGCTCGTCGGGCGCCCGTGCCACGGCTCACCCTCGGCCATCACCGCACCCATGTTGCCCACGCCGCTGCCGCCGTACTCCGTGGCGTCGGTGTTGAGGATCTCCTGCCACTCGCCGCTCTCGGGAAGCCCCAGGCGGTATCCGTACCGCGGCACCGGTGCCATATTGGAGACGCTCACCATGGGTTGGCCATCCTCATCCCAGCGAATCCAGCTGAAGACGTTCGACTCTGCGTCGTTGGCATCGATCCACTCGAATCCCGCCGGATCGTCGTCGCGCTGCCACAGCGCGGGGGTCGCGCGATACGCCGCGTTGATGTCACGGACCGCACGGGCGACGCCCGCGTGCTCGTCGAACTGCATGAGCCACCACTCCAGGCCCGTATCGGCATTCCATTCGCTGGGCTGCGCGAACTCGGCGCCCATGAACAGCAGTTTGCGGCCCGGATGCGCCCACATGTAGCCGAGGTAGGCGCGGAGATTGGCGAGTTCCTGCCACCGGTCGCCCGGCATTCGCCCGATGAGCGACCCTTTGCCGTGGACGACCTCGTCGTGAGAGAGCGGAAGCACGAAATGCTCGCTGTAGGCGTACATCATCGCGAAGGTCATCTCGTTGTGGTGGTACTGCCGATGGATCGCCTCGCGCTGCATGTAGCCGAGCGAGTCGTGCATCCAGCCCATGTTCCACTTCAGGCCGAATCCGAGACCACCGAGATACGTGGGTCGTGTGACGCCGGGCCACGCCGTGGATTCCTCGGCGATGGTGACGACCCCGGGCACGCGCTTGTAGACGGTGGCGTTCATCTCCTGCAGGAAGGCGACTGCATCGAGGTTCTCGCGACCCCCGAAGGCATTGGGGGTCCACTGGCCCGCCTCGCGCGAGTAGTCGAGGTAGAGCATCGACGCCACGGCATCGACGCGCAGGCCATCGACGTGGAACTCCTCGCACCAGAAGACCGCGTTGGATACGAGGAAGTTGCGCACCTCTGTGCGCCCGAAGTCGAAGATGTAGGTGCCCCAGTCGGGATGCTCGCCGCGCTGCGGATCGGCGTGCTCGTAGAGCGGCGTGCCGTCGAACCGCGCAAGCGCCCAGTCGTCCTTGGGGAAGTGGGCCGGGACCCAGTCGACGATGACGCCGATGCCGGCCTGGTGGAGTCGGTCGATGAGGTAGCGCAGGTCGTCGGGGCTGCCGAACCGTGGCGTCGGCGCGAAGTACGACGTCACCTGATAGCCCCATGACCCCGCGAAGGGATGCGCGGCGACGGGAAGGAACTCCACGTGCGTGAATCCCTTCTCCACCACGTACGCCGTAAGTTCCTCCGCGAGTTGCCGGTAGTCCAGTCCGGGGCGCCAAGAGCCCAGATGCACCTCGTAAGTGGACATCGGCCGTCGCAGGGGATCAGCGTGGCGGCGCTTCTCCATCCACGCGTGGTCGGCCCAGTCGTACTGTGATGTGTAGACGACCGACCCTGTCGCGGGTGGTACCTCGGTGGCAAAGGCGAAGGGATCGGCCTTTTCGCGCCAGACGCCGTCGGCTCCCAGGATCGCGAACTTGTAGACCGTGCCGTCACCGATGTTCGGGACGAAGATCTCCCAGACGCCGGTCGATCCCAGGCTGCGCATCGGATGGGCAAGGCTGTCCCAGTGGTTGAAGCTGCCCGTTACGCGAACGCCGCGCGCATTGGGTGCCCAGACGGCGAATGAGACGCCAGTGACCGGGCCCTGTGGCGTGTCGTAGACGTGGACGTGCGCGCCCATGATGCGCCACAGCTCCTCGTGTCGGCCTTCGGCGACGAGGTGCATGTCGAGTTCGCCCAGGGTGGGAAGGAACCTGTAGGGGTCATCGGCCGGGATGACATGCCCGTTGTACGTGACGTCCAAGCGATAGTCGGGGACCTTCTTCACCGGCAGTACCCCGGCCCACACACCCCGGTGCTCGTGCCTGAGCGGCACGCGGGAGCCGTCGTCTAGGACGACGACGACCGCTTCCGCCATGGGGCGAAGGACGCGCACGGTGACCCCGTCCTTGCCGGAATGGGGTCCCAGGATGGAGTGCGGATCGTGGTGGGCGCCATCGACGATGCGATCGAGTTCCGAGCGGTCAGCCTTGACAGAGCGCGGTGTCTTCGGCGACTTGCCCGCCTTGTCCTTGCTCATGACCCGTGCCGGACTTCGACGATATGCGCGACGTTGATCAGCGGATCCAGTCGGACGTAGGTTCCCTGCCCCCACGTGAAGGTCTGCGCTGTGAGGTGGTCGTGGGCGATGAATCGATCGTGCCAGTCCATGCCGAGCGCCGGCATGTCCCACCACACTGTCGTCTCGCGCACATTATGCGGATCGAGGGTGCACACCACCAGGGTGATGTCGTCACCGACCTGCTTGGAGTAGGCGATCACCTCGGGGTCCTCGGTGCGATGGAAGCGCAGGCTGCGCAGGTCCTGCAGAGGCGTCATGCGCCGGCGCAGGTCGTTGAGCACCGTGACGAAGGGTGCCAGGGATCGACCTTCCTCCTCGGCCCGCGCCCAGTCACGCGGTCTCAGCTCGTACTTCTCGGAGTCGAGGTACTCCTCACTGCCTTCGCGGACCGCGGTGCCTTCGTAGAGTTCGAAGCCGGAGTAGACGCCCCAGGTGGGGGACAGCGTGGCAGCCAGTGCGGCCCTGATCGCGAAGCCGGCGGGGCCACCCCGCTGGAGGTAGTCGGTGAGGATGTCGGGGGTGTTGACGAAGGCGTTGGGGCGCATGTACGCCGAGGCAGGGCCGGCGAGCTCGGTGAAGTACTCCTCGAGTCCAGCCTTGTCGTTGCGCCACGTGAAGTAGGTGTAGCTCTGCTGGAAGCCCACCTCGGCAAGGGCGCGCATCATAGGCGGCCTGGTGAATGCCTCTGCGAGGAAGATTACTCCCGGGTGGGCTGCATTGATCTGCGCGATGAGCCGCTGCCACACCCACAGCGGCTTTGTGTGGGGGTTGTCGACGCGAAAGATCCTGACGCCGAGCCTGATCCAGTGGAGCACCACACGAACGACTTCGGCGTAGAGGCCCTCGGGGTCATTGTCGAAGTTGAGGGGGTAGATGTCCTGATACTTCTTGGGCGGGTTCTCGGCGTAGGCGATCGACCCATCTGCGCGCGTGGTGAACCACTCCGGGTGCTCCCGCACCCATGGATGGTCAGGCGAGGCCTGCAGGGCTAGGTCAAGAGCGACCTCCATCCCGAGCTTGCGCGCAGACTCGACAAAGGCAGCGAAATCGGTCTCGGTTCCGAGATCAGGATGGATCGCATCGTGTCCGCCGGCCTTTCCGCCGATGGCCCACGGCGAACCCGGGTCCCCGGCCCGCGGCTCGAGGGAGTTGTTGCGGCCCTTGCGGTTCGTGGCTCCAATGGGGTGGATCGGGGGTAGGTAGACGACGTCAAAGCCCATGGCGGCGACAGCGGGAAGGCGTTTTGCCGCGCTGGCGAATGTCCCTGACTTCAAGGGGCGGCCGGTGGCGCCTTCGCTGCGAGGGAAGAACTCGTACCAGGATCCGACAAGTGCGCGGCGCCGCTCGACATGAAGCGGCCATGGGCCACACGTCGTCACGCCCTCGCGGAGTGGCGCAGCTGCCAGCACCGCGAGCACGTCGGCGTCCGCTGCGGCGGACAGCCGAACCTCAGGGGGCAACTCGCGATTGCGGACTGTGCGCGCGATGTCCTGAATGCGCGAGGTGATCGGCATTCGGGGAGTCCGTACACCCCCCTTGCCGAGTCGTGCGGCAAGAGAGTCGATCAGCCGCGCCCCCTCCTCGAGTTCGCTCTCGATGTCCACCCCGGCCGGGACCTTGATGCTCGCGCGATGCCACCACGTGCCCCATGGGTCGTCCCATGCCTCGATCGCGAACGACCAGTCACCCTCGGTGTCAGGAGTGATGTCCGCACCCCACACATCCATGCCGGTGCCGAGGTCGCTCATGCGCGCGCGAGCCTTCTCGTTGCCGACCGAATCGAGGAGCACGACCTCGACGCCGAGCGATCCATGACCCTCTCGGAAGACCGTGGCGCGCACGGGGACCTGTTCGTCGACGACGGCCTTGGCCGGAAGGCGACCGGACTCGACGGTGGGCCGGACGTCCATCACCGGAATCCGGCCCGTGAGCACCGTGGGCACCGGTGTTGCCGAGGCCGCCGACGCGTGAGTGGTCCTTCCGGCGGTCGACGTCGTCGCCCCTGACGCGCGAGAGGCCGCCTTCTTCGGGGTTGCGCTCACCGCGGGGGCCTTCTTGGCGGCGGCCTTCTTCGCCGGAGCCTTCTTGGCCGGAGCCTTCTTGGCCGGAGCCTTCTTGGCCGGAGCCTTCTTGGCGGGGGCCTTCGGCGTGGCCGGCACCCGCTTGGCCGCCTTCCGCGGGGCTCCCGGGGCAGCGGAGAAGACCGGGACGGGAGGGGCCGGGCGCTTGGGCATGGAGCCAGGGTAGTGGGCTGGGAGGGGGACGGAGGAGGGTCGCGCACTCTGGTGAGGGGTTCTCACGGCGTCGATCGGCGGGTGGGAATGCTCCGAAATCATCTGCAATCGGAGCGCGGATTTGCAGCCGCGGGGCGCATTTTCCGATCCTCGCCGTAAGGTGCGCGGCCCCACGGTCACGTCATTGAGCACCCGCTACCGTGACCGCCGTGAAGGCCATTCGCAGGTTCACTGTCCGCACCGTCGTGCCCGCCGAGCTCGAACCGCTCGAGGAACTCGCCGACAACCTGAGATGGGCGTGGCACCCCGAGACGCGCGACGTCTTCCGTGCCATCGACCCTGAGTTGTGGGACCGCGTCGGTGATGATCCCGTGGGACTTCTGGGAGAGGTGTCCCGCGAGCGGCTCCAGGACCTGGCGAATGATCCGGGGTACGTCGACTGGGTACGCCGCACCCGCGACGACCTGCGCACGTACCTTCATCGTGACGCGTGGTTCCAGCGGCAGGCGGAGGAGCGCCCGGCCGCGATCGCGTACTTCTCGCCGGAGTACGGCATCGCCGCAGCCCTCCCGCAATACTCCGGCGGCCTGGGCATCCTGGCCGGCGATCATCTCAAGGCGGCATCCGATCTCGGCGTACCGATCATCGGTGTCGGACTGTTCTATCGGTCGGGCTACTTCCACCAGTCGCTCTCGGCTGATGCATGGCAGCTGGAGTCGTACCCCGTCGTCGATCCGGACGGGCAGCCAGTCTCACTCCTTCGCGATGTGTCCGGCGCGCCGGTGTACATCTCCATCGGCTTCCCTGGAGGTCGAGTACTCCGCGCTCGGATCTGGGTGGCGCATGTCGGCCGGGTGCCGCTCCTGCTGCTCGATTCCGATATCGAGGACAACGATCCTGCGGATCGGGATGTCACAGACCGGCTCTATGGCGGGGGCGGGGAGCACCGGTTGGCGCAGGAGGTGCTCCTCGGCATCGGTGGGGTGCGCGCGGTACGCAAGTATTGCGAAATCACCGGGCACCCGGCTCCGGAGGTGTTCCACTCCAACGAGGGTCATGCTGGATTCCTGGGCTTGGAGCGCATGCGCGAGCTCGTCCATGGCGCCGGCCTCGACTTCGATGCGGCCCTGGAGGCTGTGCGCGCGGGCACGGTGTTCACGACGCACACCCCGGTGCCGGCAGGCATCGATCGCTTCCCGCGTGAGCTCATCGAGCGCTTCTTCGGCGGGGACAACGCCGAGCCGGGCATGCCGGTCGATCGCATCCTCGAGCTCGGCACAGAGTCCTTCGACGATGGCGATCCCGACGTGTTCAACATGGCCGTCATGGGACTTCGCCTGTCGCAGCGCGCCAACGGCGTGAGCTTGCTCCATGGAGCAGTGAGCCGAGGGATGTTCGCCGGCCTGTGGCCGGGCTTCGACCCCGATGAGGTGCTCATCACCTCGATCACCAATGGCGTGCACGCCCCCACCTGGGTGGCGCGCGAAGTGCGCGACCTCGCTGCGCGCGAGATCGGGCCCGAACTCGTCGAAGAGGGACGGGGCTGGGAGGCGATCGGACGCATTCCCGATGAAGCGATCTGGCCGGTCAAGCGCATCCTGCGCGAGCACCTGGTGAGCGATGCCCGTGCCCGCCTGAGGGCGTCGTGGCGCGCCAGGGGCGCTAGCGATGCCGAGCTTGGCTGGATCGACGGCGTCCTCGACCCCGACATTCTCACGATCGGCTTCGCCCGGCGCGTGCCGTCCTATAAGCGCCTCACGCTCATGCTCCGCGACCCTGATCGCCTGCGCGAGCTCCTGCTGGACCCCGAGCGACCGGTGCAATTGGTCGTGGCCGGCAAGGCGCACCCTGCCGACGACGGTGGCAAGCGCCTGATTCAGGAGCTCGTGCGCTTCGCCGACGATCCCGACGTGCGCCATCGCATCGTCTTCCTTCCTGACTACGACATCGGCATGGCGACGACCCTGTATCCCGGCTGCGACGTGTGGCTCAATAATCCGATTCGCCCGCTCGAGGCGAGCGGTACGTCGGGGATGAAGGCGGCACTCAATGGCGCACTGAACCTGTCGATCCTCGACGGCTGGTGGGACGAGTGGTACGACGGCGAGAACGGCTGGGCCATCCCGTCGGCTGACGGTATCGACGATCCCGATCGTCGTGATGACATCGAGGCCGCGGCGCTCTACGACCTCATCGAGCGCGAGGTGGCGCCGACGTTCTACCAGCGCGGTGACGATGGGCTGCCGCACCGATGGATCGAGCGCGTGCGTCACACACTCATGACCATCGGGCCCAAGGTCCTCGCCAGTCGCATGGTCAGCGAGTACGTCACGCGGCTGTACTCGCCGGCGGCGACATCGTCGCGCCTAGCCGCGGCGGACGACTACACGCTCGCGCGTGAGCTCGCGGCATGGAAGGCGCGTGTCGCCTCCGCATGGCAGGGCGTGGCGGTCGAGCACGTCGAGGCATCGGGAGTGGGAGATGCGCCGTCCCTTGGAGCGCGTCTGCACCTGCGGGCCCATGTCCGGCTGGGGGATCTCACTCCTGATGACGTGGTCGTCCAGGTCGCGTACGGCCGCGTCGACGGCGACGATCGCCTGGTCGCCCCCGGGTATGCCGACCTCGTCGCGCAGGAGGGATACGACGGGAGCCGCTGGCTCTTCGCTGGAGACGTCACCCTCGAGCGCACCGGTCCCTTCGGGTACACGGTGCGGGTCCTGCCTCGTCACGACGGCATGGTCTCCCCGGTGGAACTCGGGCTGCTGGCTGCGCCCGCCCCGCTCCCTGCGCCGTCGGAGGCACCTCAGCGCTGAGCGGCGCGACCCCCTGCTGCTCGAACGGGCGGAGACTACGACGCGACGCGGAGCAGCACCGACGAGCGCGGCGTCAGTCGCAGGGCGGTCCCGGCCGGGATGGGGCCGGGCGGCCGCAACGAGCCGGTGTCGAAGGCCACGTCGTACGAGGCCCCGAACGGCTCGCCGGGCAAGGTGAAGTCGAGTTCGTCGTCGGATGCGTGGACGATGAAGAGGAACGAGTCATCCGTAGGAGGTAATGGCTCCCCGGGCACCTGGTGGAGCTCGCCTGAGAGGTACATCCCGAGCGTCTTGGTCCACGGTGTGTTCCACTCGTCATTCGTGAACGGCTGGCCGTCGGGGCCGACCCAGCCCAGATCGGGCGCGCCCCCCTCATGGTGGGGACGACCGTCGAAGAAGTAGCGCTGGCGGAATACCCGGTGCTCGCGACGTAGTGCGATGACGGCCTTGGTGAAGTCGAGAAGTTCGGATTGCCAAGGCTGGAGTTCCCAGTCGTACCACGAGATCGGGTTGTCCTGGCAGTAGGCGTTGTTGTTGCCTCCCTGCGTGCGTCCGAATTCGTCGCCGCCCAGGATCATGGGAACGCCGGTCGACAGCACGAGGGTGGCCATCATGTTGCGGATCTGCCGATGGCGGATCCCGTTGATGTTCGTATCGTCGGTCTCGCCTTCGACGCCGTAGTTCGCGGACCGATTGTCGTCGGTACCGTCACGGTTGTCCTCGAGGTTGGCCTCGTTGTGCTTGTGCTCGTACGTCGTCAGGTCTCGCATGGGGAAGCCGTCGTGCGCGGTGACGAAGTTGACGGATGAGTAGGGGCGGCGCCCCTCGCCGGCATAGAGATCCGCGGACCCGGACAGGCGCCAGCCGAGCTCTCCGACCCCGGATGCGCCGCGCCAGAAGTCGCGGAGGTTGTCGCGGTAGCGACCATTCCACTCCGCCCACAGGGTCGGGAACTCGCCGACCTGATAGCCGCCAGGACCGACATCCCAGGGCTCGGCGATGAGCTTGACGCGTCGCAGGATGGGGTCCTGCTGAATGGTGGTCATGAAGGTGCCGAGCATGTCCACATCGTGGAAGGACCGCGCGAGGGCCGAGGCGAGGTCGAAGCGGAAGCCATCGACATGCATCTCGGTGACCCAGTAGCGAAGGGAGTCCATGACCATCTGCAGGACGTGTGGGTTGGACACATTGAGCGTGTTGCCGCAGCCGGTGTAGTCCATGTAGTGGCGACCGTCGCTCAGACGGTAGTAGCCGGGGTTGCAGATCCCGCGGAAAGACAGCGTGGGGCCGAGTTCATTGCCCTCCGCCGTGTGGTTGTAGACGACGTCGAGGATGACCTCAAGGCCCACTGAATGCAGCGTGCGGACCATCTCCTTGAACTCACGCACCTGCTCTCCTCGGCTGCCGCTCGCCGAGTAAGCCCCATGCGGCGCGAAGAAACCAAGAGTGTTGTAGCCCCAGTAGTTGGTGAGGCCGAGCTCGAGCAGATGCGTTTCGTCGACGAAGTGGTGGATGGGGAGGAGCTCCACGGCCGTGATGCCGAGGTCGAGAAGGTGATTGACCACGGCGGGATGCGCGAGGCCGGCGTAGGTCCCGCGCAGGGCCTCGGGTACGTCGGGATGCTGCATGGAGATGCCCCGCACGTGCGTCTCGTAGATGACCGTGTCGGTCCACGGGGTCTGCGGGGCGCGGTCGTCGTACCAGTCGAATGACGTCGCGACGGCGATACTGCGCGGGACGAACGGCGCGGAGTCGGCGTCATTGCGCGTGAGGTCGTCACTGCCCTCGTGGGCGAAGACCGCGGGATCGAGTCGGAACTCGCCGTCGAGCGCGCGTGCGTAGGGATCCATGAGCAGCTTGGCGGGGTTCCATCGCGCGCCGTGCGCCGGGTCCCAGGGGCCATCGACGCGGAAGCCATAGCGCGCGCCGGGCGCCACTGCCGCCACGTGGCCGTGGAAGACGCCGAACGTCTGCTCCGGAAGCCGGATCCGCTGTTCGGCCCCGGCGTCGTCGAACAGGCACAGGTCCACGGCTATCGCGCCAGGAGCCCAGAGGGCCACGCTCGCGCCGGTGGCGTCCAGGGTCAGGCCGAGTGGATCCCATGCGCCGGGCCCATCGATCGTCGGCTCCATACACCCCTCGTCCGTCCTCCGGGCTCGCCACTAGCGAGCCCGGGCCACGCTACTAGGCTGCAACGACGCGGGCGGGCAGCACGCGCTCATGGAGGTGCGACATGGCAGGTGAGGTGACGATCGAGGTCACCGAGTCGATCGCGACGATCCGCTTCGAGCGGCCGCCGATGAATGCTCTGTCGATCCGGCTCCAAGAGGGGCTTCGAGATGCGGCCCGCGAGGTTGCCGTGCGCCGTGACGTCGCGGCAGTGATCGTGTATGGCGGCCCCAAGGTCTTCGCGGCAGGGGCAGATGTGAAGGAGATGGCCGACTGGTCCCTCTCCGAGGCTCTCGAGCGCACGCGAGCGCTGCAGGACGCCTTCACCGCGATCGAGCGGATTCCGCAGCCGACCATCGCGGCGGTGACGGGATTCGCTCTGGGCGGTGGC
>Ga0129333_10004605_pt1 | contig 12914 bp, 14 predicted proteins | sample CPB6_08_DNA_FD_94474 | JGI IMG/M metagenome (GOLD analysis project Ga0129333, IMG submission 94474) | Freshwater to marine salinity gradient microbial communities from Chesapeake Bay, USA - CPBay_Sum_0.6_0.8_DNA | ecosystem: Environmental > Aquatic > Marine > Coastal | place: USA: Chesapeake... | reverse complement strand
TGGCTCGAGCCGCCTCCGAGCAGGCGCAGGACGAGCTGACGGCGATTGAGGCCTCGATTGCGCAACAGGCCAACGATGTCCAGTGCTACCAGCAGGCTCTCGAGAGCCTCAGCTGGATCAGCGAGCAACTGCCGCAGCAGCGTCTGCAGAAGCAGGCCCTCCAGGAACGACTGGCCCGCAGCCGTGCACTGCAGGACCTGATCGGCAACCAGCAGCCATTGCTGGATGCCGCCCTCAAGGAGCTCAGCGGCCTGCGGCAGGACCGCAGCCAGCTCAGCCAGCAGCAGCTCCGGATCGTTGCGCTGACCGAGGCCCAGGCTCCGGAGCAAGCCAGGTTGCAGGAGCTGAAGGAGCAGCTGCCTGCCGTGCAGCACGATCTGCAACAGGTTCAGCAGCAACTGGAGCAGCGGCAGGCGCGCAGTGAGGAGACCATCGCCACAGCTCGCAGCTTGGAAGGTCGGCTCAGCGGCATCCGACTTCAGCGCGAGCAGCAGCAGCTCGGCGAGCGGCTGGCAACCCTGGAGGCCCTGCAGGGCCGGCTCAATCGGCTGGATCACGACCTGGCGGGTCTTCCCGAGGTGGATGCACCGGCGGTGGAGCATCTCCGCAGGCTCGATGCCGCCCTGCGGGATGCCCGGATCCGCGCTGAATCCCTCTCAGCCGGCATCGAGCTGATCCGTGCCGGCAGGCCGGTGCTCCTCAATGGGCACGTGTTGGAGCCGGGGACCGCCCAGCTGTTGTCCCAGCCCGCCGTGCTGCGAGTGGGCGACGATGTGGAGCTGCGGTTGCTGCCGGGTGGCGGCAACGACACCGCCCAGGCGGCAACGGCCGTCGACACGGCACGACAGGCGCTGACCTCTGCCCTGGCAGCCCTGAACCTGCCCAGCCTCGAGGCGGTTGTCACGGCAGAGCGTCGCCGCAGTGATCTGCTGGCCGAGCGCCAGGGGCTGCTTGGACAGATCCGGTCCGCTGGCGATCCCAGCAAGCTGAGGGCGCGTCAGACGGCGTTGGCGAACCAGCTGGCGGCACTGTCGCCAGAGGTGGGCGAGAGTGCCGCCGAGGACCTCGACACCCGCATCCTCCAGCTGGAGAACACCCTGCAGCAGGCCCGCGAGCAACGCGACGACGCCTCCACCGCCCTGACCTCCCAGCAGGTTGTGCTGCAGCAAGCCAGCTGCAGGCTTGAGCAACACCGGCAGGCGATCACCAACGCGGAGCAGGCCCTGCGTCAGCAGGAGAATCAACTGCTGGAAGCCCGCACACTGTGTGAATCGCTGCTGGAGCGCTATGAATCGCTGGACGCGCTGCACACCACAATCGCGACCGGCGAGCAGCGGTGCCAGGAGTTGCAGACCACGCTTCAGAGCCTGCGCGCGGAGTTGATCGAGCTGGATCCTGAGGGTTTGAGCGCTGAACAGCTGCGCCTGAGCCGGCAGATCGAACAGCTGGAGCTGCTGGAACGCGACGCCAATGAGGCACGGATCCGCGCTGAAGAGCGGCTGCATAGCGATGGCAGCACCGACCTCCAGGCCGAACGCGAACACAAGCTCGCCGAACTCGAATCCCGCCTGCAGGACCAGGAGCGTCTGGAGAAAGAAGCAGGCATGCTCACGCTGCTGCGGCGACTGCTTGAGGAGGAGCAGAACGCCATGGGAAGCCAGTACACCGCCCCGATCCTCAGCCGCATCGGCCGCTACCTGGGCGAGGTGTTTCCAGAGGCACCGGAGCCGAGCCTCGTCTACGACGCCCGGGGGGGCTTCCAGGAGCTGCAGTGGCGCCGGGGCAGCGAGAGCGCCTTCAAATTCGATGTCCTCAGCAGCGGCGCCCGCGAGCAGTTCGCTGCCAGCCTGAGGGTCGCCATGGCGGAAGTGCTCGCCGAGGCCTACGAGGGGTGCTTGCCAGTTCTGTTTGATGACGCCTTCGCCAACTCCGATCCTGAACGCCAGGCGGGGATCCACCGCATGCTCCAGCAGGCTGCTGACCAGGGCCTTCAGGTGGTTCTCCTCACCTGCGATCCTGAACGCAGCCGAGGGATCACCGACGCCAGCCGGGTGCTTCTGGGGAGTGTTGCTTGAACCCAGACCCAGCAACGCTCGACGACGATGCAACCGACCGAGGACATCGCCCTGCGGGCGGCGCCGTCAGGGCGTGCAGCCTGTCAACGCGCGCGGCATCAGCCCCAGCCCGTCAACACCAGCTTGCCCAGCGTGCTGTTGCTTTCGATGCGCTGATGGGCCAGGCGCAGGTTGGCAGCATTGATCGGGCTCAGCACCTGCTGCAGGGTGGTGCGCAGCCGGCCGGCCTCCACCAGCTCAGCCACCCGCTCCAGCAGCTGCCCCTGCGCTGCCATGTCGGCGGTCTCGAACAGTGAGCGGGTGAACATCAGCTCCCAGTGCAGCGACAGGCTCTTGCGCTTGAGAGCCAGCACGTTGATCGCCGTCGGCTCCGGGTCGTCGATCAACGCGAGGGCCCCCTGGGGGGCGAGCACCTCCACCAGCTGATTGAAGTGTTGATCGGTATGGGTGAGGCTCACGGCCCGCTGCACCTGCGGGATGCCGATCGCCTCCAGTTGTGGCGCGAGCGGCTGGTGGTGGTTGATCAGGTGCTGCACCCCCAGCTCCTGCAGCCAGGCCCGGCTCTCGGGGCGGGAGGCGGTGGCCACCACGGTCTGCCCCGTGAGCTGCAGCGCAAGTTGCACCAGGATCGAACCCACGCCGCCGGCAGCGCCGATCACCAGCAGCGCTTCGCCGCGGTGAGCCTCAGGCCCCTGGCTGAGACGCAGACGATCGAACAGCAGTTCCCAGGCGGTGATCGCCGTGAGCGGCAGCGCGGCGGCGGCCGGAGCCTTGAGCATGGCCGGGCGGCGCGATGCCAATCGGGCATCCACCAGCTGCAGTTCGCTGTTGCAGCCTGGTCGGTTCAGGGCTCCGGCATACCAGACCTGATCGCCGGGGGCGAATGCCGTCACAGCCGCACCGATCGCCTGAACGGTGCCGGCAGCATCCCAACCCAGCACACGCCAGGATCCATCGGTTGGCGCATCCCGGCGACGGATCTTGGAATCCACGGGGTTCACGGCGATCGCCTCCACCCGCACCAGCAGATCGCCGGGTTGCGGGGAGGGATCGGGCAGCTCAATGTCAACCAGGGCGAGGGGATCATCAGCCGCTCGTGACTGCTGGTAGCCGATGGCGCGCATGGGGAGATCAGGTAGAGAGCGTGTCGAGCAGCTGGCGGTGCACCGCGGTGCTCTGCTGGAGGGCGGCGATGGCAGCGCTGGCGGGCGGCTGATCCAGGGCGGAACGCCAGGCCTCGAGGAGCGTGCTGGCGCTGACCTCGGGTGCAGCAAGATCCACGCAGCCGCAGTGGATGGCGGCGGCGGCGGCGGACACCTTCGGGTCGTAGCTGAGGGCCGCCACGGGTGCTCCGGCCAGGCCCGCCAGGATCAGGGCATGCAGCCGCATCGCCACCACCAGACCCGCACGGCGAAACAGCGCCGTTGCCTCATCCGGCAGCTGTGCCTCCAGTTCGCGGCTGCGGCGCCATAAGCCTTCCCCCATCAGCCCCTGAGCACGCAGTTGCTCCGGCAGGCCGCGATCCTGCTCCCGGTGGAATGGCAGCCAGAGCACCTCGCGGTTCTGCTGCTCGGCCAGTTGTTCGAGAGCCTGCAGGTAAGGCCGCCAGGCCTCGCCCCTCAGCAGTGGCGTCGGCCTCCAGCAGATCACAATCGGGCCACCAGCCCCGATCCAGGCCTGACGCGGCAGCGCCCAGACCGCATCGGCTCCACAGCCATTGCGCCGGCCAAGCCGGGCCGCCAAGGCCGCCGATTCCGGATCCCGCCAGCTGATCGCTGTGGCAGCCGGCAGCAGCAAACGCACCAGCAGGCGGCTGCGACGGCGCCGCAGCGGCCCTAGCCCCTGGGCCCAGAGCAGCACCGGCAGGCCCCGCAGCCGCGCTGCGCTGATCAGGGCGGCGTAGTACAGCAGGCTGCGGAAGCTGGTGGAGTCCTGCAGCAGGCTGCCACCGCCCAGCACCAAGGCGCGGCAGCGTCCCAGGGCCGCCAGCACCGTTTTCAGCCGTCGCCGCGGCACGGTGGCTACACCGAAGCGCGCCTGCACCTGCGTCTCGTCATGGGCGGTGACCAAGGGGGTCAGGCCGGCCGGCAGCTGGCTCAGGAGAGACTCCAGCAGTGCGTCATCGCCGAGGTTGTGCTCGCCGTAGTAGCCGCAGAGCAGAACGGGACGGTTGTGGGCCGTGCCCAGCGCTGAGATCGGATGCGCCGCCAAGAAACCGCCGCCATCTGCGGCGCAGCTTGGCATTGCCGCAGCCTTCGCAGACCCTGGCCCGTGAAGAGCGCTGCAATCACCTGCCGTCAGCGCGTTCGTCAGCGCGTTTCAGGAGCTGGGTGGCTGCGGATGGGGGAGCAGCCAGCGCCAGCCTCACCTCAGACCGGCAGCAGCGACGTGAGTCGGCTGCGGAAATCACCCTTCGGCATACCGCCGCGGATCTCACCGTGGATCGTGAATTCACCCTCTGGGTCGCTCACCACCAGGTAGGTGGGCCAGCCCATGCCCTGCTTGTTCGGGTACTGCGCCAGCAGCACGCGCCTGTAGCGGCGATAGAGGTCGGTGTCCTGCAGCATCACGCTGACGAACGTGCAGCCAAGCTCATCGCACACAGCCGCGTCGTAGTGACTCATGCGGTGGCAGGTGCCGCAATCCTCGGAGCTGAACTTGAGCACGTGCAGCATGACTGGAGAGCAGCAATCGCCGTGAACATTAGGGGCGGTTCCAGTCGTTGTCAGCTTGTATCAACCTGCATTGCCTCAGGAGACTCAGGACAATCCAGCTCATCCTCGCGACAGTGGCCCTGTGGGCAACGCCCAGGACTGGGGGCATGGCTGGCAAACAGCTCGGCAGCTCGGATCACGAGATCACCCACGCCAAGACGCAGATCAAGCGTGAGAAGTTTCTGGATGTGCTGGAGCGCTGGTGTTCTGGCTGGCGCTGATCGCGGTGATCGAACCCGTGCCCCGAAGCAAGCGCCAGATCATTGACACCGTCAGAGGCCATCCAGCCGCGTGCCTCCAGGAGGATGTGTTTCTCCATTCCGGGGATCTGCAGCAGTTGATGTTGATGGCGGGCGCTCTGGCCTCAACGCACAGCATTCAGCACGGTTCTGCACCCTGGCCCAGGTGTGAACATCGCCAAAACCGAATCAAACCCATGGGCTCTGGCCCACTCGATCTGGCCCCAATAGCGTGCAGGCGAGCACCAGTGGGTGCATGGGGGAACAGAGGCGGGCTGGACACCCGCCTCTTTTGTGTGCGCCGCACCAGGGCAGTCGTGCTGCAATGCGCTAAGGAGGGCTGCAGGTGGCGGCTAGGGCTCCTAGACCGGCCGGAAAGCGTGTCATTCCGTGCGCTGGGTCGGTCTCACCCTCTGCCTGCTGTGGACGGCACAGCAACTGAGTCGTCTGATCATCTGGCTCCGCCAGTTCAGTCAGCGCGATCCCCTTAGCCGGGCCTTCCAGCAGGAGTTGCTGCGCCGGGGCCTGGCCCTGCGCTGAGCGGTGTCGGATCGGCAGCGCTGATCGGCTGGTGTGCACGGTCACACTTCCAGGGCCCGTAGCCGGCTTCCATGCCCGCAGCCACCGGGCCCTTGGATCGATGCAAAGCCCACAGACCGCCCAGGCCACCGCCTCGGTCACCAAACCGCAGCGGGCCGTCGCTCCTGGCAGCGCGCCAGGACTGCGCCACACGCCGTTGCGTGGCCTGGCTGTGCTGCGTGATCCACAGCTCAACAAAGGAACAGCCTTCAGCCGCGAAGAACGAGCCGAGCTGGGCCTTGAGGCCCTGCTGCCCGATCAGGTGGAAAGCCTTGAGCTTCAGGTGCAGCGGGCCTGGGCCGCTTTCAGCGCCCTCAGCGGTGATCTGGAGCGCCATGCGTTCATGGAATCGCTGCGCTGCAGCAACCTTGTGCTCTATCATCGCTTTCTGGCGGATCATCGCGACACGCTCCTGCCGATTGTCTACACACCCACAGTTGGTGCGGCGATTCAGGAGTTCCATCGGCGCTATCGCACGCCGATGGAGGGCCTCTTTCTGAGCGCGGCCCAGCGGGGACGCCTGCGCCAGGTGCTGCGCGACAGCCTCAAGGGTCCGGTTGACCTGGTACTTGTCACCGATGCGGAGGGCATCCTCGGCATCGGTGATCAGGGCGTTGGCGGAATACAGATCTGCCAGGGAAAGCTGGCGGTTTACACACTCTGTGCTGGCCTCAATCCGGAGCGGGTGCTGGCAGTGGTGCTGGATGTTGGCACCAACCGCAGCAGCTTGCTGGAGGATCCGCTCTACCCGGGCCTGCGCCAAAACCGCCTCCAGGGTGATGACTACCTCGCTTTTGTGGATGAGTTCGTAGCGGCCGTGCAGCACGAGTGCCCGGGGGCCTGCCTGCACTGGGAGGATTTCGGCACCGATCATGCCCGGCTGCTGCTGGATCGCCACCGCCACACCCTGCCCAGCTTCAACGACGACATTCAGGGCACGAGCGGTGTGGCCAGCGCCGCCGTGCTGGCGGCCTGCCGCGGGCTCGATCAGCCATTGCGGGAGCAGCGGATCGTGATCTTCGGGGCGGGGACGGCCGGATGCGGCATCGCTGAGGGGCTGCTGCGGTTGCTTCAGGCCGAGGGACTCACTCCAGAACAGGCGCGCCAGCGCATCTGGGCGGTGGATCGCCCCGGCCTGCTGTTGGACACGATGGCCCCGCTTGCACCTGCTGCCGCTGGCCTGGCTCGCGCCGCTGCAGAGGTGCGCGACTGGCCTCGCGACAGCACAGGCCGCATTTCGCTTGAAACCGTGGTGGATCGTGTGCATCCCACCGTGCTGATCGGCACGTCAACGGTGGCTGGCGCATTTCACCAGGGCCTGGTGCAGACGATGGCGGCGCACTGTGACCGTCCGCTGATCCTGCCCCTCTCCAATCCCACCAGCCTGGCGGAGGCCTGCCCGGATGATCTGCTGCGCTGGAGCGATGGACGCGCTCTGGTGGCTACCGGCAGTCCCTTCCCGCCCGTGCCCCGCCCGGAAGGTCTGCGCACGATCGGGCAGTGCAACAACTGCTTTCTGTTCCCGGGGCTCGGCTACGCCGCCGTGGCAGTCGGGCTGCACTGCATCACCGACGCGATGATCGACGCGGGCCTGCAGGCCCTGGCCGAGCAGATCCCCGCCAGCAGGGATCCTCTGGCGCCGCTGATGCCATCGCTCGGGCAGGCGGCGGCAGTGGGCGATGCCGTCGCCCGCGCTGTGGCCCTGGTGGGTGTGCAGCAGGGGCTGGCCCGCTTGGCACAAACGCCTGAGCAAGCTCTGCATCGCTTGGCGGCTGCTCGCTGGCAGCCGGTCTATGAGCCACTGGTGGCTAGTGCAGCGGCTAGTGCAGCAGCACAACCAGGACAATGACGGCCAGCAGCAGCACCATGGCCAGCACCGCCACAACGACAGCGGTGATCGTCAACCGGCGCATCGTGCGCGGAAACAGCAGATAGGCGGTGAGCCCCACCGCCAGCGGCCAGAACGGTGGCAGCAGCAGACAAACGGCCAGCAGGATCAGCAGAGATCGGCGACGGCGTTGCTCCTCGTCCCGCTGGCGTTGCTGCTGCGCGACAGCAGCTTCAATTTCCTCGCGTTCGTCATGGCTGAGCCAGCGGCCCTGCCGGCGCGCCTCCTCCAGCTCCCGCTCCAGTTGACGCAGGTTTTCATCAGCGCTGCTGGCTGCTGCGGCACTGCGGCCCTTCAACGCCGCCGCCGCCTGCTCCAGCAGCGTGCCGGCCAGCAGCCCGGCACGCTGCAGGGCTGCGCCGGGAGCAAGGCCTGGCGGTTTCGATGCTGTTGGATCAGGGAAGGGTTTCACCACTGCAGGCTTTTCCACAGGAGCGAGAGCCCCATCAGGAGCGAGAGGATTTCAAAACAGCGTTTCACCAAAGCGCTGCCGCGGGCAAGGGCCATGTGGGCCCCCAGGTATCCGCCCAGCACGGAGCCCAGCAACAGAGCCGGCAACCAGCGCCAGGCGATCTGCCCTTGCAGACCCAGTGTCAGCGCACCTGTTCCATTCCAGAACAGGCCTACCAGGATCAGGGTGTAAGCCACCGCCCGGCCGTAATCGAGGCCGAACCAACCCACCAGCCAGAGGGTGACGAACAGACCGGTGCCGGAGGTGAGCGAACCGTTCAGCACCCCGATCGTGAACAGCCCCAGCCCACCGAGCAGCAGACCAGCGATGCCGTGGCGTTTTGGTTGAGAGTGGCGGCCCAGCTGTGGCCGGCTGGCGGAGTAGATCCCCAGGGCGATTGTCAGCATGCCAAGCAGCAGTGTGCACAGCCGCGGTGGCACTGCCAGCACCAACCGCGCGCCGAGCCACACCCCTGGCAGCCCGCTCAGCAGCATCAGTGCTGCCATGCCGGGATCAAGGCTGCGTTCGCGGGCGTGGCGCAGGGTGGCACCCACCCCAAGGGCAACGCTGGCCAACTTGTGGGTGGCCAGGGCGAAGGGGAAGGGCAGGCCGAGCAGGATCAGCAGGGGCAGCTGCACCAGGCCGGCGCCGCCACCCGCCAGGGCGGACAGGGCGTTGGCCACAAGAGCGCCGCCAAACAGAGCGAGCTGAAGGAGCGGTTCAGCCAGGGTCATGGCTGAATCTGAGGATCAGGTGGGTGGTGAGACAGATGCCGGTCATGGTGCCGAGAAGCCATGGGCCCATCGGGGCAGTCTCCCGCGCCTGACGCCCCGCGCCGGCTGCACTGCCATGGGTGTGACGAATGGCCCCGGCAGGGACATGCAGCGGATCTGCCGGGGCTTAAGGTTTTCTTGAGATTTCACGGAAGGGTCGGTGAACGACAACCACCCGGTGCTGCAGGCCATGCGCCATCAGCTGCACGAACTGCGCCAGCGTTATCAGCATCAGCCCTGTGAATTCAATCGCTATCAGCTGGTGCGCCACGAGCAGCGCATCGCGCAGACACGGCCCGATCTGTTGCCGGGTCTCTGAATGAACGGCACCGGCCCCTGACGGCTCCGTCACGGCGGATGCCCTCAAGCGGAGGCGCAGGTTCGGTGAGCCCCGATGGCAGCGACAATCGCGCTCCAGGCCAGGCGCTCTGGGCCGCAGCCTGGCCTCGTGCTGGCATGGCGTGCGGCACTGTTCCCCCCGGAGTCCGCCAGTGCTCTGACTAAGTTCTGAATCCCTGGCCCGATCTGCACAGTGGCGAGTGCTGAACCAAGCGGCGCTGAGTTGACGTTGACCACATCAGCCCCGGCTTCCTTGCGCCTTGACACCCTCGAGGCCTGCCGGCTCGTGATTGGGCGCTACCCCGGCTTCCGTTACGACGGTCGTGGTGGCGGGGGGCTGGGTTACGCCGATGCCAACAGTGGGGCGCTGCTGTTCCCCCCCGAGCAGCTCACGATTCCGCCGCTGAACAGCAGCACCACCCGCTTTCTGGGCCTGCCGCTGCCGCCTGGGGTGGCCATCGCCATCGAGGCCCAGGAGCTGCAAGGGTGCTGGGAGCCCACCCAGGGTGATGTGCGCCTTGCGTTCCGCGCCCGCTTCCGCTTTCGGATCGCTGTCGGTTCGGCCACCCTCTACCGCGCCCCGGATCTGCTGATCGCCTGCCAGCTCAGCAGCGGCGAAGCGATCGGCCGCCGGCACCGCGCTTGCGGCTCCACCCTCAACGCCGCCGGGGAAGCCCAACTCGTGGGGGTGGCTCAGGTGGCGCCGAGTGGGGACGCGCTTCTGGATCGTTTCCTGGGCCTGCCGGATGAGGCCCTGGCGGTTCTGCGCTGCCGCATCAGCGGCGCTGCTGGCTGATGCGTCCTGCGCCGCCGCTGAATCCGGGTGCAACGCTCCGCCACCTGCGCAGCCTTGGCTTGCTCTGCGGCAGTTTGCTGCTCAGCCCTGCGCAGCTGGCACAGGCAGAACCCTGGGCATTGGATGCGCCGGAGCGCACTGGCACTGGCACTGGTACGGGTCATGGCACCGTACGGGCCACCGTCGCCGAAGCACTGGCCCTGGAAGCGCTCCGCCGCCAGGGCAGTGGAGCGGATCAGCGGCGCCGCTACCTCCACGCCGGTCATGGTCTGCTGGATCGCTTCTGGAGTCCGCGTCAGCCGGTGACACTGCTGCTGGCTGGGGAGCGCGCCAGCGGATGCGGTGCTCCCCTGTTGCGCCATCCGCTGGCGTTCTATTGCCCCGAGAGCCGTGAAATCGGCCTCGCCCTGGATCTGCGCCGTAGCGTCCGCGCTGCCCGTGGCCGCAGTGATCAGGAGCTGCTGCTGCTGGAGTTGACGGTTCTGGCCCACGAGTGGGGCCATCACATCAACCGTGAACGCGGGCTGGGGCCCTATCGCGCTGGCCTCGGTCTCACGGTGCGCCAGGAGGAACTGGCGGCCGACTGGCGCACGGGCATCCTGCTCGGCTGGTTGCTGAGCACGGGAGCGATCGGCGTCGACGACTTCACCCAGACAGCGAATCTGCTGTTTGAGATGGGCGACTATGAACGTCTCGCTGCTCAGCATCACGGGTATCCCAAGGATCGCTTCGAGGCGCTGACCCGTGGTCTGGCCAGCCAGGTCAAACCCGGGCAGCAGCTGGGCGGTTGGACCATGGACACCCGCGATACCTTCAGCCGCCCCTTGGACCGTGCACCGGGCTCCCCGGACCCTGGCGTGCGGCGTTATGAGGTGCGTCGCTTCGAGATCAAGCGGGGCACTCAGATCGCCACCAATCTGCTCGGCGGTCTGCTGGGGGCGGCCAGCTGCATCTGGGGTAGCCAGGAGCAGTGCCTCGGCATGGCCCTGCAGCAGGGCAAGGGCAGGGCTGATGGTCGCTACACCGCCCGCCAGCTCAGGCTCGATTGTGCGCAGGGCATCTTTGATGTCAGCGATGACGACTTCGAGGCCCAACCGCTTGGTCGTGATGGCAAGGGGCAGGCAGCAGTGCTGGCAGCGCGGGATTGTCGGCCGAATGCGCTGGTATTCAATTCAGGTGGTAGCTGAGTTCGAGGCTGAGACGTTCGGCCAGCCGCGGGTCGATGGCGCGGAACTGAGCCAAAGCGCGGCGGCGTTGATCGGGATGCAGCAGACGCAGATCGGCCAGGGCCAGCTCCAGGCAACGTCGATCCAGATCCAGATTCACGGTGGTTCTTCAGCATCCGGATCTCAACGCCGCCGCAGCCGAGATGCCAGGGGCTAGTGGTCAGATCAGCAGCTAGCCGCTCCGCCCTTGCCCGCTGCCGCCACCGCCCAGCACCCCATCACCACGTTTTGCAACGAGGTGTGACCCAATCCGGCGCTGGGGTCATCGGATCTCTTAACAACAACTTCATGCCGCGTGCTTGGCATTGGGCTTCTTCGTACAACTCACCGAAGCCATCGCTGGGCGGCAGTCCCTCCTGATGACGGGTCTGGATCCGAATCCGGAGATGCTGCAGAGCTGGGCCCAACGCCGTGGCATGGCCAACCGCTCATTCCTCAGCCAGGCTCGTCACTGGATCAAGGCGGTGGTAGAGGAAACCAGCCCCCACGTCTGCGCGATCAAGGCCAGCCTCGGCTTCTACCAGGCTCTCGGTCCGCTCGGACTGGAGCTGCTGCTGGAGGTGCGCGACCTGGTGCCGCGCGATCTGCCGCTGATCATCGACGCCAAACACGGTGACCTGAACTCCTCCACCGCGCTGGCGCACTACCTGTTCCGCGATCTGGCGGTGGATGCCGTCACGCTTTCCCCCCTGGCGGGGCAGGACATCGCCGCGCCGTTCCTGCTCTATGGCGATAAGGCGGTGGTGATCACCTGCCGCAGTTCCAACCCGGCGGCCAAGCTTATCCAATACCACCCTGAGGAGAGCGATCCCCTCTTCCTGAAGATCGTGCGCGAGTGCCAGCTCTGGGGCACTCCGGATCAGTTGCTGTTGGAGGTGGGCACCAGTGATCCAGCCGTGCTGGCCCAGGTTCGGGCAGCCGCGCCGGAGCGGGTGCTGATGCTGCGCAGCATCTGGAGCGAGGAGGAGCGTCTCGACGGGCTGCTGCAGGCCGGCCTCAACCCCAGCGCTGATGGTCTGCTGTTGCCCCTCCCCCAGAACCTGCTGGTGGAAGACGATCTCGCCGATCAGGCGGCGGCCCTCAAGGCGATGATCAACCGCCGCCGCGAGCGTTGGCTGGTGCAGCAACCGCAGCAACCATCGGATCGTTGCGCCGTCTGGTTGCCGGGCCAGCAGAACGGGGAGCTGCCGCTGGTGAATGCCGGTGTGGATCCCATGGAAAGCCTGATTGTTGATCTGTTTGATATCGGCTGCCTGCTGTTTGGTGAATATGTGCAAGCCTCAGGGGCGATTTTTAACTATTACATTGATCTTCGGCAGATTATCTCTGACCCCAATCTGTTTCACAGGGTGCTGCACGGCTACTGCAACCTGCTAGAGCAGCTCAGCTTTGACCGCATTGCCGGCATTCCCTATGGCTCCCTGCCGACGGCCACTGGCTTGTCACTGCAACTACGCAAGCCCCTGATCTATCCCCGCAAGGAAGTGAAGGCTCATGGCGCCCGTCGGCTGATCGAAGGTGATTTCAACGAGGGCGACACTGTGGTGGTGGTGGATGACATTCTGATCAGCGGCGGCAGCGTTCTGGAGGGCATTCAGAAATTGGAGAGCTCCGGGTTGGTCGTGCGCGATGTGGTTGTCTTCATTGATCACGGCGGCGAACGCGATTGCCAGGCCCGTGAGCGACTGGCCAAGGCCGGCTATCGCAGCCATGCGGTGCTTGATATCGCTCGCATCACCGCGGTGCTCACTGCAGCGGGCCGGTTGTCGCCGGATCAGGCGGCGCTTCTGGGCTGATCCCCATGGCCGCCGCACCGATCGTCCTGGCCGAAGGC
>Ga0129333_10004604_pt1 | contig 12916 bp, 19 predicted proteins | sample CPB6_08_DNA_FD_94474 | JGI IMG/M metagenome (GOLD analysis project Ga0129333, IMG submission 94474) | Freshwater to marine salinity gradient microbial communities from Chesapeake Bay, USA - CPBay_Sum_0.6_0.8_DNA | ecosystem: Environmental > Aquatic > Marine > Coastal | place: USA: Chesapeake... | reverse complement strand
GACGACGATCAAGATGACGATTTTGATTATACTGATTATAGTATGCGTCAGGGTGAGCGTGGTATGGAGGAAGGTGTTGCTGGCCCTAAACAGTGTTGGCCAGGACATCGCAAAGTAGGAACTCAACCAGGCACAGGCAAGAATGCAGGCAAGCGTGTAAATGATTGTGAAAAAATTAAAAAAGAAGATCTTATAAATTTAAACAATTTAGATGATTTTAATATCTATCTTGAGTTATTAGATCATATGATCAAAAAATAAAATTAATTACTTCTAAATCATTAAATATTAGATGATATTTATTGAACCACCTTGGATTCCTAACTGGCTTAATGAGTCAAAAATCAAATCCTTAGCAGATGCTGATTTTAAACCTGGATCAGTGTACTTCTACGAAAGCCACGCTCAAGCACTAAGAGAAGTCAATCTACATAACTTTCTAAATGATCAGCATTACAATCATCTAAAGTCTGATCCAACGTCTAAAATTCTAATGTTTTTCCCCGATGAGTACTTTAACCTGTTCGACATCGAAAGATTTGTTAGACATATTCAAGATAAGCAAATTAATCCTGAACAAATTTATTTTTTAACCATGGATGAAAATTACGAACAATTTGCTAGATCAGAATTTCACAATCGAGGATGTAACATAAAAGTAGATAACTATAACCTTCTAATGAAAAATGTAGTTATTCCAGATCAATTAGAAGATCGCCCTTATAGGTTTTCTTGTTTAAGCAGGAATTATCTACCATGGAGATTGTTTTTATACATAGAATTAGTACAACGGAATCTTATTAAAGACTTTAACTTTACCTTTAATAAGATTAATCCCTACTCTAAATTTACATATACTTTAGATGAGTTAAAAACTGATCTCCAGAAAGCAGGTTATGGAATCGATCAGCTAACAGATGCATTCTTAAACGGAATTCCTTACGAATTACAAGGTGCTAGTGTTTTTCACAAAATGCCTATCGAGTCTTATAGGATGATACAGTCTAGTTCGGTACATATACTAGTCGAATCTCATTTTGATCCATTTAATCATTACATCGGAGAAAGGTCGAAATATCATCCAGATGCATTTGCTCCGGCATTTATGACAGAAAAAACATGGAAAGTAGTAGCTTGTGATCGACCATTTATTGCTATGTCTACTCCATTCTTTATAAAAGGGTTCAAGCAACTAGGATATAAAAGCTTTTCTCCTTTCATTAATGAAGATTACGATAATATCATTAACAATCGACAAAGATTAAAAGCAATTATTGAAGAAATAGAAAGATTATCAAGGTTACCAAAAGACCAATTTGACAAGATCGTAGTCGGTTGCCAAGAAATCACTAAATTCAACAAAAATCTTTTGATAGAGAAACAGGCAAATCTTAAATTTAACGACGATTTTAAATGGTTAGAAGATTATGCAGGTGACGAATATTACCTTACTAAATTAAAATAGGAAATAACAATGGCTAAAACTAGCGGAGCTACATCAAGAATTAAACATGTTGTTAAGAAAACAAAACAAGGCGGCAAAGTTAAAACTTCAACGCTAAATAAAAATGCTAAAAGATCATATAAGACATATAGAGGACAAGGACGATGAACGACGAAGACTTAGTTCAAGCCATTAAACAGGCTTTTGCCAGTACTTTTGTAGTATATTTACAGGCACAAAACTATCATTGGAATGTAGAAGGTCCTATGTTCCCTCAATTGCATAGCCTATTTGGAACCATATACGAAGAAATCTACGGATCAGTTGATACCTTTGCAGAAGAAATCCGTGCATTAGGGTCTTATGCTCCAGGAACAATACATCGTTTTATAGAACTTAATACCCTGTACATCGACGATGATATTCCCGATGCAAGAGGAATGCTATCAAACCTATTACAAAATAATAACGACTTACTCAGTATGCTTAATGTATGTTTCGAAATGTGCGACAATGCTGGACTACAAGGCTTAGCCGACTTTATTGCTGGTCGAATTGATGCTCACAATAAACATGCATGGATGTTGAGAGCTACTCTTAAATGATCTTAACTTGTGGTCCTAATAATAATATTAGGACCATTAACTTTAGTCTTCCAATACTTCCAAACTTCTCAAGTACAGTTGTTAAAAAATTGTACTTTAGAACTAACAATCTTAAACAAGGTAACAGAATCGGAGTACTAATAAGTGGAGGGATCGATAGTGCCCTCTTATATTACCTAATGTTAAAAGAAAACCTTGATACCGGTAATAAATTTATTATTACACCGTATAGTATGATGAGAAAAGAAGGCTCAAAATACTTTGCTATTAAGGTAACTGAATATGTAAACTCCTTGTTTAATATATCAACTGAAAAATTAAATATCGTTGGAGATAATAGTCTAGAAGAAATCAAACAAGTCTCGTCTGCTGTAGACGATGTGTTAAAAGAAAACGACTTTGTTTATTTAGGTATTATCGAAGCACAACCTCAACATTTAGTAAACTGGGCAACCTTAAACTTTAAAGAAACTATAAACAGACGATACCCATTTTTAACCCTTAATAAGAGTCATATTATAGACTTAGTTATTAACCTAAATCTAACTCATTTATTTTCTATCACTCATTCATGTGCAATCAACGAAGAAGTGCCTTGCAATAACTGTAATGGCTGTAACGAAAGATCATGGGGTTTTGAGCAATTAGGCTTAAAACCCGCTTGACAAAAACAAAATATAAAGTATAATAAGCAGAAGGAGAAAAATATGGCAAAAATGTACGGGCCAGAAGAAAAAGCCAAACTTGAGAGAATTATATCAGAAGGAATTCAAATTCTCGACGAAATTGACAGTTTAAAAGAAGGTCTTAAAGAAACTGTTAAAGCTGTAGCCGAAGAGCTCGAACTTAAACCGTCTATTATTAACAAGGCAATTAATATTGCTCATAAAGATACCTGGAAATCCCACGAAGCAGAATGGGAAGAGATTGAAGGCATTTTAGGAATTACAAAACGAATCCCCGAATGACATTTAGTAAAGAACTTGTTATCGAATGGACTATTACTGCCTTACTTCTTGTAGGTGTAGCATTGACTAGCTTTAACATTTATCCAGCAAATCTTTGGGTATTACTTATCGGAAACCTAGGATGGATATATCTAGGGTATTACTGGCGTAAATGGAGTCTTTTTATAGTTCAATCAATTATTACTGCTATATACTTAGTAGGCATTATTAATCTATATTACTAAGGCAGGCGAGGCCATAAACCGCACACGAGGTATTTGTCAGCCGAAAATGACAAAGGAGAACTATGAGTTATATCGACGCATATTTTGATCGCGACGATGACATTATTCGTATTGTCGAACGATCTAAAGAGGGTAAAAGAGAATTTAAAGAATACCCTGTTAAATACAATTTTTATTACGAAGATACTAAAGGAAAATTTACTAGTATTTACGGAACTCCGTTAACCAGAGTTATTTGTAAAAATACTAAAGAGTTTCGTAAAGAGTTATCAATACACAATAACAAACGCCTGTTTGAAAGCGACATTAATCCGGTATTTACTTGTCTCGAAGAACATTATCTAGGTAAAGACGAACCAACTCCTCATATTTGCTTTTTCGACATTGAAGTCGATTTTGACCCAGAAAGAGGGTATGCTAGTCCTGACGACCCGTTTATGCCAATCACTGCTATTAGTCTACATTTAAAATGGGTCAATAGCTTAATTACTCTAGCACTAATTCCAAAAACCTACACTGTAGAATCAGCCAACGACCTAGTAAAAGATATACCTAACATATATCTGTTCACATCTGAAGCTGAACTATTAGAAACATTCTTGGATCTAATCGAAGACTCTGATATTATTAGTGGGTGGAATAGCGAAGGGTTTGACATTCCGTATACTGTTAACAGAATTAGTAGAGTATTAAGCAAAGAAGATACTCGTCGATTCTGCTTATGGAACCTATTCCCTAAAAGAAGAGAATATGAAAAATTTGGTAAACTGCAAGAAACATTTGACTTTACCGGAAGAGTACATATTGATAGCTTAGAACTTTACAGAAAGTATACATATGAAGAAAGACACAGCTACAGGCTAGATGCTATCGGCGAAATGGAAGTTGGTGAAAATAAAATACCTTATGAAGGTACTCTAGACCAGCTATACAATAACGATTTCCGAAAATTTATCGACTATAATCGACAAGATGTTACTTTGCTTAACAAGCTCGATGATAAACTAAAGTTCATCGACCTTGCTAATAAACTTGCTCATGAAAACACTGTACTACTACAAACCACGATGGGCGCTGTAGCAGTAACCGAACAGGCTATTATCAACGAAGCTCATCGAAGAGGGTTCCAAGTACCTAATAGGCCTAAGAGAGATGAGAATGAAGATACTGCTGCTGCTGGAGCATATGTAGCCTACCCAAAAGTTGGGATACAAAACTGGCTAGGAAGCTTAGATATCAACTCATTATACCCGTCAGCTATTCGTGCTCTTAACATGGGGCCTGAAACAATTATAGGACAGCTAAGACCTAGTTTAACTAAAAACTATATCGAAGAACAAATGTATGTTAAGAAAAAATCATTTGCTGCTGCTTGGGAAGGATTATTTGGTAGTTTAGAGTACACTAAGGTTATTGAACAAGATCGAGGTACTGATATTACTATCGACTGGGAAGATGGAGAATCTAGTATTCATAGTGCTGCTGAAATATATCACCTAATATTCGAATCAAACAATCCATGGATGCTATCAGCTAATGGAACAATTTTTACTTATGAAAAAGAAGGTATTATTCCAGGCTTATTAAAAAGATGGTATGCTGAAAGAAAAGAGTTACAGGGAAAACTAAAAGAGTCAATTGCTGCTGGAAATAAAATTGAAGAAGAATATTGGGACAAACGACAGCTGGTTAAAAAGATTAACCTGAACAGTTTATATGGTGCTATTCTTAATGCAGGGTGTAGGTTTTTTGATAAGCGTATTGGGCAATCAACTACACTAACTGGACGACAGATTGCTCGTCATATGGCTAGTAAAGTTAATGAAGTAATTACTGGAGAATATGACCATGTTGGTAAATCAATTATCTACGGTGATACCGACTCGTGTTATTTTTCAGCATATACTACTCTTAGAAAAGACATTGATGCCGGAAGAATTCCTTGGAACAAGGACAATATTATCAAGCTCTACGATCAAATTGCAGAAGAAGTTAACGGGACTTTTATCAAGTTTATGGAAGATGCTTTTCATTGTCCACGATCAAGAGGAGAAGTAATTAAAGCAGGAAGAGAAATTGTTGGAGAGAAAGGTCTGTTTATTACTAAAAAAAGATATGCTGTACTAGTCTACGACAAAGAAGGTAAAAGACAAGACCTCGATGGAAAACCTGGTAAAATTAAAGCTATGGGTCTAGACCTTAAAAGATCTGATACTCCAGCATTTATCCAAGAATTTCTTGAAGATGTACTTATAAAAGTTCTTACTGGTTCTAGCGAGCAAGAAGTTTTAGATTTTATAACTGATTTTCGAATAAACTTCAAGAGTCGTCCAGGTTGGGAAAAAGGATCTCCAAAACGAGCAAACAATATTACCGAGTACCAACATAAAGAAGAACGACAAGGCAAGGCCAATATGCCCGGACATGTTCGAGCAAGTATTAATTGGAATTCTCTTAAAAAGATGTATAATGACAAGTATTCTATGAATATCACTGATGGTGCTAAAGTAATTGTATGTAAACTAAAGGATAACCCTTTAGGTTATACTAGCGTGGCATATCCCGTCGATGAACTTAGATTACCTCAATGGTTTAAAGATCTTCCATTTGATCACCTCGAAATGGAAAATACTATTATCGATGCCAAGATAGATAACCTAATCGGTGTTCTAAATTGGGACATTAGAAGCACAGAAGAAAAGAACACTTTTAACAAATTATTTGAGTTCTAAACCTAAATATCATTAGAAAGGAAAAAATATGAAAGATATTCTGCAAGACCTAGTAGCACATACACATAGTTTAGGATTTTTACCCTTGATTAAGATCACAGGAGACAGCAAGGAAACCATAATCGAATCAATGAGTGAAGATCGAAGTGTAGTACTTAAAGCCACAACTAGTGATCCAGTTGACGAATTTGACGGTATCTTTGGAATGCCTAATTTAGAAAAATTAGCACTGCATCTAAAATGTCCTGAATATAAAGAAGATGCAAAAATTGAAGTTGTTCGAGCCGATCGTAACGGTGAAGAAATTCCTGTAGGACTTCATTTTGAGAATAAAGTAGGCGATTTTAAAAATGACTATAGATTTATGGCCACTGAAATTATTAACGAAAAACTAAAGAGCAGTAAATTCAAAGGTGCTACTTGGGATATCGAAATCGAACCTTCAGTGGCTGGAATTAGTCGATTAAAGATGCAGGCACAGGCTAACTCCGAAGAGCCTAACTTTCAAGTTAAAACAGATAACGGTGATTTAATCTTTAGTTTCGGCGACGCTAGCACTCATGCTGGAAGCTTTATTTTTCATCCATCTGTTCAAGGAAAGCTTAAACATGTATGGAGCTGGCCGGTTGTCCAGGTGACTAGTATCTTAGCACTTAGCGGAGATAAAATTATGAAAATTACAGACCAGGGTGCTATGATGATTAGTGTCGATAGTGGTCTAGCAAAATACGACTACATTCTTCCAGCACAGAGCAAATGACATTTAATCAATTATTAGCAGCTAATTCAGCTTTTCTTATACTGATTCTTATTGTATATAGGCATAGCACATTTACAGCAATAAAAAATTGCTACGGGATGTGGTTTAAACGAGAATATTGGACAGACTATAATACTGTAGAGTTTTTAAGTTGGGCTGCTAAGGCTGTTATTATCATTCCTGGACTCATATTTGGTATTAGTATTTGGTGGTTATACTTTTTAACATTAGTTACCAGCCTAACACTAATATGGGCCAGTAATAAAAAATTATTACCTACACTTGTAGGTTTCAATACCATATGGGTTTGGATAAGTTGTATGGTATTGTCAAAAAATCTGGTGACATAATGAAAAATCCTGAAGTAAAAGTATTAGTATATAATATACAACAAAGTTTAACAAATCTAAATAATCAACTCCTCGATCTTGCTAACCACGGAGTAACAGCTGGATTTACATTTGAAAGAGATGCTACTACTAATGCAGTTCGCATTCTTCTTAATACCTGTACTGAGATTGTCGACTATTTAGATGACGAAAATAATAATCAAAAGAGAAAGTAATGAACCAAGACTTGACTTCGACACAAAACGATTATGCTATATTCTTACCAGCTACTAGCGGGTTTTACTCTACATTTATTGGTAAGCAGCGTTATGGAAATTATGTAGATCCTGCCCGAGTTCCAACATCATTTCACAATGGTGTCGAAAGTCTAAATTATCTTGATCCTTCTTCATTGTTTTATTACAAATGGTGTTTATATTCAGCTGGACACGCTAACCTTGATCTTAACAAACAAGACGATAGTGAAGATATGTTTCGAAATAGAAACAGATCAAACTCATTTGTGTTAGGAGACAGTGGAGGCTTCCAGATTGGAAAGGGAGTGTGGGATGGTGACTGGAAAGATCCTAACTGTCCTAAAGCAGCCAAGAAACGCAGCCAAGTGTTAACTTGGATGGATAGCCTTATGGACTATGGAATGATACTTGACATTCCAGCCTGGGTTGCTCGTAGTCCAGCAGGTAAAGAGGCAACTGGAATAACCAGCTATCAAGAAGCTGTAAATGCAACCTATATCAACAATGACTACTTTATTCAAAATCGTAATGGTAATTGTAAATTCTTAAATGTTCTTCAAGGTGAAACTCACCAAGACGCAGAAGATTGGTATCAGCGTATGAAACACTACTGCGACCCAAAACAGTTTCCTAACAACCACTTCAATGGGTGGGCTATGGGTGGGCAGAATATGTGTGATGTTCATCTTTTGTTAAAAAGACTTAACGCCTTGCGATTTGATGGATTATTAGAAAAAGGAAAACAAGATTGGATGCACTTTTTAGGCACTAGTAAACTAGAATGGGCATCATTATTGACAGACTTACAACGAGCAATTAGAAAGTATCACAATGACCAATTCACAATCAGCTTCGACTGCGCTTCACCATTTCTTGCCACAGCAAATGGACAAATCTATATCCAAACAGAAACCGAAGACAGGACCAAATGGGTCTACCGAATGGTTGCTAGCGCAGACGACAAAAAATACTCAACAGACAGAAGACTGTTCAAAGACGCAGTTATACAAGACGGAATTTTTGAAAATTTCCAAAGCTCACCTGTTATCGACAAAGTTTTAATAAAAGATATATGCATATATGGTCCTAACGACCTAAATAAGCTTGGTAAAATCGGTAAAACTAGTTGGGATAGTTTTAGCTATGCTATCATGATGGGACATAATGTATGGATGCATATTAATGCTGTACAAGAAGCTAACAGGCAATACGATTTAGGAAAAATTCCAGCCATGTTAGTTGACGAACGGATTAATAGAGTATATTATAAAGATGTAGTTAATGAAATTTTTGCTACTAGCAGTAAGGCTAAATCAGAAGCAATAATAGAAGAATACGGAAGGTACTGGGATACAATTATTGGTACTCGAGGCAATACCGGTAAAAGCATTGTTAATGCCGATACTAAAGCAAACGAATTTGGATTGCCCGAAGCTCCTAATTTTAAAGATCTAAAGCAACCTAAAGTAGAAGAAATTGTTGAAACTAGATATGATAACTTTTTTGAATGATGACTATTAAAATAAATGTACGCCATTGAAGAAACGAATTCTATCAAAATCAAGGATTGAAATAATGACATTGCCAGACGAGCGCTATCGAAGCCTTATTCAAACTAAGAAGTTTCTCATGGAACTCCTTAGTCCGCATATAACTCCTAAGGTACCAAAGGCCATTAGAAATCGTGCCGAGGGACTGCTACGGCACTGGCCTGATAATTATATCTTAGAAATAATGTGCGAAGAAATGCCTGACTACTTTGCTAAAGAAATGGAACCAGTGTTCCGTATGATTAAAAAATACGAACAATCAAAAGAGAATTCAAATGAATAGAAACGGTCATGATAATATTGCGTTTTTTCAAGGTATTGAAGTTGAACACACGCCAGCTTACGGAAAAACAACTTTATTTGTAGTAGGTACTCATCCATTTGAAGATATTTCCAGTAACCTTGCAGGATGCGAACATATCTTCTTCGGTGCTAATCACAGCTTTAATCCCAAAGACTCAAGCGAATGGAAAGAATGGGAATCGATGATCGAATTTTTTCTTAAAAAAGATTACCTGTGCAGTTTAGATATTCCAATTAACTGCGTAGAAGAATTCCATGAAGGGGGGTTATGTGAATATAATAACTTTATTCCTCAAATAAGAGTACCAGTTCCTTATATTAAACTATGGAATTATAATACAATGCTAAAGATCGACGATAAAGATTTTGCCGCAACTAACCCAGGTGTTTGGAGTCATTCACTACATACATTAATGAATCGAGAAAACTTTACAGACTGGTCTAATTATAAAGGAGATAAAATATTATGACACCAGAGCAAGCAATTGCATCAGTAGTTACCCTACTAACTTCAATAGATAAAAAATTAGAAGCGATCGATTGGAAACTGTGGGAGTTCCATAAAAAGCTTCAAGTAGTAAAAATGCCAGCTAATTCTAGCAAAGAGAAAACTAACGAAGTTAAAGATGAATTAGTGCAAGAGACTGAAGTGAAGGACGCTGAAAAGAAATCTAGAACTCGCAGGACTGCTGCTTAAAATGAAAGAATTTATTATAAAAGAATATCCTCATTTTAGACTTAAAATTCGTATTTGGAATTGTCTTAAGCCAGATAGCCTAAGAACTATCGAATTTATACAAGAATGTATAAAGGATAATGAAGTTGATTTTAGTTCAACTTACCAATTTTTTATGACTAATGAAGAAATTAAACTACTAAGCCAAGGACTTGATAATGCAAGCAACTATGAAAATGCATGACATTAGGCCGCATAAAATGATTTGGGTGACATTTTGCAAGGAAGGTGTGCATTGTTACCCGGCGGCGGCAACAGATCCTAAACTTAAAACAGGAGACGAATATGACGTTAGCTTCCTCGGTACTCCGCATCGTCACATCTTCCATTTTAAAATCTGGATTCAAGTATTCCATGATGATCGTGATATTGAGTTTATTCAGTTTAAGCGTTGGTTAGAAAACCTTTATAACAAAGGCACACTTGAACTAAATCATAAATCCTGCGAGATGATTTCAGAAGATCTCCATGCTGAAATCACTGCAAGGTATCCAGGTCGTGAGATTTGGATTGAAGTAAGTGAAGATGGAGAAAATGGGTCGTTTATCAAATACTAATATGTTTTTAACAAAATTAAAAAACAGAGTTAATGAACTTACTGCATCGCATGTAGTAGAGCAAATAATAAGCCTTCCCATCTTTTCATTTGACCTTAGCAAAGATATAGATTGCAACCTTATTAAAGATAAATGCCTTAAGTTGAGATTAGAGTATGTAGAACATTATAAAGAAAATCTTGTAAAAAATGGATGGCAAAGCCCTTATTTCACAAAAAAATCAAAGGCTAAAGAATTTGAAATTTTTTCAGATTTGATTACTCTAATCGAAACTAAAATGTCTAGAATTGATCCTTACATTTCATTAGAAATAGATCATTTTTGGGCAATCATTTATGACCAAGACAACTATACCCAAGGATGGCATAATCACCTGTATGAAGCTAGTAAAAAAGAATCGGAAACTTTACACAAGTACTCTGCTGTTTTTTACCCGTTAGCATCTTTAAACTCAGCTCCTATAGAGTTCGAACAAGAGCAAAAAGAAAATATTCTAATTGAAGCTAGTACTGGAAAACTACTAATATTTCCATCTGTAGCAAGGCACCGTGTTCCAGTATCAAGCGATTTAGATTTAAGAGTGTCAATGGCATTTAATTTCGTTGTTAAACTCTCCTAACTATAAATTAGTGTATAAAATAAAATTAAACGGTGATTTATGATTTTTTTAATAGACTTAGAACCAGTAGAAACAAGATACACTGCTCAATGGAAAAAACATGTACCCGAAATTCTTAAAAAACAAGGACATCAAGTTCACGTCATCTCTGGTCCTGAAGATATTCCTAGTGCCACTACTCCTGGTGCCTTTCTTAACTTTGGCGGGACTAATATCTATAAGTCTCGTCAAGTTGAAGAGATTGCTCGCCTTTTTACCGCCGGAACCATTGTGGCCGGCGACCATTTTGTTTTTTACGATGCTTGGCATCCAGGCATTATCAACCTCAAGTACATGAGCGAACTTCTCAAAATTCCTGTTAAGATTCACGCACTATGGCACGCTGGATCATATGATCCCCAGGACTTTTTAGGTAGGCTTATTGGAGATGCTCCTTGGGTAAGACACGCTGAAAAAAGTTTTTTCCACGCCATTGACCATAATTACTTTGCTACAAACTTTCATATCAAGATGTTTGAAAAGAATCTTCTTGGGGAAGGCGATCAAAGTGAACGATATAATACTGCTCTTATGACAGTAGGCAAAGTAGTACAAACAGGGTGGCCTATGGAATATATGGAAACTATGCTGCTTCCATATAAAGGATTAGCCAAGCGTGACCTAATCCTTTTCCCACACCGTATAGCACCAGAGAAGCAGGTTGAGATATTTGAGGATCTTGCAGAACAACTTCCCCAATACGACTTTATCATCTGTCAAGAAAAACAATTAACTAAAGAAGAGTACCACCAACTATTAGGGCAAGCTAAAATTGTATTCTCAGCTAATCTACAGGAAACATTGGGCATAAGTTGTTATGAAGGTGCTCTAGTAGATGCTATTCCTATGGTACCAGACAGACTCAGTTACACAGAGATGTATTTTGACGGTTTTAAATATCCCAGTCATTGGACCTTGAATTGGGATAGTTATCTACAACATAGGCAAGAACTATGCCATCATATCATTGTGACTATGACACACTATGAGAAAAGATTAGTTCAACTAAGAAAACAAACGGAGGCACTCAATGAGCGATTCTTCTCAGCCCAAGAACTCTACAATCAATTTAGATGACTTATTAAAAGATTTAACTATTAATATTAATGATCAGCCAAGCATTACCTTAGATACTAGCTTTACTTACAATAACAATATGGCTGATTACCATTATACTTCAGGCAGTGGTGATACTATTACATTAACTGGAGCAGCCGCTCAAGGTTCGTACAATATATCACCGTTAACTACTGATCAGATTACTATCTTAAACGGTATTGACATTTCTAGCTTAAACCAGTATACTACTAGTAGTTGGTCATTAACCATGGAAGAATTTAAAGATAGATTTCCGGATTGGTACCGAATTAAAGACATGTGTACCAAGTATCCTGCATTAGACATTGCTTTAAGAAATTTTAGAACTGTATATGACCTTGTAAAATCAGACTATGACTCTCCTAAAGAATAAAATACTTCAATTACTCGAACGATTAGATAGAAAAAGAATTATTCTAGACCGTATTAGTAACGAGCCATACCTAGAAAGATACTACATATTTCTTAAAGATAGAAATCGTTTTCCTTTTAATATATTCCTTCATAAATTCTTAAAAGGTGACCCAGATGATGTTCATGATCATCCTTGGCCCTATGCCACACTTATTCTCAAAGGTGGTTATTGGGAATATACACCTATCTTTAACAACCTTGGAGAAAAAATTGGAGAGCAAAAACACTGGCGGGCACCTGGTCATTTTCGCATTAGTGCTGCTAATAGTTTTCATCGTATT
>Ga0129333_10004603_pt1 | contig 12923 bp, 14 predicted proteins | sample CPB6_08_DNA_FD_94474 | JGI IMG/M metagenome (GOLD analysis project Ga0129333, IMG submission 94474) | Freshwater to marine salinity gradient microbial communities from Chesapeake Bay, USA - CPBay_Sum_0.6_0.8_DNA | ecosystem: Environmental > Aquatic > Marine > Coastal | place: USA: Chesapeake... | reverse complement strand
CTGCAAAATGTTCCCCGCCCTGTTGAGGCGATCCAGCGTGCCGCCGGTTCCGGGCAGGGTGAAGGTCTGGTCGCCAGCAATGGCCGGAGCGTCAAGCTGGCTGTAGCCGCTGGTGCTGCCGTTGAGTCTTAAGGGGCTCATGGGGTTACCTCCAGTGCGGCTTTGATCTCATCAGGAGTGGCCGCCGCATCAATGGCTTCCTGGACTTGGGCATACTTGTCGCGGATGGCTTGCCGAGCTGCCTCGGCTTTCTTGGCATCCACGCCGGGGATTTGCTTAGCGATAACCTCATCGTGCGGGGCGAACTCTTCAGCGCGGGCAGCTCTGCGGCGTTCGTGGCCGATGGCTTTGCACTTCTCTAGGTCGTGCTCCACACAGCAGTCGCCCATCACCCAGGCATTGCGGAAGGTGCGGTCGCTGGGGATGGCATCGTCTTCGACGATCTCGTAGGCCACGCCAGCAGGCACGTCCTTGGCTGCGACTTCCTCGATGGGTAGCTCGCCAGTGGGGATGATGACGCTGACTCCGCCGGATTCGTTTTGGTAGATGATTTTTGTCATGGCTTTAGCGGAAGACAGTGACGCAAATATTGGCGCAATCGTAGTCAGCCGTGCCAGGCTGTGCCACGCTAATGCCTACAGAGCCTGTGTTAAAAGCACTCAAATATGCTTGAGCAATTGGGTACGGCGAAAACTGTGGTATGGCTGTTGTTGCACAATAATTTGTGTCAGGCATGGCAGTTGTAAAATTGACCAAATACGATCCAGTGCTGCTGTCTGTAATTGAACTAACATTGCCGCTTCCATTTATTGCAACCGTACCTGTTCCGTTAAACTTAACCCAAGCTCTTGCTCCAAAAATAGGAGCCGAACCTGACTGCGCCCCATCCAAATCGGCTGCTTTAATGCACCCATCAGGCAACCCACCAGCACTGATGCCGGTGATTGTTCCAGTTCCGTCAATTGTGATCGCCATGGCTTACACCTCCTGAGCAGTGGTAGTGTCCGAGTCTTGGTAGGTCATCACACGATCACCCACGACTGGCCGCTCGGCACGGTGACCGTGACACCCGAGTTAATTGACACCGGTCCAGCGCTCATGGCGTTCTTGGAGGTAGTCAAAGTGTAATTGGTAGTTACGGTCTGACCATTCTCGTAGAAAACGTCATCCGAACCACCTCCTGTTGCACCGCCGCCGATAGCGCCCCAAGCCGAGTTTTTGTAACCCTCGAACTGGGTCAGCGTGGTGTTGTAGCGGATCATGCCCGCTACGGGCGTACCAGGACGCTGGGCAGTCGTACCATCCGGCAATTCCAGTGCCGTGGTAGTGCCGAGAATCACGTCACCCGTAAAGGTGGCGCCTGCCAGTGATGCAAGGCCGAGGTTGGTGCTAGCCAGCGTGCCAACAGTGATCCAAGCCGAGTTGGCGGCGTTGCGAATCTTCAGCAGGCCAGTGGTCGTGTCTGCCCACCACTGATAGGCATAGGTCGTTGCCGGAGCAGTTGCGTTGCTGTTCTGGCTGACAATCGCAGCAAGCGCGTCGTTCAGGTCACTGCGTACTGCGGCGCCTGTGCCATTAGCAATGACGTAATCGTGGGTTGCCACGTCAGGGCGCGAGCTTTTCTATGAGTTTACACGCCCTTGCCATATCCGGTAGCCACCCATGTGAAATTACGGTCAACAGCAGTGCCACCGGAATTACGGAAGGTCACGTCAAAACCAGTGCCGGTGACATTGGACACCGTGTAGTACTCGCCGCTGCCAAGGTTGAAGGCCGTAATGCCGATGCTGGGGAAGATGGTGCTGCTCGCCGTGAAAAACGGATGGACGAACGTCACGCTCTTGGTGCCAGCGCCGCTGGCGGTAGTGGCAGTGCTCTGCTCAGTACGCACCTGCAGCGATGCCTCGTAGCCAAGCTGGTCAATCAGGATGTTCTGGCTGGCGTTGGATGACTGCAGTTCTGCCTTGAACTGGAACGCACGTCCGTTAAAGGTGCCATTGACGAACTCCTGCCAGCTTGTCCAAGTGGGCGTACCAGATGGGTTGTCGTTGGTGGCGCGGAAATACAGCTTGGCGTTCACTTGGTCGATGACGCCACCGTCCCAGTCAGACCAGAGGTCAACCAGTTCAAGGCGGCTGTCGATTAGGTCGTTGGGGTAGAAGCCACGGGTGACGAAGTAACGCTGCAGGTCAACGGCATACGGATAGCCCAGATCCAGCGTGTCCTTGAAGGTGTAGGTGCCTGAGGTCAGGATGTTGCCGAGATAATCAAAAGCTGAAATCAGATCAAAGTCAGTGATGTCATCGAGGTAAGCGTCACCATCAAGGGCGAGGGCATCGAACTCATCGCTGTAAAAGACATCAACTTTGGTGCCTTGGAATGGCGGGACTTGCTGGTCTTCGCGGTTGACGATGATGGGGAAATAATCCAGTGCATCAGGAAAATCAACAATGACGCTGGTTTCACTTGTGCTCTGACGCCCGCCGTCATCAGCAAACTTGACCAGAATCTCGCCTTCGATTAACGGGACAATGGCTTCTGTTGCCGCGCCAGATTTGGCCGGAATCAGGTCAACACTGTTGCTCCAAGTGGCCGTGCCGTCAGTGAGGCTGCTGTGTTTGATGTGGACATAACCGCCAACCTTTACATCAAGGTCAACAGTTTGATCCCAACGCAAACGGGCGCTGTTGGCATTGATTGGCTCGATGGTGAGATTCTGGACATTGCCCGGAGGCGCTGTCTTGCCCAAGAGGACAAAACTTGCATCAGCAATGGCGCTGAGTTTGCCAATGTTATTAACGCTTTGAATCTGTACTTCAAGCGTGCCAGCCTTCAAGCCGGTAACGCGATATGAAGGTGAAGTCGTATCTACCAACGTCCAGTTGTTGTTGTTCAGGCGATATTGCAACCGGAAACCTGAAACGCTCTGAACAGGGCTAATCCAGCTCAGATCAAATGCCGTCAGAACACTTTGCCCGTCTTGGTACAGGTGCTCTGTGCCACTGATGCTGCTCGGCGGATCCGGGACAACCGACAGGTTGCTGATGTCGCGGAACTCCAGCGTCAGGTCATCTTCAATCGCCGCATAAATCGAAGCGTTATAAGCAATCGCGTTGACACTGAAGACACCACCTTCGCCTTCAGTTACTGACAGCACACGGAATTGATTGCTCTGAATGTCGTTGGTCTCAATCAACCAGACGCTCTGTGCATTAGGCGCCTCAGAGAAGGCATTGCTAACGGTGATGGCTGTTCCAGATGCGCTGCTAATGGCACGTTGTTCAACGTTGCCGGTGGGCAGCAGCACCGAAATCGTTGGCGCCTTCGTCAGGTCAAGCGTTATCGCGTTATCAAGTGTAACGGTGGTGGTCGTTGCAGCGGAGATGCGGCCAGATCTGCGCGAGCCAGATTTCACAGGGTCAGCAATGTCAATCACCATGCCAGGACGCAGCACGATGCCGGATTCGAGGCTGACGCCAAAGCTGACGGTTTCGGTCAGGTTCTGCTCTGCCAGCAGCGCCCACTTACCAGCACGGTGCGCTTGGCCACGGCTGTAGCAGCCCATGGCGCGGATGTCTTTATTGATGACACCGAACTTGGCAACAGCAGAGGCATCCTCGACATATTCAAACTCGACCTCGCCCAGCGTGTCGTAGCTCTGGTATGCAACTGTGGCAGTGGTATGACGGCTTTTTTGTGAGCTGCCGCTGTAGCTGAAGTTGCCGTCAACAACATTGCTTGGTCCCAGCAGGTACTGCGAATCGGACGGCTTATCCTGCAGCACCACCATCGAGCCAGCGCCGTAATACGCAATGCCGCGAAACAGCGACACCATTTCTTGGATGACGTTGTAAACCTCGTCGCGGCTGTTGATCAGCAGGTTGCAGGCAAAACGTGGCTCCAATGCGCCAAAGCCGTTGCTGACAAGCTCGTTGCAGTATTGGCTGATGGCGTAAAAGTCGTAACGGTCAAGGCTTGATTCAGGGACGCCTGCGCCGTAGCGAGTGCTGGTCAACAGGTCATACAAGCACCACGCTGGGTCGTTGCACCATGTTGCAGCGCCGAACGTGCCATCCCACACGCCGCTGTACGTGACACGGCCTTTGTAGGTGGTCGTATCGACAGTGGCATTAGATGGCAGGCGTACCTTAATGCCACGAATCAGATATTTACGTGCTGGGATGTTATTGAATTGACGGCTGTCAAAACGCAGAAAAGCAAGTGCGCTGTTGGGGTAACGCAGCTTCTCGTCAATAATTTCTGTGTAACTCGTCCAGAATGTGCGGTTCTGGCGGCGGGCGCTTGACTCATCGGCAGATGTACGCACCACCCTGACATCAACAGGAAACGCGCCGTTCAGCGTCAGTAAATAATCCCGCTGGTATGCGTTGGTGGTTTTGCCGCTGATGGTGTCAGACGCAACCGTCGTAAAGCCACCGCCGTTGTACTGAATTTGAAATGCAATGCTTACTTCATGGCCAACAATGTCGCCATCTTCTTCAATAATTTGCAGCGCTGGCACTTGAATTGTGACGCGCACGCGGTCAACGGCAGAATCGGTGATTGTGCGTGTTACTGCAGTTGCATTTGTAACTTCCGTGCTGACAGCTTTTTCTGATTCAGCTCCAGCAAGATTTGGGATATAACTTTGCGCTTGTGTGCCGGTACGAAAGTCGTAGGTATAACGCGAAAAGTTTTCATTGCCAGTTACACCCTGAACAGGCGTATTGTCCAGATAAACACTTTTCAAGCCATCTTCTAAACCTTGAATCTCGCCTTCACTGAGCAAGTCAAGGACCGTTGCATACTGAACTGACTGCAGCGAATCATCAGCCTCAGTTGGAACAGACTGCGAACCGCCGCCGCCGCCGCCCTTGCCGCCGCCACCACCGCCGCCGCCGCCAGCACCTTGAACCAGTAAACGCTCGTCAATCATTTCAGTTGGTCCACATCAAGGCCAGCGCTAATCACGGCTGAACCGACAAAAACACGACCATATGCAACTGGAACGGGCATACCCTGTTTTGCAGTATTCACAATGCCTGAAAATGTAAATGACTCCAAACGTGCTGCTTCACGGCCAGAAGTCAAGCCGCCCATATTGGGTTGAGGCGAAATCATCTGAGCGACGCCGCCTAAAACAAGACTTGCGCCAATAGCAAAAAATGCATTACTCAAAAACGGCACGGCAGCCGCGCCTGCAGCACCACCAAAAATTCCGCCTGCCGCCAAAACACCACCTAATGCACCGCCAAAACTAATAAACGAAAGTGCAATCAAGCCAATACCGGCCAAGATGCGACCCACTGCACCAGCACCCACGATGACTGGCGTAATGCTGAAGACTTCACGCTCGCTCCAAGGCAACACAATCGGCTCGATGGCATCATTCGTGATTGCTTCTTTGCCTAGGGTCACACGAAAATTCATTCCCTCGGCTTCGCGGTCCATCAGCCACTTCTCAAGACCGGGGAAATTAACGCACAACGCTTTGAGCGCTTGGGCAGGCGTGTCGGCTTCAAACTCGAACCGGCAGCGACCCCCTAAAAATTTGCGGAGCGCACCGTAGACCTTAACGACTTTCATGCCGCAGGACCATGGCAGTGCTCTTTACATAGTAACCGCCGTACACGTCCCTGCTACTCAGTCGCCCTTGAACATGATGCAAAATCTGCTGGTCGCCAAGGTAAACGGCGCCGTGGTTGGGCAGATCAGCCCCAAGCTGCATCAGGATGCCGTCGCCGTACTGCAGCTCTTCGAAAGGCACCTGACGGAAGCCTTGTGACTTGTACCCCTCGACGTACAGGTTCTCGTTACGTTCCCAAAAACGGTCACGGCGGGGGAAATCGGCCAGCTCAAACCCCCACTCACGTTTGTACCAGTCACGCGCTAGCGAGTAGCAATCGACGACGCCAAACACAAATTCACGCCCGACATAGGGAAGCTCGAAGTCGGTTGGCTCGCAGTAGCCCCATTGTTCTGTCTTGGGGTTGACGATGACCCACGGCACACCAGTGTTGTTGCAGCCGATCTGATCCGCTGGTGATGGCTGTGGTTGCGTTGTTGGGTGGCTGTGTACCACGGCCACAATCTCGCCTTTTTCTTCAGCGATGGCATAGTCCTCAGGGTCGAGGACGAAATGCTCGTCTGGTGTGGTGGCAATATTGCGGCACGGAAAATAACGCCGCCTGCCTTTGACCACATGCACAAGGCCGCACATCTCGCGCGGGTCTTCCGCCTTGGCGTGCTCCAGAATCTCAGCCTTGAGTGCTGCCGACAGTTTCATTGAACTAAGCCTGCACCAGGGAATGAGCCGAATGGCAATTCAGCAGTGGCACCAAAGCGTAACTTGCATGAACCAAGACGCTTGCCGCATTTGTCTTGAGCAAGGGTGCCGACGACCTGATCGATCTCATTCCAATAGTTGCTGCCGGTGTAGCCGCATTCTGCGCTGCGGTATTGCCACTGACACACGTTGGCAATGATTTGTCGCTTGGGGATCATCGTGCCAGCCATGTCTAACTTGCTGGCCAGCTCCCATTGCACCACATCACGCGTCTCGGCTGACTTGCGGTCCACATACCAGATCTCATCAGGGAATTTGGCGTGCGGATCAGCGCCAGCCTCGCCGTCAAGGAATTTCTTCAGCGTGCGGACGCGGACCACTTTTGCACCGCCCAGATCATTACCAGGTGTTACGGCATTGGCAGCCAGCAGCAGAGCGCTGATTTCACCGCCGAGGTTAGCGACAGACAATGTTGGCCGTGGCAGGGTGCCGCCGTTGCTGTAGTCGAAGCCTTCGGCCTGAATCGGCAGGCGAATGTAGGTCTGACCGTTCCAGACGATGTTGCCGGTTACGTTGGCGTTGACGCCAGCATGGAAGTAGTAAATGTCGCTGGTCCCATGCAGCGTGGCGTCTAGATGAAGCTGATACAACTCAACAATGGCGTTGGGCGCTAATACAGCCAGCTCTTCGTAGACGCTGCTGATTGCCTTCCATGTGAGCGTGCCATCGGTTGTTGTGCTGCCAATGTCGGTAGGCCAAGCAGGCTGCGTGCTGGCTGATGTCCCAGCAACCGTGCAGCGAAAAACAAGGCCACTGGCCTGTAGCGCCGTGGCGCGAACAATGTCACCAACGACATAAGCATTGCTGGCTTGCCACGCTGCGTAAGCCATCAGGGTTCAAATACCTCTTCAAAAGTTGCTGTGATGTTGTTCAAATTGCAACTGACTTGCGTTGTATTCCAGCCGCGGCAAACCCATTTGCCGGCATAGCCATTGGGATCAGTCCAATTAAAAGATTCTGATCCAGCCCGTGCGCGAAGAAATAAAAGGATATTGTTGCGCTCGGTGTCGTTACGATTGTTGAATTGTAGCGACCAATTTTTTGGTTGTGTGTTTAAGCCATAAGAAAGACGTTGTTCGTATCCGTCGCCAAAGCGAACAGCTCGAACGATTGGCTGCTCTTGCAAATCAGCGCTGAAGCTGGGTGTGTAGGTAAAAGTTGCCATTAACGTGTGCCAGAAAGAAGACCGCCGGGGCGTTGTTGTTTGACGATTTCGGCTTGAACGGCAACGCTGATGGCGCTGCCCAAAGCCTTTGCCTGATTGGCATCACCTTGAACTTGGCTGCCACTTGCATCAACGTTCACGACAACATTAACGGCACCACCCGCTGATTCAACACCAAGTCTGCCATTGCGTCCGCGGCGCAATGGCAAAATCGCTTCAGCTCCGGCTTCGCCCATGAGGCCAATCCCATCGGCGAATGGAAAGACCGTTGGACGATTGACAATGCCGCCCTTGGCAAATGGCACGATGCCATTTTGAGCAAAAACATTCCCCTTAGCATTCAAAGAGAATCCAGGAATAAACGTCGCCAACGCGCCACCGCCAGTCAGATTGGCGCCGGCCGTCGCAAACCCACCGCCAGGGAGCAGGCTTTGGATGAACTGCAGGATCGGCGCGATAATCAGCATCCGCGTGACCATGCGGGTCAAGTCGTTGATGATTGACAATGCAAAGTCGCGGAAGCTGAACTTGCCCGTCATGGTCAGATTAACAATCGCATCTTCAAGCCCCTTGAAAGCGTTAGTGCTGACGTTGGCAATGTTCTCGCGCAGTGTTCCGATGCTTTCCAAATAATCGCTGATGCCATCGCGCGCGCCGGCCAAAGCGCCTGTTTGCGTGGATGCAGCGCTATTAAAGTCAGCCATTTCAATCGCAGCCGCGGCCGCATCCTCGCCAATCTGCTTGAGGCCGTCGCTATATTCGCGCTGTGCCAAGGCTGCGCTGCGATCGGAAAAGGCATTGATCGCTTGTCTGAACGGCTCAATTTCAAGTTCGCCGCCGGCAGTCTGCACGTCACGCGCAAGCTCAACCACCGCCAAAGTCATCTTATCCACTTCGCGGTTGGTGTTTACCAGCGCTTGCTCACGCTTTAGCATCAGTTCCGTAAACGGATCAGCGCCGACACCTGCGATCTGGCGATCAAGATCTTCGACATTCTGGCGATATTGCTGCAGCAGGTCGCTTGATTTTTTGGTGAGATCTTGCCGGCGCTTTTCGATTTGCTCACGTTCACTTGCAGCTCTGCGTGCAGAGTTTGCCGCACGTTCATCTGCATCACTGGTATCCAAGGCCAGATTGCGGCCTCTTGTGCGGCGGCCGGTGCCGGGTGAAGGCGCATCATTGAAGATTTTTTGAATCTGAGCGAAGTCCTGTTTGGCCTGTTCAATCAGGTTGCCGACCCTGGTCTGATAGATCTGCGCCGCGCCTGCGAAGTCGCCTTGCACAGCTTTGCTGATCACCTGAAACGCTGCAACGGCGTTCTTGATGAATACGTCAAACAACTTCACAGTGGCAAAGATGAAAGCCGCCACTGAACGTATGCCAACCTTGATGACGTTGAATAGCGCGTCCCAATCGTTTTTTGTGTCGAACAGATCGCCAAATACCTCAAGAATCGACTGCAGAGCCGGCAGCAGAGCATCTGTCAATTCAAGTCCAAAGCCTTGAGTTTTGATGCCTAATTCGGTGATCGTGTCGTTGAACAGATCCGAGCGAGCGGCAAAGTCATCGCTCACCTTGTAGGTGAACTCTTCCATGCTGGCCGCGCCTTCATTTAGCAGCGGAATTAGATCCGCGCCAGCCTTGCCGAATAGTGCCACCGCAGCGGCAGCCTTCTGCGCGCCGTCTGGCATGTCAGCAAAGCGGTCAGCAATTTGCTTAAGCGCCTTATCCGATGACACAACCTGACCATCAGCATTTTTGACACTGACGCCCAAGGCCGCAAACTTACTTGCCAGCTCGGCGTTACCCTCGGCCGCCTTGACCAAGTTGATATTCAGCTTGGTGATGCCCTTGCCCAGCGTGCCCATGTCAACGTCGGCCAGCTTTGCAGCGTTGCCGATGCCAATTAGGGCGTTCGCAGCGACGCCGGTCTTTGCCTGTAGGTTGAACAGCTCGTCGCCGGCTTGAATGGATTTCTGCACCACAGCCGTAAGGCCAGCCACTAAGGCGCTGCCGGCGATAGCTGTGCCAAAGCCCGCAACAGCGCCTTTAAGGCTGCTGAATCCCAGCGCTGCATTCTTGACCTGCCCCTGGAGGCCTTGCATCGAGTTGCCGAGGCGGCGGATGTTGTTCTCGCCCTGAACGTCCGCCTTGATACGAAGCATGGCATCGAGATTCATCGCCATCTCAATCGCTCCGGCTGTTCAAGACCATCATCGCGGCGCCTTCCATCACTTGCAAATCCTCCAGAAGGGCGTGAGGGTCATTTACTTCATACAGTCTAAAGAGCCATTCCAAAACCCTGTAATCAAGTCCCAGAACGCCGTTCATTGTGGTGCGCCATTGCGTCTGCACACGGCAGAACATTTCGACTGCTGCCCAATTCTCTTCCCACACTTCAAAATCGCCCTCTGGTTTTTGATCGGGCAATGCCAAGCCGAATACGGCCGCATCGTCTTGTGTCTCATCCTGCTCGCCGCCGCTGGCCCAATGCTCAGCGGCCTCGATCAGTTTTTTCGCTTAGCTCCTTTGATGCTGTCCATATAAGACTTGAGGATCGCCACCGATAGCAGCGGCACCTCAAGCAGTTGCGCGAGTGCCTTTTGGCTAAATGGGATTTCCTTGCCAGCGTCATCGCTGATGCCAGACCAGCCGACCAACACTTCAGACGCCATCTCGGTGATGCGGTCAAGGTCGCCTAGGTCCTCAAGCCGCTGCAGTTCAGCCACCAGCGGGCCGACCTTGCTCTGCGGCAGTCGTTTGAACTCACCGTCGAAGGTTTGCCGTTCATGCCGGCCGCCATCGACGGGAACGTCGAAAGAGACCGGCCAAGTGTAGGTGTCGGACTGCTTTAGGACAAATGCCATGCAGGAGGCTCCTTGGATTAGCAGAAGGTGAGGCTCAGTTCATCGTTGCCAGCGCTCGACGGAATGGCGACGTAAGGCAGGTTCAGCATCTGGATGCCGTCCTGGTCACTGTAAGTCGGGTTGCCAATATCAACGATGGGTGCAAGCAGGGTAACAATGTTCCCGGCCACCGTGCCATGTTGGAATGTCACTAGACCCGTGGTGTCGTTGTTGGCGATGGTGAAGAAATCCTTGGCGGCGATGGTCGGCGCCTCGATCACGCAGTTGCCAGCGGGTGCGCGGTTGGTGATGGTCACCGATTTATCGCAACCCACCAGCTCGCGATAGAGCACCTCGTTGGCAATGTCGAAGCTCAGCGACTGCACGCAAGCGGAGTCATAGCCGAGGATCGAGACCGCGACCGTGTTGCCAGCCTTGAAGATCGCCGGGGTGGCTTGGTTGCTGTAGGTCACAGCAGGGGCGGCCGTATCGGTCGGCGCGTTGTAGATGCCGGTGAGGGTGAAGCTGATCACCGGAATAGCCCCCACCTCCATGCTGAGCTGAAACGTGCCGCGGCAACCGGTGGCCTTGTGCAGTACACCCGAGTTGTTGAAGTAGATTGTCGCACTCTCGAAGTTATCCGACACGGGCTTGTAGCCGACGTTCGCCGCAATGCTGTAGGTGCTGGTCGCATCAGGGGTAAAAGCTGCGGTGCTCTTCTGCACCGTTGCGACTTTAGTGCTGCCGACGTAATTGGTGATGACGCCTTTACTGCCGCTGCCGGTGCCGCCGGTCAGACTGATCACCATGCCGTTGTAAATGTCATCGGTGCTGCTGGCACCCGAGGCGAGAGTAATGCTGCCAGCGGAGCCAGCCTGCGCAGTACCTGTGATCGCTGCAGCAGTTGTGGTTGCCGACATGCCACAAGCACGCAGCAGCGCGTCCACTTTCGACGCGGTGCCAGCGCTGCCAGATCCGGCCAGTTCAGCCTCGAAAGTGATACTGACGCGGGTGTTTGCAAGGATCTGGTCACTGTTGCCGAGATACGGCCTGATTAGGTCGCGGCTGACGGTTTCCGATTCAATCGGGGTGATCTCAAGGTTCCGCACTAGCACTGCATCAGTGCCGGCGGGACTTGAGTCGGTCCCGTAGGTCGATTCAATTTTTGTCAGGATCAGGCGTTTGCGGCTGAGCAGTGCCATTGGTTTGTGCCTCGGTCAGGGGTTGATCCAGGTTGCACTCGGCAGCGGTCCGCTCAATGAGTTTGCGCTTGCCGGTTTTCTTGTCCAAGACGTAAGAGCCGCCCTGGCCTTTGTATTCATCAACCATGATAGCCCTCATGCAGTGGCGAGGTTAGTCACACTGGTGCGATACCTCACAAGATAGTTGCAACTGATCACGCCTGCAGGTTGATCAGCTTCAAGCAGCTCAAAATTAACGCCCTCAGGCTGCACATCAATGGCATAGCCGTTCAGCGTCAGATCAGCCATCAGCTTGCTGTGCAGGCTTTCAATGATCGGATCAGCCAACTGATCCGGCACCGCACCGCGAACAATCACAGCGATCCGCACCGTCATGCTCCAATCAAGCGTCGGCAGGCTGGTGTTCTGCTGCGCAGAGTCACTGATCGGCTCGATCACAATGGCCGGACTCTCGCCCCTGGCCAACGGTTCAACCCGGCTGCGATAGATGCGTGTGCTTACTCCCGTAGTGCCAGCAAGTACCGTCTCAATGCGGGCAAGGATCGATTCGCGACGTGTTGTCATGCTGAAGCCACCTGCGTCACTGTGCAAATAATGCCCGGGATGCTCGGATGCGCGAACGGGCTGGTGGCCGCGGCCTCCGCATGAATGTAGGCATTGGCATTACTGGTCGCCCAAATCAACTCGATGTAATCCGTTGTCGTCAGCTTCAGCACGAAGTTGACCGTGCCGATCACATTGCCTTCCACCCCACCATGGCTGGAGATAATGCTGAACTTGCTGTCGCTGTCAGGCACATCACCGCTAGCGCCGCTGTCGTTCTTGCGCAGCCACACGTTGATGTCGTGAATCTGAACGTCGGTATTGCTGAACTGAATTGAGAAGGTGAAGCTATAAATTCCCGTGTGGTCAACCGTGATGCGGCTATCCGAGATCACCTTCACGCCACGATTGTCTAGATCGTTCTTGCGCAACAAGATCGCAGTCGGCGTGTTAGCCGTAGCAGTCTGCGACGTTGTATCCCAGAAAGATCCCCAGTAGCCAGGGCTGCCGTGATACGGCAACTGGTTCCACCTGCTCCTGCCATCACCGATCTTGATATTGCCGATCCCTTCCTCAATCCCCAACTCGCCTGCCATCAGCACAGGGTTCAATGACGCCCATTGCGCTCTGCTGTAGTTCTTTTGCGGCGCGCTCATGTCTTTTGGATCCCGAGTTGGACGAACTTGCCATCGTCGAGAAGCATCGCCTCACGCACCGTGTAGGCCACGCTATCGACCGTGATCGAATTGCCGCGGGTCAGATTGCCGAAATCAGAAGCCTTTGCCGTCAGCGTGTAGTCAGTGCTGAGCACCATGCCATTG
>Ga0129333_10004601_pt1 | contig 12925 bp, 27 predicted proteins | sample CPB6_08_DNA_FD_94474 | JGI IMG/M metagenome (GOLD analysis project Ga0129333, IMG submission 94474) | Freshwater to marine salinity gradient microbial communities from Chesapeake Bay, USA - CPBay_Sum_0.6_0.8_DNA | ecosystem: Environmental > Aquatic > Marine > Coastal | place: USA: Chesapeake... | reverse complement strand
TTTATTCTTGGTTGTACACTTGGAGCAATTTTATTATTTACAGCGTTAGGAATTTTATACGCACTTATATTTGTGACACAACCAATTGGAGCACAATCAGAAAATGACAAAATGTTTTTTAATGTGCTTGGATCAGTTGCTACATTTATTACTGGAACACTCGCAGGTTTATTAATTGGACAGAGTGGTGCTAAAGATATTATGCAAGCACAAATGGATAATAAAAAAGTAGATTCAGAAATTAGAATGGCAGAAGACAAGTTGGATGCAGAACTTGATGAAGTAAGAGCAAGACTTGCTGCAAAACCTGAAGGAACCATGCCATCAGAACAACCAGTAGATACGGAATGGGATAAGTAAAATGAAAGACGATTTTCCAGTACCACCAGTAGATAAGCACCAACCAGGAACTGTTGGTCGTTTTATTCAAGTTGCTAAATCACAAGTGGGATATATTGAAGGTCCTAAAGATAATGAGACAAAGTATGGGGCATATACAAAAGCAAACTTCCAGCCATGGTGTGGATCATTTGTAAACTGGTGCGCTAATGAGGCAGGGGTAAAAGTTCCAAATACTGTATATACACCATCAGGTGCTGCTGCATTTAAAAAGAAAGGCGCATGGATTGATGGAGATTTGGCAGATCCAGAACCAGGCGATATTGCCTATTTTGATTTTCCAGCAGACGGTGCTGACAGAATTTCACATGTGGGAATTGTTATTGAAGACAATGAAGATGGAACTGTTTGGTGTATTGAAGGAAATACAACTGGAGATGGCAAAAAGGGTAGCCAAAGAAATGGTGGGGAAGCCTGCAAAAAACTTCGTGCATATAAGAAAAATAAAGCAGGAGTTCAGATTTCTATAGTAGGATTTGGTCGTCCTAAATTTGGCGGTAAATTAACAACAAAAACAGAAGAACAATATTCTGCACCAACACCATCAAATAAGACTAATAAAAAGCCCAAAATGTGTCCAGAGTGTGGACAGGCTATCAAATAGTTGACATACCTTCGGGTAAATGATATACTGAATACTCAGCACAGAGGGGCGTAGTATGACTTGTATAGCGGTAGTAAGACAAGAAAATAAAATATATATGGCTGGAGATCGTGGTGTATCTGATGACAACACGATTAATGTTTGTTCTAGTCCAAAGATATGGAAAAAAGAAGGATATCTATTTGGATATGCTGGATCTATGGACGGTGATAGAATAAGGCACTTATTTGTACCACCACAACCAGAGCCAAGAGTTAACATAGATAAATTTATGTATAGTAAATTTTTAAAGGCCCTTCGTAAATTCTACGAAGAGTGGTGGGTTGACGTATCACCATCTTCAGATTTTGGTATGATAATTTGTGTTAAAGGAAAAATTTATGAACATAATGCTGGTGATATGTCATTAACACAATACGATCAAGACTATCTTGCAATGGGTTCTGGTGGAGATCTTGCATTAGGATCATTATATTCTACAAAAAATTATAAGGATCCAAGAAAGAGGGTTAATCTAGCAGTACAAGCAGCGATTAATCACTCAACATCCTGCAAGGGTCCTATTGACATCTTGAGTATTTAACGCTATACTTAATATATGAATCATATAAATGATGAAGGTTTGTCTTCTGAAGATAAAGAATTTGGTATTTGGCTATCAAATGGTATTGATAGAGGCTGGATCAGCGAACCATATTGTCATACACATGATGGCGGATATCAGTATATGAGTGAAGAAGAAATAGAAGAATGGGAAGCAGGAGGCGACCCATGCGAACATGTAATAAGGATATTTATTTAAATGATTAAAAAGTTTTTTATTTTTGGTTTTGTCCTATCATTATTGCTACCAATTAGTGCAGCAAATGCTCAAGAGTGGAAACGATATCAAGAGTTTACAAATGCAACAGGCAATCAGTTTGCTGCGCCAATGAGAGAATACAAAGAATCAAAACCAAGTGATAGTTATACAACAATGCCATGTACGAGTGAACCTATTCATCCAATGGTTGTTGTAACTGCAGCACACTGTATTTCTGGTGTATATGGTGATAAAGGAAACGCATATGCTTGGAACGGAGGAACAGTATGGATTCAGGAGCCAGGCAAAAGGGCTGACGACCCAACTGCAAAAAGAGTTAAGGTTATACAAATATTTAGACCAGATGTATTTAACAAATCAGAAAATTTTCCAACGTCGTCTATTGATTCGCAGGACGATATTGCATTTCTTGTATTAGAAGAACCACTTGTAAAAGAGGTAAAGCATAAAGTTGCAACATTAGAGCAGATTAAATATGCTATGGATAATGGACTAAAAATGAGAGTATATGGCTATGGACTTAACTCTATTGCTGAACAAAATGCATATTATGCAACACCTCAAAATGAGCGATATAGTGTATCGAATCAACTTTATCCTCGCAAACTAGAGTACTCATTTGTAACAGAAAAACTGCCAACTGGATATGTTCACTTTGTTGGTTTTCCAAAAATGGTTATTGCAAAACTTCCAACATGTGGTGCAACGGGCACCTCTGGCTCACCAGCAGTTATTGAGATAAAAGGTGAAGAATTTCTAATTGGTCCTGGATCACATTCTACGGGATGGGACTGTCCAGAACTAAAAGATTATAATGACTTTACTGCAAAAAATGATCCGTATTATAAATATAGAAACACATTTTCTCACATTATTATTGCAAACTATGTAGATTTAATGCAGAAGGCTATTCAGGTGGCTGATAAACTTATGCCAAAAAATGAGACTGTAAATGCTGAAAGTTCTACCATAATTTCAAAGCCTGCTGCGTCATCAACTGTTACACAGTCACCAACTGACAAAAATCCCACAGTTACTACTATACGCACTAAGATAACTATAAAGTGTATAAAGGGTAGTAAGGTTATGTATGCAACTAGTTATAATCCAAGATGTCCCAAGGGATATTCGGCATCTAAGAATTAATGGTATAATGTTATGGAGGTACAAAATGGATAAAAACGAAATAAAGGGAATACTTACAAAAAACTTGCCAGACTTGGTTGGACACCCACTTCTGTCAAATTTTCCTGGAAATTTAGAAGATATTGATTGGAAGTTTATTGATAAGGAAACATATATTGAGATTGAAAATCTTTTAACAAAAGATGTAAAGTTTTTTGATCCTATTTTTGTTGATCAGTTTTATCCACAAGAAATGTTTGATGAATTAGTAGAAATCTGTAACTCTTATGATTTATCTAAAGTAGATTATTCTCATCAGATGAATAAGTGGGAAGAAGGAATTGAAATACCTCAAAAATTTATAGATTATGCAGTACAAAAAACAAAAGAGTTGGTAGGAACAGATGATATTCAGTTTGGATACCATATGTATGCTCATCATCAGATAACTTCAGAAGGAAGAGTTCCCAAGTTACCATTACATATAGATTGGGCTCCAGGTCCATATATGGTTGATCTTCAAATAGGTGGTAATAGAGATTGGGGATTTGTTGCTAGATATAAAAACTATATATGTAAGCCAAATCAAGCGATTATATGTCAGCCACAATTTGATTATCATTATAGACCCTCTTGGAATTCACAAGATACAAATGAATACTATCAGGCAATATTTTTTCATTTAACCAATAAAAATCATTGGTGTTGGCCTAAAGAGGCTAAATGTGTAGATTCGTCTAGAGATTTTTGGGATAGTAAGTATGAACTTGGAAAAGACTTTAGAGAGACAGAAGTGTTTTCAAAATTTCAACACCAAAGAAGGTATATGTTTGATATATACTATCTTTCAACATTATATAAACAAGAAGATGTTCCATCAATACCTTGGGAAGAAATACCAACAAAAGAAGATGCCCAAGTTCATCAACGCAAGGGAGTTATTCCTGCTACAGAAAAGGAAAATTAATATGGAATCAACAAAAAGAAGTTTATTAAAAACTTTAAGTTGGGAAACATTCCACCTGATTGGAGTTGCTGGTGTATTGGCAGTAGGAGTATACATTGCAACAGGAGAGTGGGAGTATGAATATGCAGCACTTGGAGCACTTGTGTATATAGCATGGGAGGCACTTGGATACTTTTTGCACGAAAGAGTTTGGGCTAAATTTGGTAAAGGGGTAAAATAATGAGAATCAAAATTATAAAGTTTGTAGTTAAACTTTTAGGTTATGAGTGGTCTGGTGATAATTTAAACCTTCCTGTTTGGCAGGTAAAGGCAAAAAAGAAGGCCAAGTAAATGGCCTATGTTATAACCGAAGCCTGCATAGATATAAAGGATAGATCATGCATTAAAGAGTGTCCAGTCGATTGCATCTATGAGGGTGGAAGAATGTTATATATAAATCCAGACGAATGCATAGACTGTGGTGCATGTGCACCAGCATGCCCAACAGATGCAATTTATTGGGACGAAGAACTACCGTCCGATAAAGAAAATTTTAGAAAAATAAACAAAGAGTTCTTTATTCCAATTGGCAATCTTCATGGTGCATCAAATCACACAAGAATAGACTTAGATCATCCAGAAGTAAAGGAGATGTAGTGCCAACATATCAATATGAGTGCACTAAGTGTTCTAGTAGTTTTGAAATAATTAGATCAATTAATGAAAATTCAGATGTATTTTGTAAATCCTGTAATATTGTAGCAAAACGCATTTATTCTTCATTTGGAATAGTCTTTAATGGTTCTGGTTTTTATTCAACAGATAGTAGAGGCAAGTAGCAAATGTCTAAAATATTTATAATGATTCCTAGTCTTGGAGACTATTCTATTAAAGATACTATGCTAGACTGTATAAATAAGGCTAAAAATCCAGAAAATCTAACCTTTGGCATATCTTTACAAAATTTAAATGGTTTAGAATTAGATGATATAAAAAATGAAAAAAGAATAATTATTTTAGACTCTAACATAGTTTATGGTATTGGAAAAACAAGATATCATATACAACAACTTTATAATGAAGAAGATTACATATTAAGTATAGATTGTCATACATCGTTTAAACAAAATTGGGACGAGTCTATTATTAATGAATACTTGAAATTAAATGATGAGTATGCCATAATTAGTCAATTTTTGCACGAAATTCCTGTTCAAGACTATAAAGAATCTATATACGAATATTCAAAAATAGATGCTTGGGCAATGAAATATTTTTATAGTTTAGACTCAAATATTGTAAATGATTTTAGAATAACGCAAAGGGTTTGCCCACATTTCATATTTGCAAATAAAAATTTTATGAATATAGATTATCCGTATTTTTATTTTTGGGGAGACGAAGATCATATATTATCAATAAAATTATTTTGTAATGGTTTCAATATTTATGAACTTAAAAATACATATATGTCTACTGTCCCTAAAGATAAACAAGCATGTCACGATAGATCTAATTGGTTTATATCTGCAATTAAAAAATATGACGAGTATGCAAACTATACATTGGTAGATGATAATGAGGTTATAGTTGGAAATAAATCGTCAATAAAATATGACTACTCTAATATAGATTTATCAAATCACTTAATTAATAAGCAAACCAACAGGCCAATCAATCAACAAAAAGAGGCAGCCCTATTACTAGAAAATGGGTACAGTAATATTTTAAAAGAAGACTTTAGAAATACAAAAAGAAGCATAAAGCAATACTTTGAGTTTCACAACATTCCTTGGGAAAAAGTTGAAGAGAGTATTTGCTATAACAAACAATTAGGGGTATAATATTCTTATGACTACAGATATCAAGAGTAAAGAGTGGGTTTTAGATGCTACTGATAGGTGCGATTCCTGTCAGGCTCAGGCATATGTTAAGGTTGTTGGCGTGACTGGAGATTTAATGTTTTGTGCACACCACTATAACAAGATAATGGACAATGCTGTTGGATATGACAAAATGATGAAATTTGCATATCAAATTTTAGACGAACGTGATAGATTAGATGAAAATAGGCAGCAGGGGGAATCTTATTCGTGACAAAATCTAAAGAAGATTTTAGATTTATACTCCATGATAAAATAGATGTATCAGAAATTATAAAACATTTAAAAAAATATAATTCTGAATGGTTTATTGATCAAAGTAGACAAACAATAAGTCCTGTTCATAAGCACACAAATTCTATTTTTGTATACGACTACAGTGTTGACTGGATGCCAGGATCAAAATATGATCTACAAATAAAGACAGATGACCACATAATTATAAATATGATTAAGCCAATTGTAGACAAATTAGAAAAATTACATAATGGCAAAGTAGGTAAGACTGTTTTTATTAAGTTGCCTCCATTTAAAAATGTAGACAAGCATCAAGATTTTGGTGGCTATTTAGAGTCAGTAAGAAGGCACCACATTCCAATAGTTACTAATAAAAATGTTTCTTTTTTAATAGATGGACAAAAACAATTTATGGACATTGGAGAAGTTTGGGAAGTAAATAATAATAAGTTACATCAGGTATGGAACGAAGGGGAAACAGACAGAGTTCACCTTTTGATTGACATTATACCTAATAATATAATAGGAGAATAAACATGTATGAGTATAGAGTAAAAAAGGTAACTGCTGTAGTAGATGGAGACACTATTGATGTAGATATCGATCTTGGTTTTAGTGTTTCGTTTTCTCAAAGAGTTAGATTGGCAGGAATTGATACACCAGAATCTAGAACTTCGGACAAGGCAGAGAAAACTCTTGGTCTAGAGGCAAAAGAATACTTGAAGTCTAAATTAAAAGATGCTAAGGTAGTTATTATTAAAACAGAGAAGCCAGATTCATCAGAAAAATATGGTCGTATTTTAGGCTGGCTTTACATAGATGGGGATACAATTTCTATCAACGATCACATGATCGAAGACGGATATGCTTGGGGCTACCTTGGTGATACAAAGGTTAAAGATTTTGAGGCACTTAAAAAGCAAAGGGCTAAAAGTGGAAAGTGAAGATAAAAAGATAGAGTCTATGATTCTTAATGGATCTTTAGAAGTTGCTGGAATTGATATAGAGTCTGGAGAAATGTTATACCAGTTTACAGATAAATTAAAGCAACAAGATCCAGAACTATTTCAGGATATAAATCATTACTTTCATACAGAAATGATGTCTCTTTGGCAATATGGCTTTATTGAAATGGACATAACAGATGATAATCCAACAGTAAGGCTTACACCAAAAGCATTTGATAGAAGTCAGGTTCGCAAACTTAGCAAGGAAAATCAGTTTAGTCTAAAAGAAATATTACGTGTTCTAAGAACAGAAGAGTAGTATAATGGTACTTGGAGCAGCCTATGGAATACTTTCTTGGATCTATAACCACCCTAATATTATTTTTATTAATATCTAAGGCTGTTTTTAAGGACTTGCCAGAAGATAAGCCTGTTTCTATTAGGTACAGTCAGTCTCATATACATAGCCTTATGAGTCCGCTTTTACCTAAAAATATTAAGTTTAATAATAAAAAAACACAATCAATGAATCATTACAATAAGCATAATCTTAGAGTAATAATGATTGAAAATAGTGCATACTGGGTTAAGGATAATGTATTTTATATGGCAGACCTTGTGGGTGGAGAGGTAAATCCAGAAACCACCAGGGTAGTTGACACAATGGGTATGGATAGTGTAGAATTAGACAAGATGTTGTTCATAATGGATAGATTACGAGAAGGGTTAGATAATGATAGTGGGGGTACAGGGAACTAGTAGTTTTGATGACTACCAGGTTTTCCTACGTGCTATGGGGGTAGCCTTGTCAAGCATGCCAGAAAACGATCCATATTTTTATATTTATTCTGCTGGTCCAGCAAGAATTAACTCTATGGTTATGGAGTTTGTAAACTTGTCTGAACGTGGAATGAAGACTAGAGGAAAGAAAATTAAATTTTATAAGGTTCCCCCTAGTTGGATTCAAGATAATATGAAGGATGTAAATTACTTTATGTTTTTGTCAAAGCCAAAAGAAGCAGTCTCACGACTAGTTGCTGAGGCTGAATTAAATAATGTTGAAGTTGGAATATTTAGATACTAAAGGATAAAAAATGATTATTAATAATTTAGAAAAAATGGAAACAATTGTTAAAAATAACAAGGCTTTAAAGTGGGATGGTTGGTCAGTAGTCAACTACTACCCTTCTGATAAAGCAAGAACATCGAAGTATGGTGCCTTAATTAATGGTAAGTGGCACATGACTCGCAGATTTGATCCTTCTGAAAAAGGATGGGATATACCAGATAAACTTGTGAGGTAACATGCATAGACATAAATGGAAAGATAGTGCTGCATGTTATGAGTATGACACTAATATATTTTTTGATAAATATGAAGAAGACGAAACTTTAAGGCCAGCAGTAGACAAACTATGCTCTCAATGTCCAGTTGCAAAAACTTGTTTTGCAGTAGGAGTTTCTACAAAAGAGTGGGGCGTATGGGGTGGTATATACTTAGAAGGTGGACAAATATCTAAAGAGTTTAACTCTCATAGGGATAGCAATGCTTGGGGAGAAACTTGGAAATATTTGACAATGTAATTATTTACTTTACAATTGGAGGTTTTGTAAAATGATTATACAGATTATTGGATTACCTGGGTCTGGTAAAACAGCACTGGCTGTTGCACTTAAAGAAAGAATTAATGCAATTCATCTTAATGCAGACGAGGTTAGATCTACTGTTAATTCTGATTTAGGCTTTAGCCCAGAGGATAGAGTTGAACAGGCAAGGCGTATGGGAGAAATGGCTAGGCTAATTGCTAAACAAAATATTGCACCAGTCATTGTTGACTTTATTTGTCCTAATGAAGAAACTAGGCTTGCATTTGGAAAGCCAGATCTATTAATATGGGTTGACAGAATTAAAGAGGGTCGATTTGAAGATACAAATAAGGTATGGGTAAATCCTTTAAGTTTTGATATTAGAATTTTAGATGGCTATACAATAGAGCAAGAGGTTGATACAGTTATACAGGCTGGTTCACTATTTGATTGGTCTGCTCCGACAACACTGCAACTTGGCAGATATCAACCTTGGCACGAAGGACATCAGGCTTTGAAGCAAGAAGCGCATAAGAGAACTTCGCAGGTTTTGGTTGGTGTTCGTAATACCTATAGAACATCTGAAAAAGATCCATTAATGTATAACGAAGTTTCAGAATTTATTAAACAAGATAATCCTTTTAAAGACACATTAGTATTACGACTACCAAATATTACAAATATTGTTTATGGTCGTGATGTTGGATATAAGATTGAGCAAGTAAAGTTGGGAGATGAAATTGAATCTATTAGCGCTACTCAAAAGCGTAAAGAAATGGGTATTTGATAACAAAATTGCAGATGCAGAAGCAAGATTATACTCCGATTGGTTTAAGGAAGATATAGATGATGAAGGTCTCTAAGAAAAGATCTTTTGCTAAGTCTTTAACATGGAGAGTGGTTGCACTTATAACAACATTTGTCACTCTTTATGCTTTAAGTAAAGATATTAATATGGCTACCATGGCAACAGTAATAACTAATGCTGTTAACTTTGTTGCTTATTACTACCATGAAAGAATTTGGAATTCTGTTAGGTGGGGTAAAGATTGAAAGTAACCAAGGCAAGATCGTTTGCAAAAGCACTTAGTTATCGCATATGGGGAACCCTTTCTTCTGTGGCTGTTGCCTATGTTATAACAAAAAATGCCTCTCTTTCTGTAACGATTGCGTTTTGGGAAACGGTAGTTAAGGTATTTATTTATTATGTACATGAGCGTGGTTGGAACTATATTCAGTGGGGTAGAAAATAATGTATACAGATAATATGAAGAGGGCTTTTAGATCTTTAGATCATTTTGCACCTAAAGGATTTAAATTAGAATTAGTTGATAATGATAGTTTTATTACTGTTCGTGCCTCAGAGAAGTCTTTTATGTCCTTACTTGACGAAGATAAGCGTCGTGCTGTAGAATATATGATAAGGGTCAAAAAGGCACTTGAAGACAATGGCGCAATTGTCTTATTAGTTCGTGAAGGCGGTAAAGAATAATGCAAACATTTCTTCCATCTGCAGATCCATCAATATCTGCTAGTTTGCTAGATAATAAAAGATTGAACAAACAGATACTAGAATGTTACCAAATACTTAATGTTTTGTCTGGTAAGTCTAAGGGTAGCGGTTGGCGGAATCATCCTGCAGTTCTTATGTGGAAGGGTTATGAGCGTGGACTATGGCATTATGTTCAGGCTATGATACATGAGGCTCGTAAGCGTGGTATTCGTACAGAAAATAACGAGTCTAATCTAAATGCATTAAAAGATCAATGTTGGGATTCATGGGGCAACTCTGCTCCATCTTTTTGGAATGACAACAATAAACTTATGCGTGTAACAACCACACACAAGGCAAGTTTATTTGATAAAGATCCAGTTTATTATGCTAAGTTTGCTTATGCAAAACATAGCGTATATAACAGTCCATGTTGCTCTACATGTAAGTATTATTGGATAACTCATGAATTAAAAAAGGAAAAACTAAATGCTTCTTGATTATATTATATATATAGTTTTTTCTGGATTAATACTATATCTTTTCTTATCAAATATAAAACTTAGAAAGATGATTCAGTTAATGACAGTTTCTGTTTTACAGGCTAATATAGATAAGCAAATTATAGAAAATGGTGTTTCAATTTCTAATGACGAAAACTTTGTAAAGTTTTTAAGTCAGTCGAGGGATGATGCATATAAATATATAGAAGAGGTTCAAACTGGAATTAAAGATTTTATAAATAATGTAGATGATACAATAAGTTATTATGATCAATATGGGTCTGCGTCTACTGGAATGTTTCCCCCATATGATAGTGCGATGCAATTATTTTCGGCACAGGTAAAAAATTTAAAAAATTTATTACCAAAGGAAAAAGATGCTTGATGCCAGGGGAATTCCAACATGTCAATGCCCTACTTGCGACGGGGTATTGTTTAAAATAGTTGTTCAATTTGATCCAACGGACTATGAAATAGGTCTGTATATGTTAGATGGAGAGTGTGTAAAGTGTGGTACATTAATAACTGTGCCTACACCATTAGATATGCCTAGGAGAGATAAATGAAAGAAATTGCTATATCTTTGATAGTAGGTCTGGGCTTCGGACTAATATGCCTATTGTTTAAACTACCACTTCCAGCACCAAAAGTGTTTGCTGGAGTTGCTGGTATAATGGGAATATGGCTTGCTCAACCAGTTTGGGCTGTCATAATGAAGTTCATATCCTAGGAGGAAAATAAATGGACGCAAAGATGAAGGCAATGCTATCTTCGTATGGAAGAGCGTTTGCAGTTGCTGCAGCAACATACGTTGCTAATGCAGATGGTGGAATCACATTGGAAGGTTTATTAATTGCAGGTGTTATTGCAGTAGCAGGACCAGCACTAAGAGCAGTTAATCCAAAAGATCCAGCATTCGGCTTAATTGCAAATGTAGTTGACTCAGAACTCAAGAAGTTGTCAGAAAAGACGGCTGCAAAGAAAAAGGCTCCAGCCAAAAAGTCAGCAAGTAAGTAAATAAAATAATAATAAATAGGTAGTTGATAATTCTTCTACCTATTTATTGTTTTTTGTATATCTAGTTTTAATTCTGTATCATTTTTATTTTTATCAAAAAAGAATATTCCAAACTCCTGGAGCCAACTTTTTAAATTTCTTCCATTAGCACCAATATTATTTGAAAATAGTAAATCAACAAAACTAATATATCCATAATCTTCAACATACTTTTTAAAGGACCTATCTTTACTAATTGCACTTATAGATAGATTAGATAAGAATTGTGTTTCAAAATCTATAATATCATATCCTGCAAGATAGGATCTAAAACTTATGTCTGGCTCTTCATATTTAAAAGTATACCTATTACTAAAGTTAACCTCATCTATCCAGGAGATATCGGTAAAAATAAATTGAGCACATATTATAGGTTTATTACTATATTTAAAAGTCTTGTCACCAACAAACAATTTATGTTCTTTTGTTAATGAATAAGATTGATTTTGATTGCTTCCAATTTCAAATGTTATTGCTCCAGTATACATATTTATTGATTTATATCTTCTAGAGTTCCAAGAAGAACTTTTATGTTCTCCGCTATCAGAGTTATATAAATTACAAATAGACCTATCTCTTAGTCTAAAATCTTCATCTTTTTTAATAGTTTTATCAGATATTGCTATTTGCAATAAACCAGATATAAGTGGTTTATTATATACCTTTTTAGAAGCCTCATATAAATTAATTAAATTTTCATCCCAATTAGTCCCAAAACTTGTATGTGCATCTATACTTAAAAAATATGATTCATTTTTTTTCATATTACAGAGATAATTTCTGGTGCTGCAAGGTCCATTTATAAATTTAGGATCTATTATTACATGCTGCACTGAGCCTATTCGTCTGTCTATTAGACTTATAGCCTGTTCTTGAGGTACGCCAAACATCTCTTCAAATACCCCTGGAGAATACTCTGTTGATAGTATTAGGTTTATATTTTCTGGATTCTTAGACTTTTCTGCCATCCTGTTTATTGTTTCTATAATCATATGATCATTTGCAGAAGGTATTACAACTAATATTTTTTTATTTGACACGTTTATATTGTAGCATGGTATAATATTATAGTACCCGCCCAAAGGGGGGTATAAATTGAACTCGCTTAATAAGGAGGAAATAATGGTAGGTTCATTTGCATTGGATCTTTTTAAGGATCCATTTTTTATTGGTTTCAACAGAGAGTTGGACCGTTTTTCCAATATCCATCGTGAGGCAACTCGTCAATCTTATCCACCATATGATGTGGTAAAACTTGATGAGGACACTTACAAGTTATCTTTGGCCATTGCTGGTTTCAGCAAGGACGAAGTTGAGGTTTCT
>Ga0129333_10004600_pt1 | contig 12925 bp, 5 predicted proteins | sample CPB6_08_DNA_FD_94474 | JGI IMG/M metagenome (GOLD analysis project Ga0129333, IMG submission 94474) | Freshwater to marine salinity gradient microbial communities from Chesapeake Bay, USA - CPBay_Sum_0.6_0.8_DNA | ecosystem: Environmental > Aquatic > Marine > Coastal | place: USA: Chesapeake Bay... | reverse complement strand
TATTATAAGAGAGGGTGATATACCTGAAAGTAGATTAAAAGAATATAATAGTTTGCCATTAGAAGAAAAAACAAAGTGGTTAATAGATAATGGATATGCTCTTGTTGATCGTGGTGAATCTGTTGTGCCTGCGCCTAAGTTTGAAAAATATGGTATACCAAGAACAACTTCTATTAATCAATTATATAGATTGTTGTTAAAAGAAAATGGTCAGTATAAAGACATTAGGTTAAAAGGTTTAGCAGCCAATCCATCAGAAAACAGAATACAACTAATAAAAGAAATAACAGATGCATTTAATAAAAGTGGCTCTATTATACTTAAACAAAAAGGAAACAAGAAAGGATTCTATGTAGAGTTTGCTTACAATGATAATATGGTATATGGTGATAATCCATATTTTGATTCATTATTTTTTAGTGGTATGAAAGCATTAATTTCTACTGAACAAGATAGAATTAATAATGCTATAACTGATGCGCATAATAGATTAATAAATATTACTAAGGGTATTAAAAACTTTGAAGGTAAATACAAAACTAACGGAGAGTATAATGATAAGTATTACAGTAAAATGTCACAGCTTTTATCTGATGATATTTTAAAAAGTAAAGATGTATCATTTATGGTAAGTGAGTTAGCTGATAATTATGCTAATGGTTTAATAGCAACAATGCTTTCCTCTAATCAAGCTTTAGGTGTACGTGTACCATCAGGACCTGGTTCTGGATTTTTTACAGAGGTAGTACAATTTGTAAATGATAATAGTTCTGTAGGATATGTAAACACAATTAAAAATCTTATAGATGGTTCTGACCAAGATATTGACCAATTTACTATGTATTACTTAGATGATACATTAGAAGATTTAGGTTATTCTACTGAAGAAATAGCTAAGATTAAAGATAGATGGAATAAAAAACAATACGGCACATATGTAAAATTAGAAGGCACATCATATAATAATGATATGTCTAATAAAAATAATGAGCTTGTTAAACTGTTATTTAAATATTATAACAATCCAAAGAATAATGTATTTACAGGTTCGCCTATTGATATGGATGCATTAGAAAAAACAGCAGATGATAATGATGCAAGTTTTTATCCATATGGTGATTATATATTTAATACCGGTCAACACGTACTTTTAAGAAGAGCAGCATTTGATGGCAAGACTGTTGGTAATTTTGCTAATACACAAAAAGTTACAACTAATTTAGCATCAGCATTTTGGGCTAATAATAGTCAAGGAGAATTGTTGTCAAATATGTTTGACTTTAATATGACTCTTGAAGAATACGCTAATGTGCCAGGATTCTTAGAAGCATTAGTAAACGCATCTACGGATAATCCTAAGAAATTAACTATAGGTAGATTAAACATAAATCAAAAAAATGCTACTATGGTTGGAGCTATGCATTTAGCATATAGACCAATAGTAGACTTTGTACTAAAAAATCCAACAAGATTTAATATACCTGCGGATAAAGTTAAAAGCATGACTACACAAGAATTAATATCAAGATTCTTTATTGGTCAAGCATTTACTGATGTAAAAAATTATTTGAATTCACAGGATGATATCACAAAATCTGATAGAAATTTTGAAACATTTTATAGTGCTGCATTTAAATATTATCAGTATCTAAATGAAAACTTTAAAAAGAATCAAGACGAGGTAACAGAAACACAAAACAATGCAATCAGAATAAAGCAAGACATACTTAATAAAATAAAAGAACTTGCCCCCAGTATTAATATAAGTGAGTTAGAAACATTACCTATTAATGATATAGTAAAATTTGCATTTAAAACATCTAATGCTCAAATGCGTATTATAGGTGAGTTGCTAACTAAAGAACTTGCTAACTATAATACAGAAAATGAAAACGATATAAATGATGTAGAAAATACTATAGATGAAGTATTTAAAAATGATGATATAATTAAACTGTTAGAAGAACAAGGTATAACAAATAATAAATTAACTGAATTAAAAAATCAGCAGTTAAAAAATAAAGAAACATATAAAAGTTTGTGGGACCTTGTTAAGCAGTATAATTCAAATGTTTATAAAAACAAATCTTTAGAAAAGAAAGTAGATAATAAATACTTAGAAGAATTATTTATGGTCACTAAGTATGCTATGCTTGGTGAATATATAAATGACCTGATGCCTATTTTTAATATAGATCAGTTAAAAATTACTTCTACTTATGATGCATTAAAATTAAATCGTGACATTAAATTTATTACTGGTAGAACCAATGATGAGCTATTAGAAATTTATGATAGATACAAAGAAGCTAAAATAAATAATAAGGCTTTATCTCCAAGACAATTCTTAGAAAATGAGGGTTTGTTATTGTCTCAAAAACAATTATATGATAATGCGCATGAAATGTTTAAACATAGAAATGCAGAAAAAACAGCAGACCATATAGAGAATACTATATCATTTAATAATGAAATATTAAGTTATAAAGATCAGTATCATAGTATTATGGATATTACATCTATGATGTTGTCTTTAGATCATGTAATGGAAAAATTAAGAGTATTACAAACATTAGATGATTATGAAGCTACATTATTTATGGATAAAAGTCCTGTAATTAAAAATGCTTATTTGGAATTACAAGATAAAGCTGGTGTAGATTTTTATAAAGAGAATGCTTATAGAGAATTTTTTGGTAAAGTACATGAATTTTTTACTGCTGATTTTTTAAATACAAATGATGCTGTTAATAGAATATTTAATTATTCTATGGCAGCTATAGGTAGAGCTAACGCTCCATTAGTAGGGCAAATAAATAATGCACCTATACCTGGTCTTAGAAACTCTCAGCAAATAATGAATTATATTTTGCAGTTTCCTATTTATTTTAAAGAACATATACAACCAGACTTAATAGAAAAAGCAAAAGAAGGAATTAATAATAATCAAAATAAAGCAAGAAATGAATCTATAAGATTCTTTTTGGAAAACTTAACTGTATCATTAAAAAATAATTTATCATTCATAGAAGTAAATTATCCTTTAACTAACTCAGGTGATTTCTTAGAAAGAATGAGAACAGGTTGGAGAAACTTACCTACAGAATACAGAGATTTAATGGCTATATATCAAATAGCTAAATCAGGATTTAATTATTCTAAAGGATTTTTATCTAAAGTAATGCCGGAAGAATATTTTGAAATGTATTCAAGTCATTTAAGTGAAATGCAGTCAAGACCTCAAGGTATATTTTTGGATGGCAGACATAAAGATAGTATGCTTAAACAAATTATATCAGACCCTTCTTCATCATTATTAAGAAGAGCTTCAGTAAAAAATGTAAATCAAAAACAAATATTAACACTACCATTAGCTAATTATGGTGTTGCTAAAGTATTTAAATTAGAAGCAGATAATTATAGAAAGTCAAGAAGAGGTCGTACAAGATTTGATGTTACAGCAGAGCTATTATCAAGTGATTTAATACACTCTGGAAAATCTATGTCTAATCAGACAAATGAATTTTTTATACCTGTTAATAGTATACTTGATATTAATACAGAAATAGTTCCTGTAGAAACAATTATAGATGGTGTTAAGTTAGAAGGTTTAACATATAAAGCATATTTGTATTATGTGTTAAAGAATAACTATAAACAAGTTATACAAAAACAAGTAGAAAAAATATTACAAGCTAATAGGTTAACTGTACAAACAGCTACACAAGAACAATTAGATGCTGCTGCAAAACAAGCAAAACAAATTGTATTAAATACAGAATATTTAAATAGCTTAAATAAAACAGAAAACAACAGAGACCTCACATTAGAATCTGTAGACAGTGCAACAGAAACAAGAGCAGATGCATATAAAAGAATATCTAATGAGTGGGTATCATTATTAGTAAAAGGATTAAAAGCTAAATATACTGATGAAGGTTTAGCTGCTTTACTTGAAAGTTTAAAAGGCAAAACAATAACATCTAATATTAATAATAATCAGTTTGCTGTAAATTATATTTTATCAGGATTGTTTAATCATGCATTAAAAAGTAATAATCCAGTACAAACATTAAAAGGATTAACTTCTTTACCTAATGATACAAATTCTAATGTAGCGCACAATTTAAAAATGTCACATAAAAGACATAGTAACATTGGTATAACTATGTCAAGATATGCTACTGAAGATAATGTTGTAGAGATTAATACACATAAACACAATGCATTTATACAATCTTTATTCCCACAATTCACAGAAGAAACTGTTTATAGTGCTGATAGACAAACGCAAGAAGAAAGAATAGCTAAATTTATTATAGCATCATTTGATAATAAAATAGAAGAGTATAATAATAATACAGACGCATTATCAAAAGAGTTTTATAAAAATGTTATGTCTGCCACTAATTCAAATAGCTTGGATAATCTTGTTCCTATTTTCATGAATAATATGAACAAAGGTTTAGATCGTAATGAGAATATAAACTCTAGATTAAGGCGATTTGATATGTTACAAAAAATAAAAGATGCAGCTAACAACGGCATTAAAATATATGATAACATTAATGATTATAAAATTAAACAGGTAAATGCTAATGTGCATAATTATCAAATAGGTGATATTATACAATTTAGTGATGGAACAAGAGGTGTGATTGTAGAATTGTCAGACCCTAAATTTAAAGGTCAAGATATAGAAAGAAAGTTTATTGGGTATGCTGGATATAGCTATGTATTAGATCATGGATATGAGCCTAATGTAAAAGTATACAGAGCAACAGCAACAATAGAAAGAGCTATTGGTTTTAACAATTCTGTAAGAACATTAGAAAGTGTTGTTAATTTATTCCATAGAGCTGTACCTAATGTAAAATATAAATTTATTACAGCTATAGAAGCTAATGAAATGGGAGAAAACAATACTCCTTCTTTTTATAAAAATGGTGTTGTTTATATTAATACTTCTTTAGCAGATGAAGGCGTTGTATTACACGAATTTGCTCACCCATTTGTTTTAAGTTTAAAAGAATCTAATCCAGATTTATATAACAAATTAAAAGAGTCTGTATTAGCTAATGAAGAAATAATGAACTTTGTTAGAAATAATTATCCTGAACTTAGAACAGATGAAGAATTAGCAGATGAAGCTATACCAACATATCTACAAATGCGTTTTTATAAACGTATGTGGTACAATCAAACTACAGAAGAAAGAAGTGCTTGGACAGATTATTTTACTTGGGTGCAAGATACATTTGCTACAGTAACTACAGGTAATCCAGATATGGATTCAAGTTTTACTGAATTGGATATGCAAAATATAACACTATCACAAATAGCAGATGCTATATTAAATGATTTTGTTAATGGTAGAGATTTAGGTATGAAAGATGATGTGCATTTAAAACATGCTATGCCATATACAATGAGGGCATCTTCAAGTAGTAAAATTAAAAATATTAGTATGTCTAATATAGACATGGTATTTCAATCAAGAGCTAATCTTTCATCAGATGAAGAAGCTTTAAATTCTATATCTTCCATAGTAAATGCAATAGCTGCTCAAGGTAATATATATGAAGGTGCCAGTGGTACATATAATTTTAAATTTAATAATCCTGCTTATTTAGTAGATGGTAAATTTGATCCATATAAACATGAAGCTGCTAAAAAAGAAGCTATTAAAAATGAAGTAGAGTTTTATGAAAATGTAGATTCTAAAATGTATGACTTTTTAAATATCATAAAAGATCCTAATATAGATATTTTAGATACTGCATTAAATACTATATTTCAAGGTTGGAAAAAAAGATATAACTTATCTGAAATGTCAGATAGTGAATTAAATGCACTAAGAGATAAGATAGATAAAATGTTATTACATATCAACTATGACAGGTTTAATGATGATATAATGTCTATAGAACAAGCAGCAAATCATTATGGTATAACTATTCCTACTAATATTAAAACAAGTGCATTAGTTATAGTTCATGATAAAGGTCAAGCTGCAGAAGCTATATCTATTATAACAATAACAAATAGAAATTTAAATAGTCATGGTGTAGGTGACAAACAAATACTTGGTGAAAGTTATGCTGACAAAGATGAGCTTACTAAAAAAGAATTAAAACAATTTAGATCTATTGGTATAGCAAATACAAATGCAGAAATACAAGCTATTAAAAATGCTTTAATAGGTATGGCATTTAAAAAAGCTAATCCTAATATTAAAATTAAAAAAGTAGGTTCTGTACGAGTAACAGGTGACTATCAACGTATGCTTAAAAATATGAGCGATGTTGTTGTGCCTATGGGTAAACTATTTAAAGTAAGTCATTTAAATAAAAATTTAGAAAGAGACTTATATGAATTAGTTAATGATGAATCTTTATTTGATCCTAATTTATATCAGCAAGAAACACTTGAACTTTTAAAAGAATATGCTCAAACAGCATTGGCGCAAAGTGGTGATATTAAAGACCAAACTAAACTTCAAGAAATGTTAGATTTGGTAGCTCACGTATCTGGAGATAACATGCAAGTTAAAATGAGAGATTTAACTCTTGCTGTTTTATCCAGGTTAAAATATTTAAAATATCATGTATTTAATAATGACCAAGAGCTATTATCTAAAAGCAATGAATATTTAGAATTATCTTCTATATATATGGACCTTACTGCATATAGAGATATTAATGTAAATAAAGTAACAGCTATAGATTATAATGATAAATGGACTGCAACAGCAGATAGATGGCATGGTAAAGTAAGAACATGGGTATTTGATAGTATAGATTTAGCTATGCGTAAAAGTGTTAGTGATTTGCAACCATTCCAATTAGAATTAAATGAAAAGGTAAAAGATTTAAATAGTTTAAATCCTATGCTTTCTTATTACAAAGATGGTTCTCACGCATTATTTAAAAACATATTTAAACAAATAGAAGTAACTAATGCTAAAACAGGATTAAAACAAATGGTATCTTCTCATGAAATACACCATGATATAAATGATCCTGATACTGCTAAAGCTATAAGAGATAAAAAACTATCAAAAGCTGAATTAGAATTTGGTAAATGGTTAGCTGATAGTTTGTACGAAGAGTTTGTACAATATATTATGGATGTTGAAAGAACATCTATAGCTAATACAACTGAAGATACTGAAAGTGATATTAGAGCAAAAGCAGAACTTATTGTAAATACAAGATATAAAAAAGGTATGGTTCCTGTATTTAGTCAATCTATTGGTTCTGCTTTAAATGAAGGTAAAATTAGTGAAGCTGTTACTAAGTTTTTTGAAACTGCAGGTTCTTGGTATGGTGGTAATTTATATTTAGATTATCAGCAAAGTGATTCATTAGAAAATGAAAATAAATCAAGATATCATGAATTATTATCTCCTTTTTGGAATCAGTTTAATAATGCAACTACATTAGGTTCAACAAATAGAATGTATTTATTGGGATTAGGTTATGATGCTGCAGGTAATGTTGTATTGTTAAATGAAGATAGATACAACAATATATCTTATAATCTTCAAAACATAGGGTTGTTTACTATGTCTGCATCTTCCAGATCAAGATATATGAATGAAGCTATTAATAATGTAAACATAGCATTAGATATATTAAAAGCAGAAGAACAACAAAATGGTGTTCAAGTAGGAGATATTATAAGTCAATTAGAAAACTATGTAGATAGACAAATATATGGTAATCTTCCAGAGTCAGGTAAACTTCTTGCTATAGGTGCAGCTTTAAAAATGGATAATCTTTTAGATGGTACAGGTAGATTAATTAATATGATACACTTAGCTGTCAACCCATTATTAGGTGCTAAGAATATGTCATCTGCTGCATTAAAAGGATTTATATCATCTGTTACAAACGCATTGTCTGGTGTTAATATGTTTACTCCTGAAGATGTTGCTAAAGCTATTACAGAATTAGTTACAAATCCAAAAAAGATAGAAGCTATTAATAGAAAATATCAACTTGTAAACATTACAGAAAAAGATTTAATTAATCATTACACTAAAAACATGTCTCGTAAAAATGTTACTGAGACTGATTTTCAAATGATATTCCATTGGTTTGGTGATCACTATACACAGTTAATTGGAGCTACAGCACAAATGATACATGAAGGTACTTATGATGCTCACGATGTAGATGGTAACTATGACCAAACAAAAGATAAAAGATTTGAAGGTAAAAATGGTCAGTTGCTTATTAATGATATAGCAAGCAGACAAATGTTAGAAAACTATAATCTGCCAAGTGATAATAAATTAACACATGCGTATAGCCAAAGAGATGAAAATAGAATTAAATTAGTAACACAAAGATATGTTGGGGAATTAAACAATAACCAATATAAAAATATGATATCATCTTTTGCATTGGCAAGATCAGTAATGTCACTTAAAAACTGGATGTATAACGTAAAACAATATTATTGGAACGAAAGAAATCCAGATGTATTTATTGGAGGCAGAAAAGTTATAGATGAAAAAGTTGTTTGGGACCCTGTAATGACTGAAGGTGTTATTCAAACTTTATTTTATTTAGCAAACCAAATTAAATCTGGAGATAAAATAGAATTAGATGCATACAGAAAAAGAAATTTAGTAGGTGCCGGTGTAACAATAGGTGCTATAGCAGGTATGTATTTTTTAGTTGATTTGCTTACATCTGGATTTGATGACGACGATGATAAAAGAACTAAGGAAGATGAATCTTTATTCTATGGTCAAAGACTTATGAAAATTTTGTCATCACCAAAAGGTTATAACATACAAAAAGATAAAAAGGAAATTAATTATGGACAACAATTATTAAGATATGTATTAGCGGGTGCAGCTAATGAAAACTTAACTTATATTAGTCCTTATAAATTATTTGCTGATTATGCTATAACTCCTGGTCCTTATAGAATGCAAATAGAAAATTTGGTTGATATTTTATATAGTACATTTACATTGCCTACAGATATGATTTATAAAAAAGAAGGTACACTATCAGCAGTAGATGAATACATATATAAATTATCTAAATCAATACCTTATGGTTCTAACTATAGATTAATTAGAAATACTATACAAGGCATTATAGATGATTACGATAACACTTTAAAAAATACAAAATAATAAACTATGGCTACATTAATTTATAACTCCAATGAAAATATAAAATGGGAAAAAACTGCATGTAATAATTACACTATTACTAACTTATCTGTGTATTCTCCACAAGATGTTACTATAACAGATTTAACGGGAACATATACTGAATCATTTTCTTTAGACCCATCCGCTTCTAACAGTATTATTTTACCAGGTGATGGTGTATATAAAATATGTTCTACTCAGTTATTAAGTGTTCCATCAGATACATATACTGTTGACTCTGTTCAATACACTACATCTGTTGTTAATCTTGGTCCTATGCTACAAGGTATAGATCCATTAGGTTCAGATATAACAAGAGTATTAAGTGTAACTACAAACATAGCAGGGCTTGTTTATGAATCACCTACTATTGGTGGTACTGATCCAGAAAATACATTTCAAACAAATATTACACCATTGGTAACACTATTACAAACTGTGCCTAATGTAATAGATGCTATTGTATTAGCTCCTAATGATTCAAGTCTTGCTCCTATATTTCCTGCAGACCCTGTTAATTATCAACTTATTTATATCACAAGTAATGGCGATAGTATTACAAATGTAAATGTACAAGTATTAGGATTAGGTCCTGATGTGTTAACACCTGAAGTAAGTTGTATACAATACTTTGATACTTATAACACAGGAGAAGGTACATGGATATATGAATTATATGTATTAACTACTAATATATTAGATAGACCATACAATTTATCTGATGCTATAGATCAACAAGCATTTTTAGATTATGTACAATCTTGGTTAGATGATAATGGTGGCGGTTTTATAGCTAATGGTCCAAGAGATAACTATCAAATATATGGTGCTTGTTTTGATTTAGGTAATATATCATTTGCAACTTTAATACCAGGAGAACAAGTTTGTGATTATATATATGAGTTCTGTGCTTTATATGCTTGTATTACAACTTTAATGAGAAGATGGTTATGTATGGATCCATGTACGCCAACTGCTGCATGTGATGATAAATCTTTATCTTATGAAGATGCAAGAAAAAGAGCTATAGAAATGAGTACATTATTTTTTCATGCACTTATGCCTGTAGTAGCACAAGATAGAATATGGTATTTTGGTAATTGGGATGTAACCGATAGCAGAACAACTAATATAAATACTATAGTAGACCTATTTCAAAAACTAAAAGACTATACAAGTAAATGTGGTTTTGGTTGTTACTGCGATGATTGTGTTAGTAGCAACTGTTATGACTGTACACCATGTTCCGGTAATAGCTACACACAAGTAAATACAACAAATTCTTCCACCACTAATTCACCATGCGGATGCAACAAGTAACAGACTTTGACAGAAGAGTAGCTAATGCCTACGATATAATAGATAGAGTAACTTCATCCTATGCTTGCCAATGGTTTGAGTTAGGTAAATGGGGTATACAAAACAGAGATAAACAAATGCATATACTACAAGATTTAGGTGCATTGTTTTTATACATGGCTATGTTGGAATGGAAAGCATTAGAGTATAATACATACTATGCAGAATTTGATAACGATGGTTGTGCTGTATGGAAATATCCTGGTGATTTTGTAGACCAAGAAACATTAAAATGTATTACCAATCATTTTGTATGTAATGGCATAGATGTAAGAACCATGTTAAAAAGATTTGGCATTGGAGAACCAGGTGTTAAACCTGATGGTATAGATTATATGCACATAGAACAAGGTAATCCTCCATGTGATAATAGATTATTCCAAATAGACAAACCATACGGAACAGACTTTATATAACTTTAAAACTAATATCATGGCTTTAAGAAACAGAACATTCTTTTTTGATCCTGCGAATACAGATAGGTTTAATTCGCAAGATATTCCCACAGAAGCAACAATGCGTGACTGGTGTGACTCAGTTCCATTTATTAAAGAAATAGCTGACAGAGCTCAAATAGGAAGAGCAGGGATAGCTAAAACAACTTCTGATGCAAATATTAATAATGGAGTTAATACAGACCAGTCAGGTGTATCTCCTGCAGGCTTTACAACATTTGTAAGACCATCACAGTTACCTGTTATTTTAGACAGTGCTGATGTTACTTGGACTAAAGTACCAAGAGGTGGAGCGAATACCGGAGATACTGGTATAGGTATAGAAGATTATAGTGCTTCGGTAAACTTCCCAACCATAGTAGTACCTGAAAATACTGACGACATAGAATTAGTTAATAGTTATGAAATATTTCAAAATGATTTACCTATATGTAGCGGTGGTCAAACAAGTACAATCATTAGTTCTGGTTCAGATTTAACAGCTTTATTAACAGCATTGGAAACAGCTAATCAAAACCTATCAGATGCTATGGCACAAGTGTCTGCATTGGCTTGTAATGCAAATGATGGGTCTGTTGAAATTGGAGATGTAATTATGTCATATAGAGATCCAAATACGTGGGGACCTTCTTGGTTAGAACCTAATGGTGATTTATTACTTATAGCGTCATATCCTGATTTATTTGCTAATATTGGTAATACATATGGAGGTGATGGTATTGTAAATTTTAGATTGCCTGATTTAACTTCAGATTCTAATTATCTACGTACAAAACCAGCGGCAGGTATTATATCTTTAGCTGATGTAGATGGTGGAACACAATCTTATACTTTAGTAGCTAATGATATACCACAACATAACCATAGTTTTAGTGGTTCAACTACATCTGGCGGTGAACACATACATACAATACAAATTAGTGATGTGCCTGATTTAAATACAAATGGTGATATATCATTTATGATGGGATCAACTGCAACATTTAATGAAGAATCTGATCCGGATGCAATGAAAGACTTGCCTGGTTATGGTTACACAGGTACACACTCACATACAATATCAGGAACAACAGGTAACTATGGTGCAAGTCCTAATGACCCCGTATGGAATATGGCATCAGGTAGTAATAGAACACCTGCATTTACTAATGTATATTTAAAAATGAGAGTAAAGTGAGTGTAGATAAAGCAATAGCAACCTTAAAAGAATATCAGAAATTTAAAAATGGAGAAAGTAGTTTATGTCCTTCTCCTGCATTAGTTAATTTAGCTATAGATAGAATAATAAAATACTATGAAGAAGTTATTAACCCGAATAGAGTCGTTTAGTTTTGGACAAATGACATCCAATAGTGATGGGAAGACAAGTGCATCCGGTACTATGGGTGTTCTTATCTGTACTGTTGGTACTTTATGTTTTCTTATTGGATGCTTGGATAAAGTATTTGTATCTAAAGATATAGATATAATAACACAGAGTATTATTTTTGTTGGCATTGGTGCAGGATTGTTAGGCATTAGAAAAACAACTGCGGAAAACAATAAAACAGAAACACCAAATGAGTAAGTACACAAGAGAACAAATAGAAAAAGCTGTGCTTGATAAAGGTTATAAATACTTTTATAACAATGATTATAATTTAAATATCGTTGGCATTAGAAATAGCACACCAGGTAGATCAGTTACCAATATCTTTGATGACCACATAACAGTTGCATACAAAGTAAATGGTGCTTGGATTTATGAAGAGTGGATGGCAACTACTGAACCAGGTAAAAAAGCTGTACTACAATATACCAATCCTAATGGTGTTGCTATTCTTGTGCCGGGACAATACAGAAACTGTTATGGTATCAGATTACATGCAGGACAATATGAAGCACTTGGACAAAACAAACCTGTAAAGATTTGGAGAGATAAAAATAAAGATAT
>Ga0129333_10004598_pt1 | contig 12928 bp, 11 predicted proteins | sample CPB6_08_DNA_FD_94474 | JGI IMG/M metagenome (GOLD analysis project Ga0129333, IMG submission 94474) | Freshwater to marine salinity gradient microbial communities from Chesapeake Bay, USA - CPBay_Sum_0.6_0.8_DNA | ecosystem: Environmental > Aquatic > Marine > Coastal | place: USA: Chesapeake... | reverse complement strand
GGCTAAGAGCTGGGGCATCGCACGAGCCCTTCTTATCAAGGCCGCACAGCAGAAGCTCCGCATCCTCTGCGTGCGTGAGTTGCAAACATCGCTTCGCGACTCAGTCCACAAGCTCCTCAGCGACCAGATCGAGGCCATGGGCCTCTCGTCCCTCTACGTCGTGGAGCGGGAGAGGATTTACTGCATCACAACGGGCTCGGAGTTTGCCTTCGAGGGCATCCGAAACAACGTCACCAAGATCAAGTCCTACGAGGGCATCGACATCTGCTGGGCGGAGGAGGCCGAGAAGATCACCGAGGACTCCTGGCTCGTCCTGACCCCCACGATCCGCAAGGAAGGGAGCGAGATCTGGATTTCCTTCAACCCCAACCTTCGCACAGATTATACCTGGAAGAACTTCGTCGTGACGCCTCGCCGAGACTCGATCGTGGTGAAGATGAGCTGGCGCGACAACCCCTTCTTCCCGAAGGTCCTTGAGGCCGAAATGCAGGAGATGAAGGAGACGGATTACGACAACTACCTGCATGTTTGGGAGGGCGAGTGCAAGCGGTCGTTGACCGGGGCGGTTTATGCCGAGGAACTGCGGGCAATGAGCGAGCAGGGACGGGTCTGTGAGGTCCTCCACAACCCCACCTACAAGGTCGATTGTTACTGGGACCTCGGACGGAGCGACGCCACAACGATCTGGATGTATCAATTCATCGCTGGACAGCGTCGGATCATTGATTATTACGAAAATTCGCTCAAACCGCTCGAGCATTATCTCGACACGATCTTCTATCGCGAGGGGAACGACGGCCAGACCTATGATTTTGGCATCATCGGGCTCCCCCATGACGCCGAACACAAGCGCTTGGGGCAAAAACTCTCGATCAAAGAGCAGGTGAAGCAGTATTTCGCTCAAAAAGGCGTGGTGGTGCAGGTCAAAATCGTCCCCAAGATGTCGATTTACACCGGAATCATGGCTGCAAGGGCGATTTTCCCCACCTGCTACTTCGACACCTCGCGAACTGACCGTGGCCGGTTCTGTCTCGAAAGCTATCACTACGAGGAAAACGCAGATTATAAGACGCTGAGTCGTGAGCCGGTCCATGATTGGTCCTCTCACGCCGCTGATGCGTTCCGTTACTTCGCAATTGGGTCGAGCAACTTCAGTGGCGAGGCCAAAGCGCGCCGGATCAGCGCGCGCTTGCGCGAAGCGGGTGAAATGTTGCTCGGAAGAGCACCAGGCCGTGAAAGCTGGATGGGGTAAGGGCAATGGGTGTTGCAACTGAGGCGAATATTCCCGACGATGTGCGTGGCGATGACATGCAGCAGGTGCGGGACGACTTCCAGCGCGCGGTCGAGAATGAGACCTATGCGCGTGCAAGGTATCTCGATGACATAAAGTTCGCCAACGCCGATACTTTTAACGGGTATCAGTGGAACCCGCAGACAATGGCGGACCGTGAGCTGGCCAAAAAGGCTTGCATCACAGTTAATAAGACCCGGCAGCATAATCTCATCATCATAAATGATGCGAAGATGAATAAGCCGGGGATTAAGGTCATCCCTACGGGGAACGGAGCGACCTTTGAGGCTGCTCAGGCCTGGATGTCCCTCTTCCGGTATATCGAGTATCACTCTAAGGCTCCAGATCACTACAACGTCGCCACCACGACCCAGGTGCAAGGAGGCATCGGCTATCTCCGTGTCCTGACGGAGTATGCGAACGACCGGAGCTTCGATCAGGACATCCGTATTACCTCGATCCCAAATCCGCTGATGGTCTACATCGACCCGGATGCGAAGGAGCCGGATAAGTCCGACGCCCGCTACTGCTTTATCTACGAGGACCTGCCGAACGCCGAGTTCCGCAAGCGCTATGCACGCTATGCGAAGGAGTTCGAGGGCACCAGCCCCCTTGGGATGAACAAAGACTGGGTGAATGAGGACCATACGAGGGTCTGTGAGTATTACACGCTCGTGGAGAAGGCCGATACGCTAGTCTATGTGGTTGACCCGGAGAGCGGGGAGGCCACGGTTTCACTCGAGAGCGAGTATCGCAAGCTCGCCAAGGCTGGAAAGAACTCCAAGGCGGTGCTGGCACTTCTCGACGAGCCCACCACCCGGAAGCGGCCGGTCACGACAAAGCACTTCGAGTGGTGGCTAGTGCTCGGCGAGAAAGTGGTGGAGAAGAAAATCTGGCCTTGCAAATACATCCCCATCATCCCGGTCGTTGGAGAGGAGACGATCATCGAGGGCCAGCTCGATCGCAAGGGCCACACCCGCGCCCTTCGCGACCCCCAGAACATGTATAATTTCTACGCTTCCGAGGCCGTCACCTACGGCGCGCTTCAGACCAAGACCCCTTGGATTCTCCCCGTTGAGGCGGTCGAGGGTTTCGAGGACCTCTGGGGCTCCGCCAATTTGCTGAACCAGGCCTACCTGCCTTACAATGCCCTCGGCGAAGATGGGGAGAAGTTGCCCCCTCCGCAGCGCATCGAGCCTCCCGTCCCGCTTCCCCTCGCTCTCAAGGGCATGGAGTTGGCGATCCAAGACATGCAAATGGTCTCGGGTCAGTGGGAAAATCAGATGGGGCAGCAGGGCAATGAACGCACTGGCGCTGCCATCGAGGGCCGCCAGCGGCAGAGCGACAAAGCCACCTACCATTTCGTGGAGAACCTGGCGATTGCTATTCGGCAAGTCGGCAGGGTGATCCTTGACCTTGCTCCCAAGATCTATGACACTCGGCGCGTGTTCATGATGCTTGGAGATGACAACGCACCGTTCGCCATCACCAGCGACCCAGCTGCACAGCAAGCCTATGCCCAGGAGATGAATGAAGCGCAGCAAGTGGTTGCGCGGATTTTCAATCCCCAGATCGGGGAATATGATGTTCAGGCTGATGTCGGGCCGGGCTTCGCTACCAAGCGCCAGCAGGCTTTCGAGGCCTTCAGCCTCATCCTGACCCAGAACCCCCAGCTCACCGCGGTCATCGGAGACATCCTGCTTCAGGCCGGGGACTTCCCTTATGCCGACAAGGCGGCAGAGCGGCTGCGGAATATGGTGCCGCCCCAAGCCCTGGGCAAAGGCCCGAGCCAGCAAGAGCAAGCGCTTGCGCAGCAGGTCCAGCTCCTCCAGCAGCAGCTCAAAGCTGCAATGGACCAGCTCACTGTGGAGAAGGCCAAGGGCGCCTCGAGAGAAGAGAAGAGAGACGTCGATGTCTTCAATGCTCTTACGAATCGCCTTAAGGTGCTTGGCACTAATGCTCTATCTGCTGCTGAGTTGGCACATCTTCTCCAGCAGACCATTCATGAGAGTGATCGGGCTGCGGGCGAAATGGGCGATATTGCGAGCGATAATCGCACGAGTGAGGGGCTGAGCGGTGCCAGTGGCATTGCTCCGTTGCTGACGATGCTGGGCCAAGGCGGTCAAGGCTTGGGAGGCAGAAATGGCTAGCAATTGGGAGAAGCTTAAGGCTCGCCATGGGCTCTCTGATTGGGAGGCGGTGCAGCTCGTTGCCCGCGAGTTCGCCAAGGAAAAGATTGGGGAACTCTTTGGGGCGGTTACGTCGCCGGGGGACGCATTGGCGGGGCGCATGGACCCCCTTAGCGCCGAGGGCGCGGCGCGCGTAGGGGGACTCGCGGGCCTTTTGTCGCCCGGTCCTATCGTCGGGGCGGGCCGTGGCGCGGTGCCCGGTGCGGTTGCCGCCGCCGGTTGGTCCAAGAAAATGGGCAAGGAGCTAGACGACTTCCTCGGCGCTCCAGAGCCTCCGAAGAAGCTTGGCCTCGCTCCCAAACCCGCCTCCAAAGACTGGCTCGATTCGTTGGAGCAGGAATTGGAGGAGATGGTGCAGGCGAAACAGGCCGCGCCGAAAGCCGCGGCGACTCCGATCGTCAGTGGTGCTCCGCAAGGCAAGACCTTTCCCCAGAGCTGGTCTCCTTCGCCGATGGGCGCACCAAAGATCGGAACGCCGGTCTACTACCAAGGCAAGCCTTATTACGTGGGGGCCTACGAGCCTGGGGGTAAGGTCATGCTGGAGCATGCTCCAGGCCTTGGAAGTAGCAACAATTTCTCGGTCCCCTACACCGAGATCAAATCGTCTCCGTTGGCTGCTAAGCCCAGCTATCAGCCGGAGAAGGCCCTCACAAAGGCTCCGCTGCCAGAGGGTATGCCTTCGAGCTTTGGAGACAAGCCGCTCAGCACTTCCAAGGGCGACGTGGCTGCGCCGTCGCCAAAGGGCGAGTGGAAAAAGACTGGGCCGCAGAAGGGCTCGAATCCTGGGGGCACCTACATGTCTCCTGAGGGCATTCCGCACTATGTCAAGTTCTACAAGGACGATGCGCAGGCGCGAGGCGAGCACCTCGCTGGCAAGGTCCTTGACGCTCTCGGGATCAAACACCTTAGGCCTGAGCCAAAGGCTGTAGAGGGCAAGCTTGGTGTGGCAACAAAGTGGAACCCTAATCTCGTCCCGATGAACAAGAAAGCGTTCGAGAACCTGACGCCGAGTCAACAGCAGCAGCTTGCCGATATGTATGTCGGCGCAGCGCTGACGAAGAACTGGGATGTCGTAGGGCTCGATTTCGACAACATTATGAAGGACAAGGCGACCGGGGACTTGGTGCAGGTCGATCTCGGTGGGTCGTTCAAGCACCGGGCGCAGGGCGGTGCGAAGCCCTACGGTAGCGATACTGCGGAGCTAACGAGCCTCCTCGATCCGCAATATCCGGCCGGCCAGGTCTTCTCGAAGCTTTTCGAGAAAAACCCCGAGTTGCTGGCGAATGCGGCAGACAAGCTTGCGGAGCTGGACTTTGGCTCGCTCGCGCCGCATTTCAAGTCCAATGGAGCGGAGGATATCTACAAGACCCTCGTGGATCGAGCGGAAAATATGTATCATGAGGTCTCTGGACAAGGGGGCGCTTTGGGACCCGTTCTTGAAGATGCCATATTGCGAGATATCCATAAGGGCTGGCAAGCTGAGAAGACGCCAAGACCAACTTCCACTGTGGAGGTGCCACAAGGATGGGGAGCTGCGAAGACAGCAACGCCGACTTCTTCGGCGGCCGCAAATGCACTCGAGCAGATCAAAAAGGACTTTGGCCTCGGCGGCACGACCAAGCAATATTGGCCTCACGACAAATCCCTTGACAGTCATCCAGTAATGGCAGATCTCGGAACTAAGGGACAAGGATTTGCTAAGGAATTGCTGGAAGCCAAGAAGCTCTATGGCAGCTCCCTGCTCGACGCCGCAAGCGACCTCTCGCCCTTCATCGAGCCGAGAGACAACGCCGCTTTCAACGCGACGTTTAATCACTTGGCACAGTGGGAGGGCCAAAACGGCCCGATCGAGTTTGCTGCAAAAGAGCCTTACGTGCATCCACACAACGCTGCAATAATAAATCATCCTGCTCTTAGTGGCGAGAATTCTCCTTACGGCGCTTTCAGCTTGCTCAACGCAATTCATAAAGAAAAATACGCCACGCCGGAGGATGCGGCGTGGTCGTTGTTCCAGAATGGAATGATCTCGGCAGATGACTTGCATGAGATGGCTCCTGCCATCACGCATCTGAACGATTGGGCTGCGAAGCATGGGGGCTTCCAGTTTGCCGAGGCTCCCAAGCCCAAGCCTAAAGTCTATGGCCCGAGCAAGCCTTCGCTCGTCGGCGGCACCAATGCCAAGATCGAAGCAGGGCTCACGCCTTTCGAGTGGCAGCTCTTTGCCCCGCCGTCAGTCACCAAGGCCCCGCCGCAACTCGCCTCCTTGCTCGGTGACACGCAGCGGGTAGTGAATGCGCTTGATCTGGGACATAATCTGACGATCCCACTCGTCGGAGGGAAGGCGGGTTTCAAGGGGCATGAGATTGACCCGAGCCTTTGGGAGCATAAGAAGGAAAAGGCATTCTTCCTCGCCGGCTACGATCCCTGGGAGCAGGCTCTCAAGATCGCCAAGAGCTATCTGCCCTATGACAAAAAGACCGATCCGAGCCTTTTGAAGGTCTTCACCTCAAACGCCAAGAACCCGCTCATGCTGGACTGGAAGAAGACCTTCGGCACTCCCGACTACATGCCCGATTGGATGCGCCGGGCTATCAACATCGCGCGCGAGCGAGAGGCGGACATGTTGATGCTGCAGAATATGAGCGATCAGGGCACGAGCAAGCTCCAGACGCAGTTCGCGATCCTTGCCCCGAATATCTTGCGCTATCCCGAGGCCGCTTACAACCCCCTTATGGCGGACTCGGCGAACCTCTACCACGCTGGTGGACTCCCGCTCAACCTCTTCGGGCCGTCGCTTAGCGACGAGGAGGGCGAAGCCCCCCGGCGCATAATCGACATCACACGATAGGAGCACATTCGAATGGGCCATATGACTTCGCTGCCGGGGAAGGGCTGCCACGCCCATAAGCTCGTGGCCAAGACTGCACAGGAGATGGCGGCAGCTGTCTACGAGCGCTGTGCGCAAAACAATGAGTGGTTCGCAGAGAATCCCTCGCAGGACCGCTATGTGGCAGATGCCTGGCCTCTTTTTATCGAGCAGGCACGATCCACGCTTGCGCAGTTGTTGAGGACGACAATGGACGAGGGGTTGAAAAAGGAAATCTATGATGCTTTAATTCTCGACGGAAGTTTACGCCGCGGGCGGATCAATAAACTTCAGGCGAAATCGGGCCTCGCCTAACTAGGAGCAAACGGGCATGTTTAAGAGCAGAATTGTCTGGAATACAGCAGAGAGTGGAGGGGGTGGAGGCCAAGAGCAGCCACCTGCTACGCCGCCCCAAGCCGAAGTGCAGCCCCCTGCGCCTCCGGTCGAACCGGCACCTGCACCTGCTGTCCCGCCGGTGGAACCTGCCCCCGCACCGCAGGTTCCACCGGCGGTTCTCGCCCGGATCGGAGAGCTTACGCGGAAGAACCGTGAGCTGCAAGAGCGACAGGCGGCGCTTGAGGCGCAGGCTCAGCAAGCGGCAAGCGGTGGCGAAGCACCTGTCGCGCCGGCTCCGCTCCCTGACGAGGAGATCAATCGTCGCGCCGCGCAGCTCGCGGAGCATCAGCGGTGGAATGAGCAGGCAAATCAGATCTGGAACAACGGCACGAGCAAGTTTCAGGACTTTGGTGTGTCAGTCTCGGGGATGGTGAATTTGCTCGGAGGATCGGTGCCTCGGAGCCTCACCGAAGCTGCGATCGCTACCGGCGAGCCGGAGAAGGTCCTCTATGATCTCTCGAAGGATCTTGGCGAAGCCGCTCGGATCGCGGTGCTGCCGCCGGCGCAGCAGGGCGTGGAGATTGCAAAGTTTGCGCAGAAGCGGAAGGCTGCGGCAGCGCCGCAAGTCAGCAATGCTCCTGCGCCGATTACACCTGCGGTTGGTGGAGGAGGCCAGGTGTCTCCGACCGAGCTGCGGGACGACCTTCCCATCGAGGAATGGATGAACCGGCGCAACAAGGTGGCGCGGGTTTAAGCAGAGGCAAGGCGCACGCGCCTTGCCCCGCCTCTTAGAATGGGCGTAGACGCCTCCAGCGGAACTGGTTAAAAGCCGCCAGCCTGGAACTGGTTAACTCCTGGGATGGTCCGTAATGCCAGATCGGACACTGGCGCCGCGACAAGGGCTTTGCTTGTCATTGCGCAGAGCGCAACGCGCTCACATCTCAGGAGAACCTCGGTGGCTAATAACCTTCTCACTATCAACATGATAACGCGTGAGGCTATCCGCCTCTGGAAGAACACGAACTCGTTCATCCAGCATGTGGATATGCAATACGACGATCAGTTCGCTCAGAGCGGAGCCAAGATCGGCCAGACCCTCCGCATCCGCCTGCCGAACGACTACACCGTCCGCACCGGCGCTGCTGCGCAGCCGCAGGACACCCAGGAAACCAACACCACGCTGACGATGGCGACGCAGAAGGGCGTCGATCTGACGTTTTCGAGCGTGGAGCGTGCCCTGAAGCTCGACGACTTCTCGAAGCGCATCCTTGCCCCGGCCGTCAATAATCTCGTCGGTGCCGTGGCGCTCGACGTGATGAGCGGTGTGGAGACGGGCTGCTCGAACTTCACGGCTAATCTGGACGGCGGCGGAAACGTGATCTCCCCGGTCGCCCAGACCTGGCTGAACGCCGGCGCGATTCTCGACAACATCTCGGCTCCGGCGATGAATCGCCGCGTCGTCCTCGACCCGCTCACCGAGGCCCGCACCGTCGGCTCCCTCACCGGCCTGCTGAACCCGGCGCCGCTCATCTCCGAGCAGTATAAGAGCGCTCGGATGAAGGAAGGTCTCGGGTTCGAGTATTGGATGAAGGACCAGACGGTCCTGAAGCACACCACGGCGGCCTGGGCGGCCATGACGGTCAGCGGCGCTGACCAGACCGGCCTTACGCTCGTCACTGCGGCGCTCACCGGACCCCTCTCCGAGGGCGACATCATCGAGATCGACGGCGTTTACGCCGTGAACCGCATCACGAAGCAGAACACCGGCGTTCTTGCCCAGTTCGTCATCACGGCGGATGCGGCGGTCGGTGCGACCTCGCTCTCCATCTATCCGGCGATCGTTCCGCCTGTCGGCGGCGCGAATGTCCAGTATCAGACGGTGACGGCGAGCCCGGCCAATGGCGCGAGCATCACCCCGGTGACGCCGGCCTCCAGTCTCTATCGCAAGAACATCGCGTTCGTCCCCGAGGCGATCACGATTGCGACGGCGGACCTGGAGCTGCCGCGTGGCGTGCAGGAAGCGGCTCGTGAGCAGTTCGACGGCCTGTCGATGCGTATGGTCTCGGCGTATAACATCATGACCGACCAGTTCATCACGAGGTTGGATATCCTCTACGGGTATCTCTTCATCCGGCCGGAATGGGTCGTCGCCGTAGGCGACGCGATCTAAGAGGCAAGAGGCGGGGCGTAAGTCCCGCCTCCTAGCATAGGGGTCTTGATATGCCGCTTAAGTGTGGGAAGTCCAAGAAGGCGATCTCGAGCAATATCAAGACCGAGATCAATGCGGGCAAGCCCCGCGCTCAGGCCATTGCCATTGCGATGAGCAAGGCAGGGAAGAAGAAAGGGCAGAAGAAATGAGTGGTGAGAATTACGCTGGGGTTTTCGGGAAGATGGACTTCCCGGCCTACGCATTTAAGCCTTATCCGAAGCAGGTCGGCAAGGATGCTCGCGGCGTCCCAGTCATCGTGCATTCGAAGGAGGAGGAAGAGGCGTTCTTGGCGGCTCCGCCTGAGACGGTGAAGCCGAACGCCGAAAGTGAACTCGCGAGGGCGAAGTTCGAGAACGAGCAGCTCAAGGCCCGCCTTGATGCGCTCGAAGCGGCGCAGAACAAGGCCGCGGCAGCCAAGGCCGCGGCGCCGCTGGCCAAGGTCGACGTGCTTGCGGCGAATCCTCTCGGCAAGGGGAAGTAATGGAGGGGGCGTAATCGCCCCCTTTTCACTCTCGGAGTTCCTCAATGTCAACTGCACTTGATATCATCAACCTCGCCCTAAAAGACTCGGGCATCCTTGGTATCGGACAAGCAGCTCTGGCCGAGGACAGCGCCGACGCCCTCACCCGCTTGAACTGGATGATTGGGCAGTGGAACCGCAAGCGGTGGCTTGTCTATCGTCTCCGTGCCTACATGATTACCTCGACGGGAGCTAACTCCTACACCGTCGGGCCTGGCGGGGACTTCGACATTACCAAGCGCCCAGATAGGATCGAGAGTGGGTTCTTTCGCCAGCCCGTTACCGGCGGTCTTCCGATGGACTATCCGCTCCAAATCCTCCACGCCCGAGAGGATTGGGACAAGATCGGGATCAAGACCCTCACCAGCTTCTCGGGGGCGATGTTCTACGACTCAGCCTGGCCCACTGGCACGATCTATTTCTGGCCAGTTCCTCAGGCCTCGCGCTACCAAATGAGCATCTCGGTCAAAGAGCAACTCTTGACCTTCGGGAGTCTTACCGAGACGGTGGACCTGCCGGACGAATATCTCGATGCGCTCTATTTGAACCTCGCCAAGCGCCTCCGTATGGCCTACCAGCTGGCCCCGAACCCGGACCTCAACAAGGCTGCAGCGGCGGCACTCAACACCATTCGCCAGGCGAACGCACAGGTTCCGCAACTCATAATGCCGAAAGAGCTGCGGAAGGGGCAGGTCTACAACCCTTACAGTGACCAGACAAGGTAAAGGAACAGAGTGATGGCTGATACAGGGACTTTTATTGGCGGAGCCAACTATGATCCGGGCTACTCCAAGGGGCTCGTGGACTATGGGGAGCTGAGCAACAAGCTCGCCGCCCCGCTCCTGGACGCACAGCACAGCATGGTTGCCGGGGCTGGTGGTGGATGGGCGGCGGCGACGCAGATCGCGGCGCGCTGTGTCGAAGTCGCTACGGTGACGACGGCAGCGGACAGTGTGAAGCTGCCTCAGGCTATTGCTGGCACGGTCGTCCATGTGGCCAACAATGGGGCCAACTCGATGACTGTCTTTGGCTACGCCGATGGCGACACGATCAACGGAACAGATGCGTATGCGACGGGTGTGGCGCAGGCCAACGCCAAATTCGCGACGTATTTCTGCACCGAGGACGGAGTCTGGTTCCGCGTGCTGACCGCCTAACGCGCGGGCGCAGAGGAGTGTGATCGGTGCCGAAGCAACTTCAGCTCTTGCAGGGTGCTTATGTGGCGAGAAGCGTCATTGCGAACGCTCAACGCTGCATCAATCTCTACCCAGAGAGGAACACTGAGGATGCAGAAGTTCCGATCACGCATTATCTGACGCCAGGGTTGCTGCTCCAGCTCACACCCTCGGCGCCGGCACAGGCACGCCAGTATTACTTCACGACCCTTGGACAGTTGTTCATGTGGGTCGGAAGTGAGGTCTACTACGTCCCGAATAACTTCGTGGCGCAGCTCGTGGGGAGCATCTCCTCGAACACCGGGTATATTAGTGCGGATGACAACGGAGCGGAACTGGTCTTTGTGGACGGAGTGAATGGCTGGGTGGTGGACCTCACCACTTACGCCATGACCCAGATCGTGGATGCGACGTTCCTATCATATGGGGCGAACCGCGTCCGCTATCTGGACACCTACTTCGTCTTCTCCTCTCCGACCGGGAACGTGATCTTCTGCACGAACTCGAACTCGCTGACCTTCAATCCCCTTGCAGTCTACACCAAGAGCGGCTACAGCGATCCGCTCCAAGTGATTGCGGTGACGCATCGAGAAATCTGGGCTCTTGGCTCTCAGACCACCGAGATCTTGGCGAATGTGGGGACCAGCAACTTCCCCTTCGCCCCGGTGCCAGGTGTGTTCATCCAGCACGGTGTTGCCGCCCCTGACTCCCTTGCCACCTGGTCCACTAAGGTCTTTTGGGTGGCTCAGGATAACTGGGGCCAGGCCACCATCATGATGGGGGAAGGGTATAAGGTTGAGGTGATCTCGACACCAGCGATCGTGCAGGCGATCTCGGAATACGCGACCATCGCCGACGCGGTGGGGTTCTGTTATCAGCAGGGCGGTCATGTGTTCTACCAGGTGTCGTTCCCGACGGGAGATGCGACCTGGGTCTACGATGTGACAACCAACTTCTGGCACCAACGGGCCTGCGCCGACGCCCAGGGCCAGCTTCATCGCCACTGGGCGAATTGCACAGCGTTCGCCTACGGGTTGAACCTCGTCGGGGACTGGTCCAATGGGAATATGTATGCCTATGATCTCGACACGTTCAACGACAATGGAACTCCGATTCAGCGCATTCGCTCCTTCCCTCACGACATCAAGGGGCTCTCGCGTCGGATGCACCTCCGCTTTGTCGCGGACATGGAAGTGGGTATGGCCCAAGAGGCCGAGAGCGTGGATTGGGAACCGCTCATTACGCTCCGCTGGAGCGATGATCGGGGCCAGAGTTGGGGCAATGGCGTGCTGCAGAGGATGGGGCGGCAGGGCCAATATCTGACCGTCCCGACGTGGAACCGCCTCGGCATGGCCCGAGACCGCGTCTATGAGTTGTCATGGAGTGAGAATTGCTCCACGGCGCTGAATGGGGCGTTTGTGGAAGTGGCCGAGGCAGCGACCTAGGAGCAAGGGCATGGCTGATCCGTTGATCCAACCGAATGTCAATACGCCCTATGTGGAGACCATGAATGGGACGCCACTCCATCCTCTCGTTCGTTGGATGAACCTCGTGGGGGTGCGGGTGGTGCAGCCGGGAATGCTGGTGCTATGGCCCTCGGCTTCGGGAACACCGCCGAGCGGTTGGGTCTCGACCGGCACCGTGACACTCGGGGCGACGAATTATGAACTCTTGGCCCTCGTGTAACGTGGGGCGGATTTACCAAAGAAATCGGCCCATGTAGTGCGGCCAATAAGGAGCAACTAAAATGTGGCCACTTCTCGCGGGAATTGCCGGGGCCGGAATTTCGGCCTTCGGCCAGATGCAAGGAGCCAAAGCGCTCAGCGGGGCTGCGCAGCAGGGCGGCATGGCCCAAATCATGGCCGCGCTCGGAGCACAGCAGGCCATTGGCCAAGGCACGAAGAAAGCGAACGCGCTGCTCGCGCCCTACTCCCAGGCCGGCCAGAGCGCTCTCCGAGACCTCTTGCGCTATCTGGAGGGCAACAACGCGCTCAACGATAAGATCGGGGGCGGCGGAGCGAACTTGATGTCCACGTTCCAGCCGACCATGGAGCAGCTGGAACAGACCCCCGGCTATCAGTGGTCGCTGGATCAGGGCTTGCGCGCGGCGCAACAGGGCTATGCGGCGAAGGGCATGGGACGCTCGGGCAACGCCCTTGCGGGAGCGGTGGACTATGCCGAGGGTCTCGCCGGCACGACCTTCCAACAGCAGTTGCAGAACTATATGGCTCAGAATCTCCAGGCCTACAACATGCTCATGGGGCCGAGTCAGCTCGGCGCGGGGGCTGCCCAGACTGGAGCCCAGGTGACGATGCAAGGGGCGTTGGGCCAGGCGCAGGCGT
>Ga0129333_10004597_pt1 | contig 12928 bp, 8 predicted proteins | sample CPB6_08_DNA_FD_94474 | JGI IMG/M metagenome (GOLD analysis project Ga0129333, IMG submission 94474) | Freshwater to marine salinity gradient microbial communities from Chesapeake Bay, USA - CPBay_Sum_0.6_0.8_DNA | ecosystem: Environmental > Aquatic > Marine > Coastal | place: USA: Chesapeake Bay... | reverse complement strand
ATCGACAAATCCAACCCGATTGTTGAAAAGATAACTCATATGATTCTCCATCCATTCTTGTAGATGAATTGCAGCGCACCGTTGTTTACATTGATTATCACAGATGCTTCATTATCTATTGTATCTGAACCTGTGGCTCCAACCACGGTTATCTTTCTGTTTTCGTAGGAGGCAAATCCTGACGCATCCTTCACTATGACAGTCTTTCCTTCATTTGGTTCCGATGGCAACTGTATAAGAACAGGACCAGCATAACTTACCCCGATGTAGTAATCTGTGTCTAGAGCAGCATATTCAGAGCCAGTTACAAGTGTGGTGTTGTATGTGAATGTCGGAGTTTCTGCCGTTACATCAACACTGGACTGTATCCACTGGAATGAGTCTCCATCACTGATATAGATGTACTCTATTCCTGTATTTGAATTCATCCAACGGGAGCCGATTGTGATTCCTGCATCTGGAGCAGAGTCCTGATAGAAGAAGTTTGTACCATCCACACCACCCGTAAAGCCCACAAGGAATGGTTGCAGTACATCAGCAAACGGGCGATTGATCCATCTTCCAGACTCTCCATCAAATATCAATATATCTCCCGAAGTTGCTCCAGTGATTCCAACATCTTCAAGTGATCCGAGAGTTAGTCCTTCAACCGATATTGTTATACTTCCTGTTGTGTTGTCTCCGAGAATCTTTGTTCCAAATCCTGATTCAAATGTCACAACATTGACATCCCGAAGGAATCCGCTGCTGTCTATAATTGTGCTGATTTTTCCAAGCACCGTGCTGCTGATTGTCGCACGGGGAACTGCCTGTGCCTCTGATGCAAGCACATTTTCTGCAAGACCAAGAGGCTCAACATATATGGTTCTAAACGCACCAAGAAACCCTTCGTTCTGTGGAAGAATGTCATTGCTCGTAAGAATAGTTGTGTTTGCTCCTGTTGGAACTGTTGCCTGTGCAACAGTTATTCTGTTTGTTCTAAAGTCTTGTGGAACATCGCTATTGTAGTCTTGGTCACGGAAAAGAACAGAAGAAGGAGCAAACGAAGCCCGTCGCAAATCTGTGGTATTTGAGAGCAATTGAGCAAGTTCTGCACACTGTGGAGTCCACTCCTCCACACAGGCAGGTTTTACCGCCCATAACCTGTATTGTGCAAGATTTGCCAGTTCTGCCCTATATGTGTCGAATCTTTGTCCGTATAGGGCAGAGAGCATGGCAGCCACTTGTTGTATCTCTGTTGTCTGTTCGTTTCTATTTTGATTGTAATAAGAAAGTATTGATTCTAATTTACCGTTGAGCCATTGTGCAACGCCAGTAGCACCAACATTGTTGTCACTTCCGTTGTTTGTTCCACTTGCAGTGTTTCCTGTATAGGCAAAAAGTTGTTCTCGTACATCAACTCTGTTGTTTAGGTCGATAGTAGGCTTGTTTTCTACTATTTTCAATACTTCTGCAAACTGAATACCAAAAGCAGAAAGTGCAGCATTGGTCGGAGGGTCGGATATACCAGCCGCTCCAGCGCAATTTTGATTCTGATACTTGAAGTAAGGATTTAGTGTTACATCTTTGGGGAAAGGAGAGAAGTAGTAATCATCGTATGCATATACTGGACCACCAAATTGACCAGGTATAACACGAATCATGCATTTGGCAAAGATATCCTTACCCTTGTTTGCTTCAAAGTCATCCGTGTTGAATTCGATTCCAACATTACCACATTGCACATCTGTTGTGAAATAATTGCTGTAGATTCTACCTGTATCTTTTAGAGCATTTTTTACAGATTGGAGTTCGTGACAGGGAACTCCACCAGATCTCCAATTAGCAAGACAAGTATCTTCTATACCAAGATCTTGAAATATGCTTGTTGTTAGTATTCGGAATATAAATGCTGGATGAACCCGATCATTTAACGCAGCCAAAATACCTGGTTGTATATCGTCTACGAATAAATATGATCCATTTCGGAAACCTAAAACTGTGTTTTGTCCGTCTGACCAATTGCCCCCTGCTACGAGAGGTTGTGCTATTGAATTAGAAAGCCTTAATTTTCCTAATTCTTCTGTTTCACCTATGTTCGGATCAAAGAAGTTAGTATCAATCATCAGATTTCTGATATCGACATTCTCCCACCATGTCTTGTTTGTCTGCTGTCCTCCGTTTTCTCCATATTTTTCAAGATATTCGGCAGCAGTAAGATAGTATCTTTGGGAGAATACACCTCTTGTTGGATCATCAGAATCTGTTGTAAAGAAGAAGTTAGCACCACCAGCCGCATCATAGAAATTCTGACTTGTGTTTGAGCCACCATTTCTGCGGAAGTTGTTCGTTATATTGTTGTCGATTTCTCCAACTGCTCCTCCATTCAGTGCTTCGACTTCAGCAAGGGATTTCAAGTCTCCACCAAGAGCAACATCTGCTATTAGTTCTCTAGAGGCAGTCAAACCTCCATTAATGGGAGAAGTTGCATTTGCATAGCGAACTACATTGACAAAACTTCCACAGTCAAGTGGAACAACTACAATGTCATCTCCCTCAAGTCTTGGGTAGGTCAATCCTTGACCAAACCCAGAAGGCAGAGAATATGGTGGGAACTTTTCTGGTTGTATTTCTAATTGACTACCATCAAGTCTTATTGTTCTTGGAGAACGATAATTTGCTGCTCCGTAGAAATCTTCGTTGTCTGAGGACAATTGGAAAGAAGACTTTACTTCTTTTGCAAGATCAAGCAGATTTCTTGCTCTTATCTTTGAGAGAAGATTCCAAGAGAAAAGTCTGAAATTAGGAACAGGTGGAGTTCCTTGTTCAGAGACAAACGGAGCACTTCCTGTTTGTGTAAAATCAGCAGCAGAAGAAACACCGTCTGCATAGTATTGATATAGACTTGAAATATCACCTTGTGTAACATTGAATTTTTGCTTTGACCATTCTGCAAACTTTCCGAACTCTCCACCTATCTGCACATCTCCATTTCCTGGACCTATTCCCTGCATAGCATTCGATGCTATAGGAATAAGATAAGGGAACATAACTCCAGTTACTCCGTTTAGAGAAGTTGCTTCTGGGAAATCTATTGTTACTCCAAATGCATCTTCTTGTCCTGGTATTCCTTCATCAAGAACACGAAGGCTTATATCAGTAAATGCAGATGTGCTGTCTGTATCACGGAAACTTATCTGAAAACCAGTATCATACTTCTTGTCAAGAGTACCGCCAAAATTTCTTGCCTCTGCTCCATTTTGGAGTTGGCTGTCGTATCTTGGTCTTACTTGAGAGTTGTACCACTGGGATGTAATCGGTCTAATGGGATAGTATTGCCGTGTTATGATTCCATCGGGATCTTGATATTCATAGCAAAGATAGTCATGGATTCCTTCAAGTTGTGTGTACAGAGGAACATCTGGTTGATTTGGATCTTGTCCGATATAGTCGTGCATATATCCAAGACGATATTCACTTACTGCTCCACCAGAGGATATTCCTTTCCAGAACATCCACGAAAGAGGATGAACAATTCCATTATTTATTCCTGTAGTGCCTTTTACATAATCAATAAAGTCATTAACATTGCACCCAATCTCTGGCGGCGGACCTGGATCAAATAGATCTTCACCAATAGGAATCTTTGTTACCTGATATCCCCATCTCCCCAATTCTGTATCATCACGATAAACCCAAGAAGCAGAGCAAGGGTTGTTGAAATCCAATGCACGAAGAGAGGCAGTTGCTCCACCAGTAAGATTTGCAATCTTTTGGCTAGTTCCAAGCAGGAGTGCCATTGTATCAACAAATCCACCAACAGGATCTCCGGGTCCGAGGAATGGATTCTCTGTTCCAAAGGAATAAAGATTTAGTGCTAATTGTTTTCCACTTAGCGTTGTTCCTGTGGTAGCACCTTTGGTCAACTCGCTGTACGGAAAGTCTGGTTCTTTGAATACAAAGTAAGATCCCGCATTGTCTCCACCAGTAAGAGCATTGAGGAAGAACAGCGCACCACTGAGTCCACCACTAGCACCAAATGATACTCCTGTTCCTTCCCAGAACTCATTAGGATTTATGCCTATTACAGCAAATCTTTCACTGTTGAATACCTGTTCTAGACATCCGTAGTTGTAGCGATCAAAGAAAGGGCTAAATGTTCCACCTAAAAGATTGTATTCTAATAGGGGTCGGATTGCAAATGTTGGTCCACCCACTGTATTTGCTACTGTAATGTCTTCGTATGTCAGTCCTGCCCATGCTTTGAACAATATGTTATTTGCAATATCGTATGTTTCACCGAAACTAAAGGAGACTCCATTATCAAAACCGCCAGGACCGTAAGCAATATCTCTGATAGTTCTCCATTCAACAGGAACTGTTCCGTCCATTCCAACGAATGCTGTATTATAGAGAGAAGCGTTAGGATAAGATACTCCAACAGCAGGATTGAATACGAATCTCTCCACTGTTGTATTATTTGTTGCTATATTTGACTTAATGAAGCCTCTGTTGCCCACCCAAACAATCTTTCCATTGTTATAGGTGGGATCTCCTGGATATTTTGCATAAGCATTTTCTGAACACCATCCAGGAACAGTTCTTGTTTCAAGTCGAACACTTTCACCGTTGACAACAACTGTTCTGCCGTCAAGAGGAATATTTTCTTCGTTGACCATGAATGGAAATGGATAGCAACCAATGTCAATTGTCTGTCTCTGTACAAGAGAACCGAGGCTCGGTCGCATATCTGTGACAGGAGCCGAGAGAAGAATCTTTAGAGAATTTCCATTTATTACATAAGGTCTTGGTTCAGCCATAATATCCCCACTTCATCACTTATGTAGAATTGAATACGGAAGCATAATAATCAGAAGGAGATGCATATTGTCTAGGCAAGAGTATTCTCTTCAAAAGAGATGTTGAAGTTATACTAGCACCAGGTTTTGCAACCTGTCCGTTGCCACGATAGCACGGGTTATATGGCGCATTTCTTGCGTAGCATTCGCATATTTGTATTTGATTTCTATCACAGAAACCAGCAGGGGGTCGAGGAGAACCAGCCGCACTTCCATTAATAAGATCATCTCTCCATAATCGGTATTGAGCAAGCGATCCAGCATCACACATAGGATAACAGCCGTTGCGGAATTCTCCGCTGTGGGTACTGCGTTCTACTCCTAGTGACAATTCTGTGTCCGTGACAAAATCTTTATTTTCAAGAGGAGCAGTAAGACAGCAAGGAATGTTTCTTTCCCAGAAATCATCTTCTGCTTCATTTGAAATTGGGCTTTCTGTGGTAGTTGCGCCCGTTGCGCCCGTTGCTCCTGTTTCTCCTGCTGGTGGAACATCAATTTCTATATCAATGTTTGGTCGTCCGAATACTATCGGAGGAGGAGCAATAAGAGGAGGAATTGCATTAGGCAACTGTGGTGCATCAAAGCGCACAGGAGGTGGAGGAAGAGGTGGTGGCAGAATCGGAGGACGAGGTGGACGGGGTGGTAGTGGTGGTCGCTGTCTTCTTGGTCTTGTTGGTGCTCCTGGTGGATCGGTGACAAAATCCGTACACTCGCAAGTGTCATCTGGTTCTTGATAATTTGTCCGATCAAGAGCCTTTTTTCTTATCAATTCGCTTATCTTTTGACGAGCAAACTCTTCAAGATTTATTCTTGGAGCAGCAGTGGTTGTGGTGTTGGATCGTGGATCAATAGCCATTCATACCACCTTTGTTCCAAAGAAACTCGAAAGAACAGAAGAAACTGCTCCGTTATTTAGAAGATCATTTGATATTCTCTGTGCAAGAGCAAATCTTTCAACATAACGAGATTCTTTGCAATAATTCGTATCATCGGTTGTTATATTGCAGTAGATCTCTGCAACTAACCTGTCTATTGCAAGAGAATACTGATAGGCAAGAGCAAGAGCAGCATCTATTCCTCTTTGCCCACCAATGTTGTTCTTCACGGAAATAATGTGGTCAACAATACCATCGAAGCCAAAGCAAACAGGCTCAAGTCCAGTGCATGGCAATTCAGTGCAAGGATCACAGCATCCAGGACCACACTCAACGGTTCTATTTGTTCCATCTATTATCTTGTCCATCGGACCTAATATGCTGTTGAACGAACTAAAATCACAGTTCTCGTCTCTTGCCATTTCTGCTCTTGCTGTGCAAAAGTTAACTGAAGTCAGTAGTCGATTGTAGAACTCTGCTATGTTTGCCAGACAACCAACAGATGGTCTGTCGGAAGAAGTCGAAGGAGAAGCACCGTTTTGACCACCAACAACAATTGACTTTCTTGGAGGAGCAGGGGTAGTGGTTGAATAGATTGCATCGTATCTGTTCAATTCTTGTATTTCGGAATCAACAACACCCGATAGTTTGTTTGTGTGTTTCCAATACTGAATGATAGCCAACTCAAGATTTTGCAATTTCAATTGAAATAAATCTTGGTAGTCTAGTGATATTTGGTCTGGTCCGAAAAGATTAGGAGTGTTTAGTTGGTCTATAGCCTTTACCACATATCCATATATTGATCTTAGTTTTTCTTCAAGAGGATTGGAGAATCCTTTACCAGATATGACACTGTTTACAAACGCCCTTTGTTCGGGTGTTAGTCCAACTCCATCAAAAGAAATTTGTGGTTTTTTCTGCTTCATGCTCCTCCGAGAACATCTCCTTGATTAATGCTAAATCTTGGTAATCCTTCGACTAAACCTCTTAATTCTTGTTCACTGCCGTTTCCTATTGCTGTTCCTCGCACTGCTCCTTGATTTGGGCTTGCCGCAGGGCTGTCTCCTCCAGGTGCACGAAGAGTAAAGTCAAGAGAGACATAATTATTGAATAGATTTGCTTCACCTCTAGTTGTGATTTCCTCTTCCATAGCCACATCACGAATCTTGCCTTGCACTATATCGTATTTATTTCCTGCAATATATCGAATTTCACTTCCATCTATTCTTTGAAAATGATTTCCTCCGATATAAGATCGAAGATCTCCCTTTAACAATTCAAGATTCATGTCTCCTTCATCAAGACGAAGATTGGCGTTACCACGCATGATGTGAAGATTGACATTTCCATACGCCACAATAATGTCGGTATTTCCTCCCTTGAAGAAATTCATTCTTGGGAGTCCTCTGTATCCTGGGTGGAAAGTCACTCCATCATCAAGATTCACACCAGTTGGAAATTGAACTTGATAGTTACCAGAGAAGATGTCTCTTTCTCTTGCTGGATCTATAAAGAATTGTGATTCTCCTATTGCCTTGCTATCAGGAGGATTTCTTTGGGGATTGCTTTCATCCCACCATCCTGGTCCTCCCTTGTCTGCTGTTCCGAGGAATCCTGGTCCGTAGACAAAAGGATCTCCGTCTTCGCTCTTTGCATTTACAGGAGGTCTACCAAGATAGTTCTCTGGATCACGGGGATAATACAGTGCCTCTGCATTGATAATAGCCTTGAAGCCTCTTTCTCCAAAGAAAATAGAGTTTCCTCCAACAACGGTATTGTTGTCCCCTAGAACACGGGTATACTTTTCGTTTACTACTTGTTCAATCTTTGATCCATCTTCAATGATTTCCTCTGATGTTCCCATACGGTGAGCAATCTTGATACGCTCTCCACCGTTTGTATCATCAAATTCCATGATATGACCAGATTCTGTTTCGTATACATGGTTGTATGGATAGACACGGGTGGCTGTTGTTCCCTTTGGTGGGGTAAACAACCAGGGACTCGATTCGTCGTATGTGTAGCCCTTCTGTCCATTTGGTAGTAGGATTTCACGAACATATTCCGATGTAGCACCAAATATGCGTTCAAAGAATTCATTTCCTCGTATTGATGTTGTGGTTTCAAATCCATAGAAAGGAGAGGGTGGACCTTCCTTTATGCTCTCTTCGCTTAGAGGAGGTAGTGCGCCGTATTGACCGAACAATTCTGTTCCGACACGGAACCCTCCTCCAGCACCAAGATCAAATTTCTTCACTCCCTCTGGGGAGAAAACAGAAGCATCTCCGCTTTCAGCCATCAAATCGGCAATATCATAAGATATTAGAGGAATCTCATAGTAAGGTCTAAACTTTGGAACAGGAAGAACAGTTCCAATCGAACACCTGTCAATGATGTATTTCTGTAGAATCTTTGAGCCGTGAGTTGGACCGCATCCTCCTGCAAGAGTATTAACATCAGTTATAGGAGAAATAGACCCTGTTGGACCTCCCCAATAACGAGGATATATGTTTCCGTAATGGGAATTAACATGAGATATTCCCTTGCCGTAGAAATCATATTCGTACTTTGCGATTCCTCCGACTGTGGGAAGATCGTTTTTTCCGAACAGACCATTTCCTGGATCAAATGTAGGACCGACATAATGCCCTGATCTTGGTGCATATTTTCCTACTGCTCCAGTTGGTCCGAGCAGTTCTTCATTTGGAAGATAATATCCTGCTGTTGCTGTTATTAGTCTTGGATCTCCATATCCGAAAGAAGAACCAGGTGGTCCTTCAAGTGGAACACTTGCAATAGATCCAAATATGATCGGTTGTTGTGCAAGAGGTCCGTCACGAAAAAATCCTATAACAACGGAACCAGGAACAAGTCCAGTGCTAGAGTGACCTATTCCTGTAGTGCTTGCACTTGTTACAGGCATGATTGGAAGTGCCCACGGTAGTTTATCTGTGGACAGTTCGTCTTTGCTTGGATTGTGGAATCCGACTATACGAACTCTTACTCTTCCTGCTTTCATGGGGTCAAGAACATCTTCTACGACACCTTGCCACCAAACAAATGTATTCTTTGAAATATAATCAATAGCACCCATTTTTTATTCTCCAGGCTCACTGTTATCATCGAATTCGTTTGATTTTATAGAATCTCTTGATATTGTTATGATTGATTTATAGCCATCAAGATTGATTGCATGATGGACTGCGGTTACAAGATACTTACCGGATAGGTATAGATCTGGATCAGATGAACGGTATATGACAGTATCAAGATCAATGAGATCTCCAACAGTAATATCGCTATTTCCTGGAACAACAAGTTCAACCGACATTGAGTTGATCTGCTGCATCATTGATCTTCTTTGGAAACTGTATTCCTCTTCATGGGTTTGATATAATTGCCATGTTTCTTGTCCATTTTCTAGTTTTTTCTTTTCTGAGTACAATGCTTTGTTTGAAAAACATATTCTATTTCTACCAATAGGATCGGTAAATATTTCATTTTCTTTTGACAATAGAGGCTTTTCGTTTAAATGCTTTGTTTTTGGAAAATATTCAAGATATCTTTTTCCATGAACATTTCCACCTCTACCACGCTCAATAAAGATATACGGTTTATATGATTTGTACATAAGGTCATAGTCAGCAAAGAACTCTCCATAAACACCATCAAGAGTGTCCACAATCTTGTCTGCTCCTCTTATTGGAGTTACTGTTATTGTGTTATCAAAATATGCACCAAAATTAGCAAAAGGAGTGGAGGAGGTTTTACTTGTGATATATTTGTGAATCTTTCTTGGATTTTCTATTATTTCTGTTATGCTCTTGAAATTAAATCCGTCTTTATCCTCATAGAAGACATAGTTGCATATATCTGGATTTGCAGAGTCTATTGATACAGAAGCAAGATGGTTTATTGCATCAAGAGGATTCACATAAGGAAATGTGAACTTCATCTCATTTTTTGTTGGTCTTCCAACTCTAAATTTTTTTCTTATTGTTCTTTCACTCTTTGCATCTAAAAACTCTTTGTATATTTCTTCGGCTATGACCTCTGTTCTTCCAGAATATCCCTTTGAAAATGTACGAAGACTGTTGTAGAAAAATTCAAATGATATTCCTCGAATGGAATATACCGCACCATTTGGTTTGTTTAAAATCATTACAGGATCTATCTTATAGAGATAGAAATAGTGATCTCTTGGCTGAAATGTTCTTTTTTCAAGATCTGGTGTGCAGAATCTTATGACTATGACTTCTTCTGTTCTAAATCTGTTGAGAAACATACCGTCTTGATCTACAAGAACAATTTCGCAAGTCATAAAGTTCTTGAATATATCTTCGTATATTGATACTGCATTCCATCTTTGTATGTCTTTTTCACTATCGTGTATAACGACTTTTTCCGATACATCACCCTTTCTAAGAGTGGATATGCTGATATACTGTAAGTCAATATCAAGAGATTTTGCATATTTTCTTGAAGCCATTTATGTACCTGTATTTGTTGATTGTAGCAACTCAGAGAATCTGTTTATGACTTGCCCGAGAAGATTTCTTTCTGTTGCGGGAACATTGATTGTTCTCTTCTTTTCTTGTAATCTTTCTTCGTACTCCCTATTGGTCACTGGTCTAATAAAAGGAGCAGACGAAGGAAGAACATTTCCTGTAAGGTTGTAGACATATACAACAGTTCCGTTGTACCCGCCTGTAATGCCTATCGTTTGATTGTATGTTCCTAGAGGAATATAGTAAGCAGATCCAGATTGAACTTGTATTCTTGAAAGAGGATCAACAATCATGCCCTTCATCACAGGGGTTCCGCTTGTTGTGCCTCTTGTTGTTTCAAAGTGATGAATTGCGTCTACTCCATCTTTAACCATAGTTATCTTGAAATGAACATCACCATTGGCATTTGCCAGAGTAAGTCCTGCTCCAAAGGAACCTTCAAGAACATCCAGTTTCAGTGTACACATAACTGGATCCCATTCTTTAACATACGCTCTTGTTGAATAGTTTTGAAATCCTGCCGAGTCTGTTCCGAATATTCTCTCTCCGACTTCAAACCCATACCCAAATATAGGAAAGATATATCCACCAGACAATCCACTACCAGCAGCACTAAGATTTTCATTGACAGGAGTGAGATAGTAAACACCATCCGAATACTTGTTATTGATATACTGGTCGTAGATTCTTGAAGTTGGTGGAAGTCCAGACAAGAGAGTTGTGTCAAAGTCATTCAGAAGCATGATGACGGAATATATGTCTGTTCTTCCATACAGTTTTTGAGATATGATCTCTGGTCTGTCTCCATCGTTGACTTCATAGGTTCTGATATAGTCACTCTTGTCTAGAATTCTTTGGTCAACAAATATTCGATGAAGAATATCTCTTGCCTTTTTGCTCTGTTTAAGGTCAAGAGGATAATCCAATACTGGTAGACTTGAGAAGTATCTGAAACTCATTTTCGTCCTTTAGTTATTGAAAGTTACTGGCATTGCCATACTGGTCACGAACAAGTGTTTCCCCTTCTCTTGTAAGCAGAGCCGTTTCTGCAAATTGTATCTGAAGAGAAACCTGAGAGGGAATTTCCGTATTATCAAGAGTCGTAACCTGATCCCCTTCGGAGAGGGTGGTATTTATTTCTTTTATAACAAGATCAGTAATGATTCCCTCAAGACCTGTTTTGATGTTCTTGAAAGTAAGAGAGACTTCATCTGGAACACCAAATAGGCGACCACCTGGAAGAGCAGTGGGATATGATGAAATACGAAGAGTATTGATGATCTGCATCATGTTTGATGCATCTGTTCTATTCTTTGGTTCAAACTTATAGTTGAATGTGAATTCTCTTGCCTTTGGTTCCTTATAGTTGAAGAACTTTGGATCACGAACGGCTGCTCCTGCTATGGCTGCGGCTTGTGCGGTGTCTTTCGCAAATATTCCATTGAATATTTTTTCTCCTATGAGGCGAATTGTACTCAATCCTAGTCCTTGACCACCGCCCTCGGCAGAGTTGACTATTTGACCAAGAATTCCTTTTTCTGCAAATTCATAGTCGTGACCGTCTGTGATTTGTAGAGCAGGAGGCATATACAATTGAATTGCTGGAGTTCCTGCCGCAACTCTTGCTCCTCCGTCTCTTTTCCAGAAAGATATAACTACAAATGGTATTTTGCTCTTCTCTAATGTTGATGGGTACGAAAGCATCTTTCCCTCCGAGTACGGAGTATTTATGAAGGAATAGAAAGAATGTCCTACAAAGGTAAATACAATCCTAAAAATCCAAACAAGTACGCTGGTGATATAACAAAGATACAATACCGTTCTCTTTGGGAGAGGAGGTTCATGGTTTACTGCGATACCAATGCCAATATCACCAAATGGGCATCGGAAGAAATAACCATTCCCTATAGATCACCAGTGGACGGAAAGATCCACAGGTATTTTGTCGATTTTATCATAGAAAGCAAAGATAAGATGGGTGTGACAAAGATCTCGCTTATTGAGATAAAACCAAAAAAGCAATGCCACCAACCCAAAAAACCAGAGAATCCGACTAAAAGACAAAAATCAAACTACATATACGAAGCAAAGACATGGGCGGTAAATCAAGAAAAATGGGAAGCAGCACACGCTTTTGCAAAGGAAAGGGGATGGGAGTTTATCGTTTTGACTGAAGACGATATCTTCTAAATTCTATGAAAGAAGAAAAGACAAAAAATGGAGCCATCTTCTCGAAAGACAAGACAGGTGATCCAATTTTTGACATGAGAAAGAGCAACAATCTTCTCAAAGATATGAATCGTGCAATCATTTCTGAAACAAAGAGATCTGGTTCGGAAATAGGAGCAATAAATTGGTTTATAAATGCCATAGAATCAGGACAGATGGTGATGCCGCCAGATGTGGAGATCACAACTGACCTTATACGCTCCCGTGAGCGCATGGCAACGCAAGGATATCTGCAACTACCAGGAAGAATGTTTACTTTCTTCTACAATCCTAAAACTAAAGCCAAACTTCCGTATTACGATATCACTCCGCTGATAATCACTCTTCCAATAGAAGAAGAGAATCCATCTGGAAGAATACTTGGTATAAATCTTCATTATATTGAACCAGAACTTCGTGCGGAACTCATAGATCGTCTTCTACAATTTGCCTATGCCAAAAAGGGAGAGAAGAATCCACCAAAAGGTGTAGGATTCTT
>Ga0129333_10004596_pt1 | contig 12928 bp, 14 predicted proteins | sample CPB6_08_DNA_FD_94474 | JGI IMG/M metagenome (GOLD analysis project Ga0129333, IMG submission 94474) | Freshwater to marine salinity gradient microbial communities from Chesapeake Bay, USA - CPBay_Sum_0.6_0.8_DNA | ecosystem: Environmental > Aquatic > Marine > Coastal | place: USA: Chesapeake... | reverse complement strand
CGGCCACCGATCTTCCGATCGGCGAGACCGAGGCCAACTTCAAGGCGTCGATCGAAGGCGAGACCTACGAGTACACCCAGATGTACCCCGGCTTCGCCAAGACCGCCCGCGAGGAAGGCTTCGCCGAGATCGCCGACTGGTTCGAGACGCTCGCCCGCGCCGAGAAGAGCCACGCCGGTCGGTTCCAGACCGGCCTCGAGGCCCTCTGATCCAACCGATCCAGCCGCGGCGTCGTCGCTCCCCGAGTGACGACGCCGCGGTTCGGTGACGACACTTCGTCAGTCGCCTCCCGCTCTTCATTTCGCGCTCTTCACCCCACGCTCTTCCCCCCTGACTCGGTCTCGCAACCGACACCTCTCTCCGTTCCGGTGCCCCGCACCCACCCTCCCTCGGCGGCCAACATGACGATCACATACGACCCGAATCATCCGAAGTACCTCGATGAGAAGGACGTGCGCGACGAACTCACGCGCGTCTACGACCTGTGTCATGGTTGCCGCTTGTGCTTCAAGTACTGCACGGCGTTCCCCACGCTATTCGACTTCGTCGACCAGCACGACGATCAGGACGCCGGCAAGCTCACCCCCGCCCAGCAGGACCAGGTGATCGACGAGTGCTTCCAGTGCAAACTCTGCTACATCAATTGCCCCTACATCCCGGGCCAGAGCGAATGGGAGCTCGACTTTCCCCGGTTGATGCTCCGCGCCGACGCGATGCGGCACACCACCAAGCAGGTGTCGTTGCGCGACCGACTCACCACCGACGTGATGGGTCGCACTGACCTGCTCGGAAAGGTGGCCACCGCGACGCCGGTCGTCAACAAGATGATGGGCGCCAAGGTCGGGTCGCCCGTACGGAAACTCATCGAGAAGACGGCCGGAGTGTCGAGCCAGCGCCTCCTGCCGCCGTTCGCCAGGCAGCGGTTCACCACCTGGTTCAAGCGTCGCCCGAAACTGCGTCTCGGCAAGCGCCAAGGTCGGGTCGCGGTGTTCCCCACCTGTCTGGTCGAGTACCAGGCTCCCGAGATCGGACACGATCTCGTGAAGGTCTACGAGCGCAACGGCATCGAATGCACGCTCGCCGACACCACCAAGTGTTGCGGGGCGCCGTTCCTCCACAGTGGAGACATCGATCAGTTCAAGAAAGTCGCCGCCGAGAACGTCGCGGCTCTGGCCGAGTCGGTGCGCAAGGGCAACGAGATCGTGGTTCCCCAGCCGACCTGCGGGTACGTGCTGAAGAAGGACTACGTCGACTACATCGGTGGTCCGGACGCCCAGTTGGTGTCCGAGCACACCTTCGATGCCGCCGAGTATCTGATGAAGGTTCACAAGGCCGAAGGAACCTCTCTCGACACCGAGTTCCCCGGTGACGTTCCCGAAACCGTCACGTACCACACGCCATGCCACCTGCGCGCGCAGAACATCGGTTTGAAGAGCCGAGACCTCATGAAGTTGACCGGCGCCAAGATCAAACTGGTCCAGCAGTGCTCCGGCATCGACGGCATGTGGGGACTGCGCGCCGAGAACGCCGAGTTGTCGATGCCGATCGGCAAGAAACTCGGCGACGAGATCATCGCGGCCGGCGGCGACGTCGTGACCGGAGACTGTCACCTCGCCAACACCGCCATCAACGAACAAACCGGCCGCGAACCCCTGCATCCCCTGCAGTTGGTGGCCCGTGCCTACGGAATCCCGGAGGAGACGAAATGAGCAAACTCACCCTCGATGACATCCTCGACGTTCGTGCCTACGAGCGGGATCGGGCCGAGTTCCGTCGACGCATCATCGCCCTGAAGGAGCGACGTCGCGTGCACCTTGGCACGTTCGTCTCGATGGTTTTCGAGAATCGCGACACGATTCGGTCGCAGATCCAGGAGATGGCGCGAGTCGAGCGACTCGCGACCGATGAGGAGATTCAGGTCGAGCTCGACATCTACAACCCGATGATTCCGTCCGCCGGACGTCTGTGCGCGACGCTCTTCATCGAACTCAACAGCGACGAGGCGATGCGCGAGTGGTTCCCGCGGTTGGCGGGAATCGAGCGGTCGATCGTGATCCGACTCGCCGACGGGAGCGAAGTGCGTTCGACTCCGGAGGCTCAGCACGAGTCGCAGTTGACTCGGGCCGACACCACGTCGGCGGTTCACTATCTCCACTTCCAATTCACTCCCTCGCAGATCGACGCGTTGGCCAGCGGACCGGCGTTCGTGCGCTGCGAACTGCCGTCCTACCTGGAAGAGACCGGGATGCTCCCGGGAACCGTCGAGGAACTGTTGACCGATCTTCGGGGCTGAACTCGGGCTTTCTCGGCCGAATTCGGGCCGTCGAGGCCCTTCCGGCGGAAGAACCACCAGCAAATTGGCTCTTTCCAAGACCCCCGGCGGGCTTCTAAGGTCGCCCCGGGGGTAGTCGTGAATGAGTTAGTGGTGCGCAACTTTTGGCGCGAGTTGGGGGCGTGTCGGGGTCTCGACCCGGAGGTCTTCTTTCCGGAGACCGAGGAAGAGGCCGACATCGCCAAGGCCATCTGCGCGGATTGTCCGGTTCGTGTGGCGTGTCTCGAACACGCCTTGTCGAGCCGGGAGAAGGTGGGCGTCTGGGGCGGGACCACCGAACGTGAGCGACGTCGCATCGTGCGACAGCGTCGCCGCTCGGCCTGACGGGTCTTCCGGCGCGCGTCGGAGATTTCGACGTCGAAAACCGCCGGGGACGGTGGGCGGAGACGCCCCTAGCCTGACGCCGTGGATCTGGAGGATTGCGGAGGCTGGCCGGCGCTGATCGGTCGTTTGCTCGACCGAGCCGATCTGTCGAGCGACGAGGCTCGCGCGGCCATGGCCGCGATCTTGTCCGACCGGGCGACCCCGGCGCAGTTGATCGGCTTCATCATCGCGCTGCGAGCCAAGGGTGAGACACCCGAGGAGTTGAGCGGACTTCTCGACGCCGTGCTGGACGCCGCGTTGTTGGTGCCGCTCGACGAAGAACTTCGTGGCCGGGCCGTCGACATCGTCGGCACGGGCGGGGACAAGAGCCACTCGATCAACGTGAGCACGATGGCGGCTCTGGTGGTGGCCGGTGCGGGTGTTCCGGTGTGCAAGCACGGAGCGCGAGCGGCGTCGTCTCGTTGTGGCACGGCCGATGTCCTCGAGGCTCTGGGGGTCGCGGTCGAGCAGACGCCGGAAGGGGTGAGACGTTGCGTGGAGGAGGTCGGTTTCGGCTTTTGTCTCGCTCCTCGCTTCCATCCCGCCTTCCGGTTCGCCGCCCCCTCGCGACGTGAGGTGGGTGTTCCCACCGTCTTCAATCTGCTCGGACCGATGGCCAACCCGGCTCGCGTGCGACGACAGTTGATCGGAGTCGCCAATCCCGCGGTGGCCGAGCGCATGCTCGCCTCGCTGCGACTGCATGGTTCGACCGCGTCGTGGGTCGTGCACGGAGGGGGGCTCGACGAACTCACGACGACCGGCGAGTCCACGGTTCTCGAACTGAGCGGGGGCAAGGTGCGCACCTTCACGGTCGACCCGGTGGCCCTCGGGTTGGCTCCGGCCATCGCCGACGAACTCCGTGGGGGAACTCCCGATCAGAACGCCGAGGCAGTGCGGAGAGTGCTCGCCGGTGAATCCGGTGCGCACCGCAACATCGTGCTGCTGAACGCCGGTGCGGGTTTGGTGGTGGCCGGCGCCGCCGCCGGATTGGCCGAGGGGATCGAACGGGCCACCGAGTCGATCGACTCCGGTGCCGCCGCGAGAGTGCTCGCTCGTCTCGTCGACGAGTCGCGGGCCGCCGCCGGCAACTGAACGGATCATCGACGTGATCGTCGTGCCCGCGTCGACGGCGAACCTGGGACCGGGTTTCGACGTCCTCGGCATGGCCCTCGGCATCCACGCGCACGTCATGTCGATCGACGACGGAGTTTCGCCGCCGGAGGGATTCGAGGCGGTCTCGGCTCGTCACCCGGCCTCCGTGGCTCATCGGCGAGCCGGCGGGTCGGGTCTCGTCGCGGTGCGCTCGTCGATCCCCTCGGGTCGCGGCCTCGGATTCTCCGGAGCGGTGCGAGTGGGGGCGGTGGCGTTGGCGTTGCGCGCGCTGCACCCGGCCGAGGACGTGCTCGTCGCGCGGCGACAGGAGATCCTGGAGATGGCGACCGCACTGGAGGGACACGCCGACAATGTCGCGGCCAGCCTCCTCGGCGGCGTCGTGATCGCCGCCGTCGACGGCGGGGACGTGACGGCAAGGCGGGTGGAGTCGATCGTCGATCTGCGCCTCGCCGCGTGGGTGCCCTCCTTCGAGACGTCGACCGCCTCGAGTCGGGCCGACTTGTCGACCGCGGTGGATCGGGTCGACGCGGTGTTCAACATTGCCCGCACCGCGCTGTTGGTGGATGCTCTCGCCCGCGGCGACCGTGGCGCTCTGCGCGAGGCGACCCGCGATCGGCTGCACCAGTCGACTCGTTTGCTGGCCAACCCCCGATGTGCCGAGGCGCTGCGGGGGTTCCTCGACGCGGGCGCCGACGCGGCGTGGCTCTCGGGCAGCGGACCCACGGTGATGGCCGTCGTTCCCGACGACTCGAGTCTCGATGCGATCAGCGGTGCACTGCCGCCCGGTCGAGTTCTCGACCTGCGAATCGACCGGATCGGGGCGCGCTGGAACTGAGGTCGAGGCGGCGCAGTTCGGGCAATCGAGGGAAGGCACTCGACCACTCACCTTCGCACGACTCGAGAGCGATGTCGGTTGCGTCGTCCAGATGTCGAGCGACCGCGGTGACCTCGTCGGCCTCGTCGCGACCCAGTGGTGACGGGTGGGGCGAGGCGAGTGGCGGATCGAGAAGGCTCCCGAGATCCATGCGGAGACCGTCGAGAGGCTGGAACAGTCGACCCGCGACCTCGACATCGACCAGAACTCCGTTGGAGATCGTGTAGCGCACGTCGCCGTGCGACAACTCGAGTCGACCCGCCCGACGGAGATTGCTCGTGGAACGTCGTCGATTGAGCGCGGCCAGCAAGGCGAGCGCACGGTCACGGGCTTCGGCGGCTTCCTCGAATCGATGCGCCGCGGCCAGTGCGACGATGCGGTCCTGCAGGCGATCGACAAGAGTCTCGGGTGAACGCTCGATGGCGTCCACGATGAACTCCACCACCGAGTCGTAGTCGGCCTTGTCGGCCAGACCCGAACACGGACAGTGGGCGACGCCCAACTGTGCCGCCGAACAGACCGAAGCCTCGGGGGGCGGCGCGTAGTTGCGACCCATGCGGACGGTGCAGCGGCGAAGTGGAACCACTGACTCGATGGCATCGATCACGAGTCGAGCCGCGGTGCGACTGGACAACGGTCCGATGAAGATGCCTTTCGATCCGGGATTCTTGGTGATCACCAGACGGGGCCATTCCTCGTCGGTGGTGAGTCGCACGTAGCAGTACTTCTCGTTGGACGTTCCGGCGCGGTTGTAGTGGGGGAGCAATCGACCGATCAACCGCATCTCGAGAATCGACGCGGTGAACGGGTCGGGTGTGGCGATGTGGTGGATGTCGGCCGTTTGTCTGAGGAGGGCACCGATCTTGCGACGGGTTTCGCCCGTGCTGAAGTAACTGCGGACTCGTTGCCGCAGGTTGCTCGCCTTGCCGACGTACAGAATCTCGCCGCTGGTTCCCGTGAAGAGATAGACACCGGGTCCGCGAGGCAACGTCTCGGTGAGTCTGAGTTTGGCGGCGAGGGGATGCGTGTCGAGACGGGGGAGGCCGGTGAGATCGTCGAGTCCCATCACTCCGAATCCGGCCGCCCGCTCGATGAGGAAGTGCAGCAGGTCGCCGGTGGCGAGCGCGTCATCGAGCGCGCGGTGGGATGGTTGGTGTGAGAGCCGGAGCCGTGAAGCGAGCGTGCCGAGTTTGCAGTCCGGCACTTCGTCGCGCACCAGCCGCCGGGCGAGTGGAACCGTGTCGACCACGCGGTTGCCGAGAGGGTCGCGATCGGCGCGGATCAACGCCGCGTTCAGGAATCCGATGTCGAAGCGCGCATTGTGGGCAACGAGAACCGAGTCACCGATGAAGTGCACGAGCGACGGCAGGACCGCCTCGATGCGGGGCGCCGGAAGGACCATCGCCTCGGTGATGCCGGTGAGGATCGTGATGAACGGCGGAATCGCGCAGCCCGGATTCACGAGTGTCTGGAAAGTGCCGAGACACTCGCCTCCGCGGTACTTCACCGCACCGATCTCCGTGATGCGATCGGTGTCGGCAGAACCGCCGGTCGTCTCGAGGTCGATGACGCAGAAGGTGACGTCGACGAGCGGGACGCCCATTTCGTCGAGGGACTTTTGTCGCACGGTCACCTTCGGTGTGTACACCGAACAGATGTTCTGTGTCAAGGACCCGGGACGGACGCGAACCGGACCCTCGGCTTCGGGCGCGAGGTTCCGGATCCGGGAACGACCGACGCGCCTACTCTTGACCCGTGACGTCGTCATCCGTGGCCTATCGGAGGGGAGCCCACGAACTGGGCGACGGTTGCGTCGCCTATCTCCAACCCGACGGTGGCTGGGGTTGGAGCAACGCCGGGCTGGTGGTGGGGGACGGTGCCTCGCTTCTCGTCGACACCCTGTTCGATCTGCGCCTCACGGCCGAGATGTTGTCCGACTTCGATCGGTTCACTCTCGGTGCGCCGATTCGCTCGCTGGTGAACACCCACGCGAACGGTGATCATTGCTACGGAAACCAGCTCGTCGACGGCGCCGAAGTCATCGCCTCGACGGCGGCGGCCCACGAGATGACCGAGGTCCCGCCGTCGATGTTGGCCGCTCTCAACGCCGCCCCCGGAGAGGTGGGAGACCTCTTCCGCGGTTTCTTCGGTGCCTTTCGTTTCGAGGGAATCGAACCCCGTCTGCCCGATCGGACCTTCGACGGGCGACTGGAGATCGAGGTCGGAGGTCGCGTCGTCGAACTGGTCGAGGTGGGGCCGGCGCACACTCGAGGCGACGTGATCGTGCACGTTCCCGACGCGCGCACGGTGTTCGCCGGTGACGTCCTCTTCGTCGGAGGAACACCGATCGTGTGGGCTGGTCCTCTCTCGAACTGGATTGCGGCGTGCGACCTGATGCTCGGTCTCGACGTCGACACCGTGGTTCCGGGTCATGGTCCGGTCACGGATAAGGCGGGCATCGTGGCGGTTCGCGACTATCTCGCTCACGTCGAGGCGGAGGCTTCGGAGTGTCACGCGGCGGGTGTCGACGCCTTCGACGCGGCTCGCGACATCGCTCGTCGGATGAACCTGTCGAAGTCCGATTTCGCCGAGTGGGGCGAGTTCGGACGTCTCGCCGTGAACGTCGAGGCCGTGTACCGATCGCTCGATCCCGACCGTCAGGGGCCCGACGTCGTCGAACTCTTCCGTCGCATGGCGCGTCTCGAGCGTTGAACCGCGAGCACCCAGCCGACGACGACCGCGACGGCGAAGATCAGCCACTGAACCGCGTACGACAGATGCGGACCCTCCGACAGATCGGGTGAGACGACCGGCGCGAGCAGGTCGCTGTCAGCCGGCGCGGAGACCTCGAGCAGCACGTACATGGGAAGCAACTCGAAGTCGACCTGTTCCTGCAGACGAGCGACGTCGAGGCGCAGCAACTGTTCGACGTCTCCCGCCACGTCGGCGGGCTGGCCGGTGCGCCGCTCGTCGGACTCCCGGAGGGTCCCGACGAGTCTCACCTCACCCTCGGGGGCATCGGGAGGAGAGTCGACCTGGCTGAGCGGGAGGAAACCGCGGACGATCGCGATGGCACGCCCGTCGTCGAGCACGAGGGGCGTGACGACGTTGACGCCCGCGACGCCGTTCTGGCTGCGATTCACGACCACGACCTGCTCGTCGGTCGCGTACGTGCCCACCGCTCCCACGGCTCGCCAGTCGAGAGAGTCGATCTCCGTTTCGCTCCCGAAGTCGAGCGAGGCCACGTCGACCGGATCGAGTTGCGAGCGTTCGGTGACGATTCGGTTGAAGTCGCGCTTGTCGTCGAGTCGACGCAACTGCCAGAAGGAGAGGTTGACCATGACGACGATCCCGAGCAGGCACGCGAGATGAAAGGCGACCCAGCGGGGACGGAACACGAGAGGATTCTGCCAGCCGGAATGTGCCACTCTGTGGGGCGTGACCCACGACCCATCGTCGGGATTCGAACTTCCGAACTTCAAGATCCCGCATTCCGAGAAGATCGAGTGGATGATCGAAACACGTGGTTGGGCGGTCGAGATCGAGCCCGGTTGCACCTACAGCATCGGCTTCCCAGAGGCCTTCGGATTCCCCGACGTTGCGGTGCTCGGAATGAAGCCCTCGGGGGCGAGCAGCGTGCTCGAGTTGGTGGCCGAACAACTCGGAGCCGGTGTCGAGATCCCGTTGGACACGGTTGTCAGCGGCCTCTTCGATGGCGGGCTGAGATCGGTCTTCGTCACCATCGACGTCGAGTCGACGTCCGATCGGTTCGCCACCGCTCGGGCGTGGCGACGGGGCATCGAACCGACCATGGTCCAGTTGATTTGGCCTGATCGCAACGGCTGGCTTCCCTACGAGAGTGGAGCCGACGACGAGGTGCGAGCCGCCCAACCGCTGATCGGTCGAATCCCGAACGACTGACCGTCCGGGTTCCGGCAGACCGAATCCCGACAGGACGAAACCCGGCGCCGGGAGACACACTGTCGGGGTGAGTGGTCCCGGGTCGGTCGTGGGTGCGGTCGTGATCTTCGACGGCGACTGCGCCTTTTGCGCGCGATGCGCCCGGTTCATCGACCGTCGAGTCGGCCGTCGCGCCCGCCCCCGCATGGAGGTGGCGTCGTATCAGTCCCTCGACGTCGCGGGCCGGCTGACCGGTTACGCCCTCGATCCGGCGACCTGCGCCGAGGCGCTGCAGTTCGTCGAGCCTCCGTCCAGGGTGTCGTCGGGTGCGGTCGCGGTGGGTCGACTCCTCGTGGTGGCCGGAGGACCCTGGAAGGTCGCCGGCCGGGTGCTGCTCGCGCCTGGAATCCGGTCGCTGGCCGGGGTGGTGTACCGGTGGGTGGCCCGCAACCGTCATCGAATGCCCGGAGGAACGGCAGAATGTGCGCTTCCCGAACCAACGGCCGGGCTGGAGGATTCACGTGAACCGCGACCACAATGACGGCGTGACCAATCCGCGGAGTGTCTGGCGAGAGGCTTTCGAGGGTTCGCGTCTGCGCGGCGACCGATTCACCACGATGTCGGGAGTGCCGCTCGAGGCGGTCTACGGACCCGACGACGGCGAGTTCCCCGGTCAGTATCCCTACACGCGCGGACCCTACGCGTCGATGTACCGGTCGAAACTCTGGACGATGCGCATGTTCGCCGGTTTCGGCACGGCCGTCGACACCAACCTTCGTTTCAAGGAGATCATCCGCGCCGGCGGTGACGGACTCTCCACCGCGTTCGACATGCCCACCCTTCTCGGACTCGACTCCGACGATCCCATGGCGCTCGGTGAGGTCGGACGTTGCGGAGTCGCGGTCGACACGCTGGCCGACATGCGCGATCTGTTCGCCGACATCGATCTGGGCGGCATCACGACGTCGATGACCATCAACTCGCCGGCGGCGGTGTTGCTCGCGATGTTCGTCGCGCAGGCCGAGGTCGCCGGAACGCCCCGCGCGCGACTCGGTGGCACCCTGCAGAACGACATCCTGAAGGAGTACCAGGCGCAGAAGGAGTTCGTCTTCCCGCCCCGTCAGTCGATGCGGCTCGTGCGCGACACGGTGGCCTTCACCGCGGCCGAGATGCCGAAGTGGCACTCGATCTCGATCTCCGGGTACCACATCCGTGAGGCGGGATCCACGGCGGCCGAGGAACTGGCCTTCACTCTCGCCAACGGCTTCGCCTACGTCGAACTCGCGCGGCAAGCCGGACTGCCCGTCGACGCGTTCGCGCCGCGTCTGTCGTTCTTCTTCAATGCTCACATCGACTTCTTCGAGGAGATCGCCAAGTACCGGGCCGCTCGTCGCATCTGGGCTCGTTGGATGAGGGAGCGTTACGGGGCCGAGAGCGAACGCTCGATGCAACTTCGCTTCCACACCCAGACCGCCGGCGTCTCGCTCACCGCTCAGCAACCCGAGGTCAACATCGTGCGGACCGCGATCGAGGCCCTCGCGGGCGTGCTGGGCGGCACCCAGTCCCTGCACACCAACTCGATGGACGAGGCTCTCGCTCTGCCCACCGAGAAGGCCGCTCGCATCGCGCTACGGACGCAGCAGGTGATCGCCCACGAAACCAACGTCGCGCACGTGGCCGATCCGCTCGGCGGATCGTGGTTCGTCGAGGAACTCACCGACGAGATGGAGCGACGCGCCGAGGACATCTTCGCCCACATCGACTCGCTCGGTGGCGGTTCGATGCTGGAGGGGTGCATCGCCGGAATCGAGGAGAACTGGTTCCAGGGTCGAATCGCCGACTCGGCCTACGAACTCGAACGGGCCTTCAACAAGGGTGAGCGCATCGTGGTGGGCGTGAACCGGTTCCTCGAGGGCAACGACGAGAACTCGCTCGACATCCTGCGCATCACCAACGAAGACGAAGCGAAGCAGCGTCGACGACTGGCCGAAGTGAAGCAGGACCGCGACGAGGTGAAGGTAGCCGATGCGCTCGACCGACTGGCCAAGGATGCCGTCGATCCGGAGGTCAACCTGATGCCCGCCCTCATCGAGGCGAGCCAGGTGTACGCCACGGTCGGAGAGATGATGAACACCATGGCCGGAGTGTTCGGTCGCCACGTCGAGGTTCCCACGATATGAGTGGTGCGCTCCGCGTGTTGGTGGCCAAGGTCGGTCTCGACGGACACGATCGGGGAGTGAAAGTCGTGGCGCGGCTCCTGCGCGACGCGGGCCACGAGGTGATCTACACCGGTCTGTTCCAGACACCGGAGACCGTCGCCGCGGCCGCCGTGGACGAGGACGTCGACGTCATCGGACTCTCCATGTTGTCGGGTGCGCACATGACCCTCGCGCCGTTGGTGGTGGAAGCGCTGCGGTCACGAGGCGCCGACATTCCGGTGGTGGTGGGCGGCATCATCCCGAACGCCGACGCCGACGAACTGATGTCGGTGGGTGTCGCCGCCGTTCTCGGGCCGGGCGCTCCGGCCGATGAGGTGGTTCGCGTCGTGGAGGGCGTCGCCTCGTCGCGCGCGTGACCGCCCCCGTGCGTCGGGCGGGTGATCACTGGAGGCCGTGAAGGGCTCCGCCGTCGAGGGGCAACGCCACCCCGGTCACGAACTTCGCGTGCTCCGAGCAGAGGAAGGCCGCCACGTTGCCGAAATCGTCCGGATCACCGAGACGACCGGCGGGTATCGAGGCGGCTACGGCGTCGGGATCGGGGTAGAGAGAAGCCAGACGATCCGTGAGGTGCAGTCCGGGCTGGAGTGAGTTCACGGTGATCCCCTGCCCGGCGACCTCGCGGGCGACAGTCTTCAGGAACCCGGTGACTCCCGCGCGCGCGGTGTTCGAGAGGATCAGGCGATCGATCGGTTCGCGCACCGACGACGAGGTGATCGCGACGATGCGCCCCCATCGGCGCTCCCTCATGCCCGGCACGACGGCGCGACACATGGCGATCGTCGAGAGGAGATTGAGGCGCAAGGCCGCGTCGTAGGCCTCGAAAGGGGTGGACTCGAAGTTCCCGGGCGGAGGTCCGCCGGCGTTGGCGACGAGGATGTCGACACCGCCGAGTTCGGATTCGGCGGCCGCCACCAAGTCACTCACCTGGCTCGGATCGGACACGTCGGCGGCGATCGTGATCACCCGCGCGCCGTCGACGGGCCGGATGGATCCCGCGGCTTTCTCCAAGCGGTCGGCCGACCGCGATGACAGAACGACCGAGACACCGTTGGCGGCGAGAGCGCGGGCGGTGGAGAGTCCGAGGCCGCTGGAGGCTCCGGTGACGAGAGCCCGCCGGCCGTTGATTCCGAGATCCATGGCTGGTCCGATGGGTGCTACTGAATGGCCAGTTGGATCGACGCGCGGTCGGTGACCCAATCGGCGGTGTGGGTGGCGATGAAGGCCTTGTGGTGCGGATGATCGCGGTACACGACGTAGTCGTCGACCGAATCGAACTCCGCCGTGACGCCGAAGTCGAAGGTGCCCGGATTGACGCCGACGTTCGGGCCGAACGAGTACGAACGGATCACCGGCACCTTCTCGGGCATTTCGCGCAGCGCCTCGATGGTTCGCGCGATGTGCGCGTCGTCGACGCCCTCTTTCCAGCGAAAAAGAACGATGTGTCGAATCCTGCCCATGGGGACCTCCCTCGTGGAGAGTACACCGAGACGACGAGACCCGATTCGGCTGATCGCGGGTGAGTCAGCGTCGAATCAGCAACTCGCGCAAACGTGCGTCCGGCACCGGACGGGCGCCCACGTGCTGGATCACCCAGGCCGAGACGTCGGTGGCGTAGCGAGCGGCCGCCACGGCATCGGACGATCGGAGCCAGTGGGCGAGAAAGGCGCCCGCGAAGGAGTCGCCGGCTCCGGTGGCGTCGACCAGTCGGTCGGTGGCCGGTGGCACGCGAGTCGTCACATCCGGGCCGTGCACGAGGGCTCCGTCGGCATCGAGCTTCAGCACCACGAGCGCGCCGGGGAACAACTTGGTGAGCTCGACCACGATGTCGTCGGGCTCCACGCACCCGGTGAGAACCTGACCCTCCTCCTTGTTCGGCAACACGAGATCGAAGTCGAGATCGTTGCAGGCACCGACGAAGGTGGCGACACCCATCTCCTGGATCATCTGGAACGAGCCCGGATCGAACGACAACGTGCCTCCCGACTCCTTGGCCAGACGGGCCGCGCGACGCGCCGCGGATCGAGGAGGGTCGGTGAAGAACGACCAAGCGGTCAAGTGGAGATGCGACGCCCTGACGATCTTCTCGTGGGGCAACTCCGAGGGCATGAGGTAGAAGTCGGCGCCGTG
>Ga0129333_10004594_pt1 | contig 12931 bp, 10 predicted proteins | sample CPB6_08_DNA_FD_94474 | JGI IMG/M metagenome (GOLD analysis project Ga0129333, IMG submission 94474) | Freshwater to marine salinity gradient microbial communities from Chesapeake Bay, USA - CPBay_Sum_0.6_0.8_DNA | ecosystem: Environmental > Aquatic > Marine > Coastal | place: USA: Chesapeake... | reverse complement strand
TGTTGATTTTCAGGATTTTCCGTCAGTAGACGTAAGGCAGAACCAATTAAGGAGTAGGTTACTTTCAGATCTCCTGAAATTCGATCAAAACCTTGGGATAGTTCAATACCCTTGGCACGAGCCATGAGCAAACCAAAGGTAACAGCCTGAGCATAGCCATCAGCAAATCGCTTATCTGTCGCATCTGGGAATAAAAGTTTACGCCAATCTGTGGCTAAGGCCGTGAGGGCTTCACTACCCTGGGCTAGCTGATCTGTGACTTCATCCCGTAGTAAACGACATAACCGAGCGCTAATTTTAGCTAGTTCCTTCACTGTGCGAGGTGCGATCGGGTGCCATAAAAAAAACCTTTCAAATAGATCGAGTAGACCCTGGGGAGGTTTGAGTCTTTGACCAAAGGATTGAATATCCTGTTCAAATGAAATTACCGATCCAACTAGTTCGCCATCTTGCCAAAGACTAAAACTATTACCATCGGAGTAAATTAAATTAGGCAAACTCTGCAATTTTTTCCACTGAGCTTTATCATGTTTGTCTTTAAATTTACGGGGATCTGATCCCTTACCGGGTGCTTTGAGTTCCACAAATCCCACCAAAGCCGTTCCTATAGTGACGGAGTAATCTGGACGAGTATGGAGTTCTGGAATGGCAGACTCACCAATTACTGTAATGCGATCAATTTTAAGTAAAGCGGCCATTTCGAGTAATAGGCGCTCAAAAGGCGATCGCAGTTGGTCTTCTGGTTGGCCACTGATCAAGGGATTAGACATCTTTTCCTGAACAGACTTACCGAACTGCGTAACAATTGTCCCTAAAGTTAATTTCATTATCATTCAATAGAGTTCGCGAGAGTGAGAAATCAATGGGAGCGGTATAGGTTTGTATAGGCTGGAATCACCGGAAAAAGGTTAAGCATAAGGTTCACAGCCGTAATTTTAACAAACCAAACTGCCCTAGTAGAAGATTAGGGGTCGGAGGGAGGATGGATGATGTCAGCAATTTCCTGGCGTTCCACAGGAACAGTCGGGGGCAAAACCTGGCGCACATCTGTGATCAACCAATCCAATGCCGCCGCTTGCATATCGATCGCCGTCCCCGTTTTGTCCACACAATAACGGCCAAATACTAACTTATCCACCAGGCGCACATCAGGCCCCAGGCGAGAATACTCAAAAATAACACTGCTTTCCACCCAAGCGCCACTACAAATCCGACAGTTAGGGCCAATCATCGAGGGGCCAATAATCGTCGCCCCATCCTCAATGCAGGACATTCCCCCAATATAAACGGGGCCTTGGACATTGACTTTATCCCAGTTCACCGCCACATTTAACCCGGTGAAAATGCCGGGGCGGACTTCTTTGCCAGGAATTGCAACGTTACGAACTTTGCCGGATAAAACATTACAAACGGCTTGCCAATAGTCGGGGACTTTACCAATATCCACCCATTCAAAATCCATGGGAATGGCATAAAATGGGGCACCCATTTCCACTAATTTAGGGAAGAGATCTCCCCCAATATCATAAACTTGCCCTGAAGGAATGTGATCAAGAATCTCTGGCTCAAAAATATAAACCCCCGTATTAATTGTGTTGCTGAGGGCTTCTTCAATACTGGGTTTTTCCTGGAAAGCTTGAATGCGGCCTTCTTCATTGGTGACCACGACCCCATAACTGGAGACTTCTTCCTGGGGTACGGTTTTCGTGACGATCGTGGCGATCGCGCCCTTTTCCTTATGCCACTGTATGGCTGCCGTCAGATCTAAATCAATGAGGGCATCCCCACATAAGACCACAAAGGTATCATCAAAAAAGGGACAAAAATCCTGAATACGCCGCATTCCCCCCGCAGATCCTAGGGCTTCTCCGATCAAATTGCCATCGACGATCGATCCCTCAAAGGAATAGGCAAGCTGCACCCCAAACCGTTGACCATCCCGAAAATAGCGCTCAATTTCTTCTGCTAAGTGACTCACATTAATCATCACTTCCGTAAAACCATGGCGACGCAAGAGTTCCAACAGAAACTCCATGACGGGTTTTTCGAGAATGGGAATCATAGGCTTGGGAATCGTGTAGGTAATGGGACGCACACGAGTGCCCTTACCTGCCGCCAGAATCATGGCTTTCATAGGAGTTTAGGGAATAAAATAAAATGATCTAAGGGGCTAGGTTATGGTAACCGAGCCTCCGCTATGGTAACAAAGCTTGAGTCCGGATCAGTGGTTGGGGGAAAGGCCAGGAGGGTGCCCGGAGCCAGAAGTTGGATATACAGGGGACCATAGAGGGAGTCCTGCTGAAGTTCAACCTTAGACTGGGCCGTGAGCAAAAGCAAAGCCCAAAAAACCCCCACACGATCGGGATCTTCCCGCCCAAACTGAGGGTTCCCGGCCATCTGTTGCTGCCAAGCTGCCATCAAGTCCTCAAAACTGAGCCAATCCCCCTCCCCCACCAGCCTCAGCCAATGGTTTTCGAGGAATTGCCCAATGCCATCCGCCAGGGCGGCGGGGTTCTCCTGGTGGGAAAGCTGGTTAATGGCGCGGCTGGCTTGGCGATCGCTGGGGGGCTTGGGTTGGCGAGATTTAGGCCGGGGGATTTGCCGCTCCATGGCCTCCCCCATCAACTCCAACTGCTCAATGAGTTCCGGCAGGGTGACGGGGCGCTGGGAGGGGGGCTGGGCAATGGCGCGACGGCGCAGGTGGCGCTCCAGGTGGGTGGGCAGGCCAGCGGTGGGCAACGGGATCACGTTGTCGGGCACTTCGGGCAAAAAGTCATCTTCTCCCCCCAAGGGGCCCCAGTCCTGATCGGCCATTTGGGCGAGGGTGTCGGCCTTGAGCAGCACCAGCATGGAGGCATAGAGGAATGCCTGGGCAGATTCCGACAGGTTGGCCTCATATTGGCTGCTGTCCAGGGCGAGGGTTGTGTAATCTAAATCCTGGAGAAAGCGATCGATCACTTCCACCACTTGCACATCCCAGGGATCAATTTCTCCCTGTTCAGCCATGTCAATTAAAAGGGCAATAGCGCGTTGGGCTGGGGAAACCATGGGGCAGGGGGGATAAAAGGTTTAAGCAAGGTTAGGGTTAGGTTGCGAGGTCGGGTCATGGTTATGGCCTGATGGACTGACAAAACAGGCTCAAACCGGGGCGCAGTGGGCGGGTTAGAGAACCTGATCCCTACAGTTCTTAAACCCTGGTAGGGGCGCGGTTTTCATGCCCAAGGTAGAACTTTTATCAGTCAATCAGGGTCACGGGATATCTACAAGTTGGATCGATGGGTTGGATCGGTGGGATAGGTGGATGGGTTGGATCAATAGGTTAGATGGGTGATTTTGGAATGATGGGTTGGAGCAGTGGGTTGGATCGATGTTATGGATGAATCGGTTGGAGTGATCGGTTGGATCGATGGGATAGATGGACGGGTTGGAGCGATGGGTTGGAGCGATGGGTTGGATCGGTGGTTATGGATGGGTTAGAGCGATGGGTTGGATCGGTGGGATAGATGGATGGATGAATGGGTTGGATCTATCACAGAGGATCCCGCCATAGGTTGCAAAGGGGGAGGGTTGATGTCTTTTCCTCTGGCTGTCATTTTTGTTGTAATTGCTGTTGTAATAACGCGATTTTCATGGGTTTTGTGTAAATTTATTTGAAAAAAGTTAAATTTTTGTAAATTTTATAAGTCAGGACTCTCTGATGTTGCGGATTTTTCGCCAATATTTAAGAATTACTATCTTAAGAAAACCCTAAAATTATACGTTTTCCCCTGTCTGCACCTTGGAGATCCCCCTACCCCATGACCATGGCACAGGAACTCAATCACCTGGCTCTTGTGTGCCAGCCCTTTTCCGATCGCAATCGGGCTTTGGTCGGGGTGATCACACGCATTCAAGAATCCTTAGATTTACAAACCATTTTTAGCACCACTGTGGCAGAGGTGCGCCAAATTCTTCAGGCCGATCGGGTGTTTATTTGTCGATCGGCAGAAGGATTAGGGCTAGGAACCCTCATGGCTCTAGATTCTAAGCCCGACCTTGGGGACTTCAGCCTGAGTGTAGGGGAATATTGGCAGGAATATCAAGGTTGTTTAAAGGAGTTACGAGCAGAATTATACACCTGCGATTGCAGCTATGTGATTGAAGATACCACCACCCATCAAATCAGCGATCGCTATCGCCAGCTTTTGTATCAAGCCCACATTAAGGCACAGGTTTTAGTCCCCCTTTTTAAGGGGAAAAATCCCTGGGGAATCTTGGGGGTACACCAATGTACAGAATCCCGGCAATGGAATTTTCTAGACACAGAATTTATTCATCAAATTGCCCAGCATTTAGGGTTAGCCATTCAGCATAATTCCTATCTAGAGCACTTAAAAAAACAGCGCACCCAACTGGCGCAAATCTTGCAACAAAAAAGGTTGGCAGAGCGCCAAAAAACCCTAGCGAGTACCATCCATAAAATTCGCCAGTCCTTAGATATTGAAATTATTTTCCAGACCACAACCCAAGAAACTCGCCAACTGCTCCAGGTGGATCGCGTGGCGGTATATCAGTTCAATGGGGATTGGAGCGGTCAATTTGTGGCGGAATCCTTAGCCCAGGGGTGGCATCCCGTGGTCGGCCAGGTTCCCATGCCAGGGTCTCATGTGTTGCAAGCCCAGCAGGGGGGGATTTTCCGCCGCCATCAGGTGTGGAGTATTGAGGATCTCAACCATTGGAGCCATCGCGCCGACTATCAGGCAGAAATCCAACAGATGCAGGTGAGATCCTGTGCCATTGCCCCCATTTTCCAGATGGATCGTCTCTGGGGCTTGTTGGTGGTTTGCGAGAACTTGCAGCCGCGATCGTGGCAACGGATTGACCTGGATTTTTTGCGGCAAATCGGGGATCAGTTGGGGGTTGCCCTGCAACAGGCAGAACTGCTGGAGCAAACACGGCGGCAAACCGCTGAAATTACCCATGCTTTTCAACAGTTGCAACAAACCCAAATGCACCTGATCCAAAGTGAAAAAATGGCTAGCTTGGGGCAGTTAGTGGCGGGGATTGCCCATGAAATTAATAATCCTGTGAATTTTATTTATGGAAATTTGACCTATGTGAGTAATTACACCCTCGATTTAATTGAGTTGGTGCGGCTTTACCAAAATTATTTTCCCCAGGTGGATCCGACGGTGCAAGCCTACCGGGAAGCTATTGAATTAGATTACATTGTGGAGGATTTGCCGAAAACGTTATCTTCCATGAAAACGGGAGCCGATCGCATTCGCCAATTGGTGAATTCTCTCCATGCCTTTTCTCGCCTCGATCGCTCCGATAAACACCCCATTGATATCCATGAAGGGCTAGAAGGGGCTTTGGTGATTTTACAACATCGCATCAAACCTTTAAACGATCGTCCCGCCATTGATGTGGTGCGTAACTATCAGCCTCTCCCCCCCATTGATTGTTATGCCGCCCAACTGAATCAAGTGTTTTTTAATATTATTGCCAATGCCTTAGATGCCTTGGAAGATGCCCTGCACCAGGGGCACTTTACCCACGAGGCCACCCGCACCAGGGAAGGGGCTGAGGAGCCATGGGCCAGCCCTGCCCCAGGGACATTCCCTCGGCCCACCTTGTCCATCTCGACGGCGATCGTTACCGCAAAACCCAAAGCCGATCTAGCTCCTCCGCCCCCCCCGGAGCCAAACCCAGAGCCAGAACTCCCTGGGGAGAATCTCCCTCCGGCTCCCCAGCCTAAGGCCACAGTTATGATTACCATTGGGGATAATGGATTAGGGATTCCAGACTCCATTCAACCCCATATTTTCAATCCCTTTTACACCACCAAACCCCCAGGACGAGGCACAGGGTTGGGGCTATCCATTAGCTATCAAATTGTGGTCGATCGCCACCAAGGCAATTTGCGCTGTGATTCTGCCCCCGGCCAAGGAACCACCTTCCATATCGAAATCCCAATTTATTAGTTTGATGCCCTGAATTCACCCCTCACTGGAGTGACCCACTGAGCAAGTACAGCAACGCCATGCGCACCGCAACACCGCTGGTCACCTGCTGGGACACAAGGCTAATGGCAGGATCATCCATGACTTCCGAGGTCAGTTCCACCCCCCGGTTGGTGGGGCCTGGGTGCAAGACTCGCACTTCCGGGTGGCACAGGGTCAGGCGATCGCGGGTAATGCCATAGCGCTGGTGATACTCCCGGCCACTGGGGAGCAGGTGCTGGCTCATGCGCTCCTGTTGTAGCCGCAGGGTCATCACAAAATCCGCTCCCGCCAGGGCTGGCTCCAGATCCCAATGCAGGTGCAGGCGGCTTTGGAGTTCTGGGTTAGTCACAAACTCCCGGAAATCCTGGGGCAAGAGGGTGGGGGGGCCTGCGAGGTGGACAGAAGCGCCGCTGGTCAACAGGCTCCACAGGTTCGATCGCGCCACCCGTGAATGGAGAATATCCCCGACGATCGCCACCTTTTTCCCGGCCAGGTCTTCTAGCTGCGGATTCTGCGGATTCAGCACCCGACAAAGGGTAAATAGATCTAGCAGCCCCTGGGAAGGATGTTCATGGTGGCCATCTCCGGCATTGAGCACCTGAACCCCGGTGCCTAGGCGATCCATTTCCTGGGCAATGGCCTGGGGAACCCCCGCCTGTTTGTGGCGGATGATCATGATGTCCGTCCCCATGGCCAGATAGGTTTTGGCTGTGTCTAAAATGGTTTCTCCCTTGGACAGGGAAGAACTGCTGGGGCTGAAACTGAGGGTATCCGCCGAAAGCCGCTTAGCGGCGAGTTCAAAACTGCTGCGGGTGCGGGTGGAGGGTTCAAAAAAAAGGGTGGTGACCAAGTTCCCCTGGAGGGTGGGGACTTTTTTAGTCCTTCGGGAAAGAACTTCCCGGAAACTGTTAGCAGTTTGGAGGACGGTATTGTATTCCCAGGGCGTAAAAGTCGCTAGGGATAAGATGTGTCGCCGCGTCCAAGTGGTTTGAGTCATGGGGGGACTATGGTTTACGATCGAAGAATAAATGGATCTCATGGAGCTATGGATCCACAGCCAGGAAGGGATCCAGGGGAAGATATCCTAGGGGTCATGGGAGCTAGAACCGATCCAGTTTGCCACGGCCCGGCCCCTGATGCTCAAAACTGCCCAGGGGATCTCCCCATAACCCAGCGTCCAATGACTCAGTTCCCTTATGCCCCAGGTAATCTTGCCCAGGGTAATCTTGCCCCAGGTAATCTTGCCCAGGTTAATCTTGCCCAGGTTAATCTTGCCCAGGGTAATCTTGCCCCAGGTAATCTTGTCCAGAATAATCTTGCCCAGGTTAATCTTGCTCAGGATAATCTTGCCCAGGTTAATCTTGCCCAGGACAGCATCTCGCTGGACAGCCTAGTGGATTGCCTGGGGCATCGGGCGATCTATCAGGCAACCCACCCCTCTGGGGATCGCCCCTGGAATAGTTTGGTGGACTGGCTGGGCGATCGTGACCCGCAGCCCCTCCATAACCTTGGGGATCGGTCTTTCAATCATCGGGTGGACTGGCTGAGCGATCGGGCCCATCGCCCCAGTAGTATTGCTCCCAAAGCCCAGGAGGATCTCCCCCCCTCTGGCCATACCCCCAGGGATCACCTGCTCTCCCGTGCCCAGCAAAAAATCCGCCGATGGCTACCCTGGGGCGGTGCTTCAGCCCTAGCCCTGCTGCTGCTCTTGGGGGGCTGTGGCTCAGAGAATGCCCCTCCTGCTGCTTCCCCCCCCCAGACAGAAGCCACCCCTGGGGAAATCACGGGGGCGGGTGGGGCTGATGTTCCTGGGGCTGGGGCGGTGTCCTCCGGTGCTTCCTCGGAACCCAACACCCCGCCCCTAGGCCGTCCCCACACGGTTGCAGCCCAGGTGGGTCATATCCCGGTGCAAATTTACACGGTGGATCACCGTTGCCAAACCTTGGTTCCTTCCACGGTGCAGGTTCCCCAGGATCAGCCCCTGGAGGGGGCGATCGCCGCGATTATCCAAAGCCAAGACAGTGGGGATTTTCAAATTGCGGGGTACCGCATTCTAACCAGCCAAGCCGGACAGCGGGTAACCTTGGATTTGCGCCTTGCCCCAGGTTCCCGCCGGAGCTTCCATTCCCTGAGTAGTTGCGAGCAATTTGCCCTCTTTGGCAGTTTGCGACAAACCCTGTTGAGCAATTCCCAATGGGGCATCAAAGAAGTGGAATTTACCGACCAAGGCAAAGCGATCGTCCTGTAAAGCCATCTTGGGGCATCAGGAATAAGGGTTATCTTCAGAAATGAGTCAATCTAGTAGGGTGCGTTGCGGAACAGCCAATGCAGCAGGGTTTAATGCACCATTATTTTGGGTGATTCTGAACCGTTTTAAGGTGCGTTTGCTAGGCAACACACCCTACTGGAACTTTGGCGGGTTTGCGGTTACCCCATAGCCCCTAGGGCTTAGATTCTTCCCCCGTAACCTGGAAAATTGGTTCATCTAAGGCAATGCGTAGGGAATTAGGGGCGGGGGGTTGTACCGCAATAATCGGCTCATCCAAGGCGATCGCTAGGGTTGTAGGGGGAGGAAGCACCGCTGCTGCTGGCTCTGTTTCGGTTTGGCGAGCAAATTGGGGGATGCGACCCTGGGCCATCCATAGCCCCGTGCAAGCCCCCACGATCGCCGCTGCCACAGGCCCCACCCGCCACAGGAGGCGCTGTCGTCGCCGCTGCTCCAATTGGTCTAAATTGTCAAAAATGCGATCGATGAGGGGGTTGGGATCCGGAGCCACGGGCAGGGAGGGCATGGCCTGAAAGCCCCGGCGCAAACTTAACAAGCGGCCATAAAGGCATTGCACCTCTGGCTCCTGCTCTAGCCACAGTTCCACCTGCTGGCGTTCCTGGGCAGTCAATTCCCCATCCAGGTAGGCACTGAGTAGCTCAAAGCGATCGCGTGCAAGAAAAGAGGAAGACCCGTGCATGGTGAAGTAATAAGCTATGTAGATAGGGTTTAGGATTAGGAGTCTAGGTAAACCTGCAACTCTTCCTGGAGGCGGTGGCGGGCACGGGCAATGCGGGACTTAACGGTTCCCAGAGATGTACCCGTAATGTCAGCAATTTCCTCATAGGATAACCCCTCCAATTCCCGCAGGACGATCGTAGTGCGGAAAGTCTCCGGCAACCGCTGAATGGCATCCCGTAGTTGGGTGTAGAATTCCTGGGTCGTCAAAATATCATCGGGGCTGGGTTCTTCTGAGGGGAGATCCCATTCCATCTCCTCCATATTAATCTGGCGAGGAGCATCTAAGGAAAGGGGCGGCGCATGGCGTTTGCGCTTACGCAACTCATCATAAAAAAGGTTGGTGATGATCCGGCTGAGCCAGCCCTGGAACTTGGCGGGTTCCTGGAGACGGCGCACATGGCGATAAACCCGGATCCAAACTTCTTGGGCTAAATCAGCGCGATCGAGCCAATCAGGAGCCAAATGGTACAACAGGCGATCCACATGGCCCTGGTAGCGGCGCACTAACTCCGCAAAGGCCGCACGATCGGGCTGCGCCCCCTCCTGGCACCGTAAAACTAAATCAGAATTGGATAACTTGGTTGCCTGCACTGGCCTTGGGGTTGCTGGGATGTCAGCGGTAAACCAGGAAAGGGGGAGGGAAGAAGTCATGGCTAGCCTTTAGTGCCGAAGAGGGTTTTCATGGCCTGGGTTGCATAGCGCCCCAAGTTTGAGGACGTACCCTCCCTGGCACAAGTTCCCTGGGGTTTGGCTGTGGGGCTATCCCTGGGTTGAGCCACTGGGCTGAGCCACTGGGTTTATCCCCCCTGTCTACCCTGTTCCCACCCCATTCCTAACCTGTTTCTACTCTGCTTTTCAGCGATAAGCAAGTTAAGGCAAGGTGGATATGACTTCTCCTGTACCCTCCGTGGGGACAAAACTAGGTGTCTTGCACTGGCTTCCCCTGGGGAAACCCTCACCCTTCATTCTCCTTCCCAAAGGGGAGCATTTCACTTTGGAATGATCGCCGAGGGTTTGGGGCAACCATGGGGGGATTGCCCCTACCAGGTGGGTCAATGGGCCCAAGTGAAATGCTCCCTCCCAAAGGGCGAGGGACTGGCCAATTTCCTGCTCCCGATCGCTCTGCTGGGGAGAAGGGGCTAGGGGGTAAGGGTTATCAAACTGCTATGGATGATGAAGGTTAGCCTAGAACCAGCCTAGAATTAGCCTAAAACTAGCCTAAAACTAGCCGACAGCCATCCTAGGACACAAACAGCTTGGCTTCCGCTTCCCGCCGCCGCCGTAGCCCTGCTTCTGCGGGGGTGCCAGGGTTGCGGTATTTGACAAATTGCTCCGTAATCCAGGCTAGGTCTTTCCAGCGATCGACAGAATCACACACCCGCGTAATCGACCCAAAATCTGGATCCCCATAGAACCCCGAACCCAGGTTATAGGCAAAGCTATAAATCGCGCCCCGCTGGTTATCGTTCATTTTGCCCCAAGTGGGGATTTTTTCCAGGTCTGGGCGGGCCGTGGAATCAATGTGGTGGATCAGGTACTCTTCCGCCTGATCCCGCGTGATCACATCCCCTTGGCGCACATCTTGGCCATTGGGGTATTTGGTGGTGCCATAGCCGATCGTGGGCACCTCCCAGCCATAAATGGGGTCAGCATAGGCGCGGGCGCGGCCATCGGGCAACTCCTCCGCGTAGCCCTCAAACTGCTTGATCAGTTCCACCCCACACATGGGCACCCCTCCCGATGGAGCGCCCCCCGCCGTCGGAGTTCCCCCCACCCCTCGGCTGGACATGGAAATGGGCTTGCCATCCCGCAGTAAATCCACGGCTCCCCGGTACACATACCAGTTGGTGCGGCCATTCACAAACACCTGTTGCCCACTGGCATCCTTGCCCAGGGTCAACAGCAAATGATCCCCTTCGGGTTTGTAGCCACTGATGGGATAGGTTTTTTGGGCTTTGGTAAACACTTTGTCATTGTCTGCCAGTTGGGAGCCTTGCACCGCTTGGGCTTTCAGCCAGGTATCCACCTTCATGGACACCTCAAATTTAGTGCTATCGGTTACGCCGCCGCTGGCGCTGGACAAACCACCGGTGGACAGGGAAATGGGTTGGCCATCCCGCAGAATTTCCACTGCCGATCGATACACATACCAATTGGTGCGGCCCTTGATAAATACTTGCTGGCCGCTGTCATCTTTGCCCAGGGTAACCACCAAATGATCCGCCTCTAAACGGTAGGCTGCGAGGGGAAAAGTTGTCTGTGCTTTTGAGAAGGATTTATCATTGTCCCCCAGGGCAGAACCCTGAGCCGCGCTGACCTTAAACCAGGTGTCTACTTTCGTGCGAATTTCGTATCCCATACGGATGCCAAGGTGTTCAAAAAAGAATAGGTAGAAGACAAAAATGGGTGGGGTTTCCCGATGTTGTGGATGAGTCAATGGACCCAAGGGAAATGCTCCCGGCGGGAAGCCCCCGATCCTATAAGGGTGGGAAGGAGGGGGGGAAGACCCCGCCCCTACAAGACTGTAGGGGTTAGGTGGCCTGACCTGAAGCCTAAGCCCAGGTTAGATTGAGTTTTGTTTGTGAATCAGGATAGCCCTAGGACTCAGCCCCTAGGCTACACCCGACCCCGCAACATTTGCGCCATTTCATTGGGTTTAGCGGAAGCTTCAAGGGCTGTTTCTTCCGTAATCCGTCCCTCCTCATAGAGCTTATAAAGAGATTGGTTGGAAGTACACATTCCATCAAAGGTACAGCGGGGAATAATTGCCTCGATTTCATCAATTTCACCCCGCCGGATAAAGTCCTTAATGGCATCGGTGTTGAGCATGATTTCGTGGTAGGCGGCCCGCTTCCCGTCGGTGGTGCGGCATAGCCCCTGGGCAACCACACAAATCAGGGATTCCGCCACAGCAATACGAATGGGATCCTGTTCTGAGGGGCTGAACATATTCAGAATCCGCTCAATGGTTTTTACGGCGCTGTTGGTGTGGAGGGTTCCCATAACCAAGTGACCGGTTTGCGCGGCTTTGAGGGCAGTTTTAATGGTTTCCTGATCCCGAATTTCCCCCACCAGAATTAGATCCGGATCTTCCCGCAAGGAGGCTTTGAGGGCGTTGTCAAACTTGAGGGTATGAATCCCCACTTCCCGGTGTTTCACCAAGGATTTGCGGCTTTGGTGTACAAATTCAATGGGGTCTTCGATCGTGATGATGTGGTGAGGCATTTCCCGATTGATGTAGTCAATCATGGCTGCCATGGTGGTGGATTTCCCGGAACCCGTGGGGCCAGTCACCAGAATTAACCCCTTATGGTAATGGCAAATTTCCCGGAAAATGGGGGGGGTTTTCAGTTGGTCGAGGGTGAGGATTTTGAGGGGGATTAAACGAATAACCAGGGCCGGCCCCTTGAGGGAATCAAAGACATTGATCCGGGCGCGGGCAAAGTCATATTGGGTGGCTCCGTCAAAGTCCAGATGCTCTTGGAAACGGCGAATTTCTTCGTCGCTCATGATTTCCTTGAGCCAAGACATGAAGGTGGGCAAGTCGGTTTCAGGAAATTCCGTGGGGGCAATTTGACCCCGATCGCGAAACCGAGGCACTTCCCCGACTCCCGCATGAATATCAGAAATGCCGTTGTCGTTGGCTAGTTTAACAATGTCATACAGGGTGGGCTGGCCGGGGCTGGGGCCACTGGCGGCGGCTCCCCGTTGGGCGGTGGGGGGTGCGCCGGGGCGGGGGCGGTTGGCTCCGGCGGCGTTGGCGGGGGGTGCGCCGGGAGGTGGCGGCGGTGCCCCAGGGGGACGCATGGGGGGTGCGCCGGGAGGGGGTGGCGGTGCCCCAGGGGGACGCATGGGGGGGGCACCCGGAGGCGGCGGCGGTGCCCCAGGGGGACGCATGGGGGGGGCACCCGGAGGCGGCGGCGGTGCCCCAGGGGGA
>Ga0129333_10004593_pt1 | contig 12934 bp, 16 predicted proteins | sample CPB6_08_DNA_FD_94474 | JGI IMG/M metagenome (GOLD analysis project Ga0129333, IMG submission 94474) | Freshwater to marine salinity gradient microbial communities from Chesapeake Bay, USA - CPBay_Sum_0.6_0.8_DNA | ecosystem: Environmental > Aquatic > Marine > Coastal | place: USA: Chesapeake... | reverse complement strand
CCTCGCTCTTGCTCGCGAAGTTCTGTTCCCTGCCAGTAAGAACCACGAACGCTTTGAGCGTATAGGCCAATGCGAGCCACAGCCATGGGAGCAGAAACGCGACCACCAAGCAAATCGGAAACAAAATTCTGGAGATAACCATATTCCGCACGAAGCCTCTGGCCGATGCGACCAAACTCTGCAGTGCCCATAGCCTCTCTACCGCCATAGCCCACAATCGCTGCTTGAATATGAGCAGTCTTAATCGCCTCGCGGACACTGCCTTGCCATTGATCAAGCGTGATTTGCCCATTGGACAGCATGCGCGTGTAGCGCTTCAATAGGCCTTCAAGTTTATCAATGCGCTTGTCTACAAGCTGACCAATTGCCGCCTTGCTTAAGAACTTTCCTCGATCGTCGCGATAACGGCCAGTAATTCGGTCGTAGGACCAAGCAGCGTCCATCCTGCTGGACAAAACGGCTTTGCTAAACGAAGAAAGATCATTCAGCATCGTTTGCTTCCAGCAAATCTTCAAACTTGGCGGGCACTTCATCTTTCCATTCGGAAAGCGCTTTTTCAATGTCCTCGTCGGAGATGAAAGCCGCTTCGTCAATGCCGCCAAGCATCAACCCCTCCACTTGCATTGCATCAATAGCATCTACCTTGCTACTTACCATTTTTGCGGGGCCGCGACGCTCGGGATCGGGATCAGCCTTGCGCTTGCGAGCAACAATTGTTTGCCGCTCCTCTTCGCTCATGGCTTGAGCCTTGGCTTGCGGGAGGCACTTGGGCTTGCCTTCTTTTTCTTCGCGGGCGCCACAAGGACCAAGGATTTCGCCATTGGCGCCAATCCTCACCCACTTCTCTTTAAACCATTTGTCCAAATCGTCCGCATACATTTCCTCTCCGTCGCTTCCTTTGAAAGCACCGCTCAGTGAGCCATGCTTTTTCTTGTACATTTCTTTATAACTCTTTACCACATAACCACTGGCATAGGCAGAAGGCCACACCTTAAACTTTGCTTTTGCAGCAGCCGTGGCACGAGTATGAAGCTCCTTGTCCGTGAAGGTTACATCCCCACGAATCTCTTCTAGATCTTTTGGCAGAAACAAACCAGCAGCATCCTGCACCTCCCGACTTCCGTCCATTGGCAAAGTGCCGTTTTCTTCATTCAAAGGGTCGCGCCCTCCAGGGGGCACGTTCATTTTTCCTGGCTGCATAGGCAATTCGCGAACCACGGATGGATCGAGGGTGAGTTCCATGGACCACTCGCTGCCTCCATAACGCGCATCGGCCACCTCTTTGGGGCTCAACACGCCAAGCTGAATGTAGCGGCCATCAACGGCCGCCACGCGAGCCCTAACGTCCGCTTTTTCGCGCTCATTAAGCTCAAAGAGATTATTGAAGGAAACTCGCCACGACTCGGGGAGTCGCCCGTCAGTAGGCCCAGTGCGACTGAGCATGATGTATTCCATCAGCTTTTTAAGGGGGCGATGGAAAGTGGCCTGCTGGTAGTCGGCCAGAGTTTTAGCAAAGTCTCGCTCTTCGCTACGGCCAGTAGACCCCAAGCCGCTTGGGCTTTCTCCGAAAAGAATGGTGTGGGGGATTTTGGAGGCGCCAATAATATCAACGCGCATCTTTTCAAGGATTTCGCCCACACCACCGAAGTTCCTGCTGATGAAAGCAAGTTCTTCTTTCTCGGCATCAATGGCATAACCGCGATAGACGCTCTTGCTCATATCATTTAGCACCAGGCGATCTCTTACGTCTTTCTCTTTGCCAGCGGCCAGCATTTGCGACAAGCCGCGAATCTTGTGAACAAAGATGTCAAACTCACTAAGAAGCGTGGCGGCACTATTTAGGCCGGTCCAGTAATGCTTGAAGCTTTCATAGACAGTCTGCAGACTGCTCATTCCCCATCCATAGTTCCGTTGTCGAATGCGATAGGGAAGCCAGTCTCCATCAAAGCGCAAAATCCTGTCTTTATGAATGTAAGTGAGCTGTGGTTGACGAATGAGATCGCCGGAAATAATTTGATAGTACGTTGCCTTGGAATAGTCATATAGGTTTTCTTCATTAATCACTGGCGCAATCTGCCAGCGATCCAACACTTCCATACCTTCTATGGCATAAATCTTGCTTTTATCAACGGGCTGGTCAGCAGGGCGACCGTCGTCAATGTAAAGAAGAATGACAGAACCGCCGTAAAGCCTTGCATTTTTGCTGGCGAGCATAAAGTTTTCAAGGATGTACAGATCCTCGATAGCCTGCTCAATGCCAGCCACCTCTTCAGCGGCAGCCCCTTCGCCACCAAACAACACCTTGAAGCCTTTGCGCGTGGCCTGCTCGGCATAGATGTCCACAATTCGACGCGGCAGCCATTCCCCGTAAAGAGCCTCAAGCTCCTCTTGGGCCAGAAAAACAATGGGCTGAGCAGTGGTATACAGACTCTTGTCCCTGGAAGGCATTCCCATGCCTGTCAAGGCGTTGGCAAGACCGTCATTTCGCAAACCATCAGCGCTGGAATGACCAAGATCTACGGCTTCTTCAGACATTGTTTACAAAGGTGGGCTTGTCACCATTCTAGAAGTGGGTAAGATGTGCAGGAAGTTTTTTCATTTATGCCCACTCCCGTTGAGTTTGTTTTCTCCGAAGAAGAAAGAAGCCTTGCAATGGAAGAGGGATTGAGGCGTCAAGGCGTCAATGAAATGAAAGGGCTTCGTGGGCGCAACCGTGGCGCGTCAGTGGGCCAGAAAGCTCTGGACATTCATTTGCTTGGTGCCGCAGGCGAAATGGCAGTAGCTTCTTATCTGGGGCTGAAGCATGAACTGTATAAAGAAACCGAGGCTAAGCGGGGTTCCGACGACCTGCCAGGCATTGACGTGAAGACGCGCTCGAAGCACAAGTACGACTTGATTGTTCAGCGCAACGAAGATCCTGCCAAAAAGTTTGTTCTCGTTACCATTGAAAACAAAACCACCCTGATTCATGGCTGGTGCTACGGCCATGAAGCAATGCAAGAACGGTACTGGGCTGATCCCGCTCGCGGGCGTCCAGCATATTTCGTTCCCAAAGAAGTCTTGAAACCATTGTCTCTGTTGGAAAATGCTGCGCTGTAGTGAGTTTGCCGAGCACGTCCTGAAAACTCCACTGTGGCCGCGCCAGCAGCGCGTATTAAATGGCTTGTTTGAAGACAAGATCAATCATGCCATTTGGTCAATGGGAAGAAGAAGCGGCAAGACTTTTATGGCCTCGGTAGCCGCCACTTACATGGCCTTTTGTCAAGACGAATTCTTTCGTAAAAAAGTGAGAAAAGGCGAGAAGTGGTATGTGGTGACGGTGGCGAACGATCTTGGCCAGTCCAAAATTGCTCTTGATAACATTCGCCAGCTCATCGTCAACAGTCCCCTTGAGCAAGAGATTGTCAGGGAAACTGCTTTGGAAATTGAACTAAGCAATGGCTGCGTGTTTCAAGCGATTCCAGCCTCGGCCCGTGCTTCTCGTGGTAAGGCCGTGTGCGCCGTGGTCATGGACGAACTTGCTTTCTCCATTGATGGTGATGCCAATAGAGGCGCGGAGGCTATGTACACAGCTCTTGCTCCCTCCATTGCCCAGTTCGGTAAATATGGAAAGATCATTGAACTATCGTCTCCATGGTTGACTAGTGGCCTGTTTTATGACCATTTCAAACAGGCGCAAAGCGGCGACTTCCCTGGGATGCAAGCCTTGCAAATTCCTACCTGGGAAATCAATCCAAGCCTACCCTTTGATTGCGACTTCTTGCAGAACGCTCGCAAGAAAGACGAAGAAAGTTTTTGGGTGGAATATGGTGCTCAATTTAGAGCTAACAATGCGGTGCTATTGGCGCCAGAAATTGTTGACATTGCCATCAATAAAGACAGGACCATTCTTCCTCCCAAAAAGGAATACATGGGCACCTATGTGCTTGCGCTTGACCCCGCCCGAGGGGGCGTGGGGCGAGACGATTACACCGCTTGCATTGTTCACTACGAGGGTCAAAGACTAGTTGTAGACAAGTTTCACTCTTTCGAGCCCGACTTTGACATTGCAGGAAAGAAAGAAGTGAATATTGCGAAAGTAGAGGAGTGGATTAAAGAGCACCACCGTATTTATGACTTCGCCAGCATCGTACTTGACCAGTTCAATAGTTCAGGCACCATTCAAACTCTTGCCAAGGAATTCCCTGTGGCAGAACTTGCTTGGTCTGTGAGCACAAAGATGAAAGCTTTTAGCAAGATGAAGGAGCTTTTTAATGCTGGCCTCATGGAACTTTATCCACACAAAAAGGCAGTATGGCAGCTTAAAAATTTGGGAGTTTTGTATAGGCAAAGCGGACAATGGAGTGTCACTGGCGGTAAAGAAACTGGCGTGGACGACTTTGCTTTTGCCTTGGCTGGTGCCATTCTTGAAGCCTCAAAAGATGACGATATTGATTGGTTGAATAGTCTTATTCGCTGATTGCCCTTAGAATCTTGAACAATGTGCATTAGCGCTTGTGAACTTAATCGGCAATGAACAATTTTGACCTTTCACTAAAAGAAGCCACCTATCTTGTGGCGCTGCTTGAGGCTGATAACCAAACAGCATTGCAGCTTCTTTCTGCCGATCATTTTTACGAACCCTCTCTTTTGCCTCGCCTTAAAAAGCATCAGCAGGCACTGAAGCAGCAACAATTACAACGGCAATAGACTGGAAAAACACGCCTTACCTCCCATGGTTCTCTCTGCGGCGGCTGAGGAAGCGTTTCATGCTGCCATTGAGGCGGCATATGCCATGGAAGATATGGCAAGGCTATGGGGGAAAGATAGTGAGCAAGTGGATGGCGCCTATGCCATTTATGAGGCTCGCATGCAGCATTACTACGATCTGACGCGCAGCAATCACGAGCGTTTCTGGAACAGGCGCTGCCATAAAGAACCTTGGGCTCCCGGCTGTCGCTTGTATGACGTTTGACCATGGTGAAGCTTTGCTTTTCGCTTCATGGCAGGCGCTACGAAGAAATCGTGCCCTTTCACTGGGCTCGCCACAGAAATAAGCAATTGTTCTTAGAGGGAGCTGCCGTGTTCTGGAGCGAACGGTGCTAACATTTTTGAGCTTTCTGCAGAAGCCCGTTGGCCAACGGAGCCCCTGAATAGGGGGCTTTTAGTCAGTATCCTCGTCAATGCTGACTCAATACAAGGGGATTCCGTGAAGCCTCAGGAACTTCTCGGCAATCAGGGAGTGTGGAAGCTCCCAACCACCAGGATGTGCAACCATCCAAGGCGAAGCAAGGCAGAGCACTGGCCGCACCAGTTGATTCCCTATCGCGGGAAAACTCTGCCTCTGCGCCCCTTCTGGTGATCAAGCTGGTTCGATTCCGGCATGGGGCATGGTAAGCTAAAGAAACGTTCACCCCCTTGCGGGGCGCATGTCAGCCATCCACGGAACGGGGGATGGGGACAATGGAGGAGCGCCATGAACAAGCTCATGCTTGTGAAGCTTCAGCTTTTGAAAGCCGCAAGGCTCGAACAAGCTCAGAAAGCTTCAATCACTGGCTATCGCCTTTGCTTGGCTTAATTGCCTTACCAGCCGCTCTTGTCGTTTTGGCAAGGGCGGTATTTTTGTCCGCGATAGACAAGCCACAACACGGGACGATGCACCCAGCGCCACCAGGCGGAAAATGCTTCATGCTCTTCTTCCATGAAATAAGGCACGCCGCGATAGACAAGACGGGTCATGATGAATCATGCGCTTTGTTTTAAGCTATCCCGCCATTTTTGTAGCAATTGTTACGCCATTCACTTTTTTCGTTAAATAATTATTAATTATTTTCCTTCTTGCTTGTGTATGTAAGTTTTAAGTTCATGAAGATACCTTCGTAGCATCGCCGCTTTTTCTAAGTGCCAAGGATCATGCTGCTCAAAATAAAGAGCCATGTGCTCATCTACTGCCTTAAGCAATTGATGAATAACGGGATTCCAAGGCGCTCTAATGGGCGTGTTGAACGTCCGCTTGCGCTCGTCCACGAGCTGTAAAGAAATCTTTGATGTGTTCTAATGCTACTGGAGCAAAATCATTTCTTTCTAAGCAGCCATTGAAATAGCGCGTGTCTATTTTTCCTTCTTCTGTATTAACCAAATGACAATGGAGATGGCCGTGGACATTGCCTTGATAGTGCCCCGTTAGTCCTTTGGGGTGGACGGGAACATGCGTGAAAATCAAGCCGTCTCGGAAGTAAGCCCCACGAATATCCTCGAAATACTGGAGATAAAGTTTGGCCGGAAGGCGATCGTGATTGCCAGCAATAAGAATTTTCCTCCCATTGAACCCCTCAAGCAGTCTTAGGGCCGTGTTTGAAAAGGCCACGTCGCCAAGCACATATACAGTGTCCCGCCTATGCACTTTCTTGTTCCATCGCTCTTGAATGGTTTCATGCATCTCTTCAATGGAAGAGAAAGGGCGCAATGGGGAGCCGTCAGGGGCGTCGAAGGAGAGGATGTTCCTATGGCCCAAGTGCAAGTCTGCCGTGACGAAAGCGCTCATAAAAAAGGGGCTTGCGCCCCTTAGTTTATCAGGCTCGCCCGTAGGAAGGCAGGCTTGTATTGGGAGCCTCGAAGAACGATGGCATCCGACTGCGTTGCGTGTCGGAAAGCTCTTCTGCCTTGCCGCGCTCAAACAAATTGTCGCTCTGACGCAGCCAGAAGTCTTTATCAAGCCATTTGTTTTCGTTCTTGCCAAGCTTGTCGAAAATCCACAAGGCGGTGGCACGACGAAGCTTGTTCAAGCTTTGACCCGCTTCTTCATTCAGCTCACGAGCCACAAGGCTATGCACCCCAACGTGAGTGATCTCATCCCGGCTGATGTCGGCGCTGACGGTGCGAATGCCCACGTCTCCATTGAAACGGAAGAACGGAAGAATCACAAAGAACAGACTCCGCTCCAGCACAGAAGCTTTAAGGATGGGATGGGCAGGGTGCTCTTCCCAAGCCTTCAAAATGTTCATTACTTCTTTTTCTGCCTGGGTGTCAGTGCCATGAGCAGCGGCCACATAGTTCAGCGCCTCATCATGGCGCTCCTCGTCTTGTTGATTATGAATGAGGGCTTCAACCACGCCAGGAGTGGAGGGCAAATCCTTTTCAAGGCCTTGCTGCAGGAAGTCTTTTACTGGCAGTTCAAGGTGACGAAGTGCAAGAGCACGAAACAAAGTTTCCTCGCTGCCATCGACAAGCTTGCCTTGATCCACTGGCACGGCCTGCCAAGGGCGTTTTTTAGCAATCATTGAAAGGTAGGGGCTTTGCTCGGCGGTGACCATTATTAAATAAAGCGATGGAAAAAGAATGAAAAAGGGGGAGAGAATCCCCCTTGTAGAAGAGCAATGGAAGGGAAATCATTCAGCGCAGGCGCTACAGAACCCAGCTTCCATATCGCAAGAGACAGCATCTCCTATAACCTCGGGGTCATCGAGGCCAAACATGCTCTTAAAGCTGTCGTCCAATGCCGCGAAGGCATCGTCTTTTCTCTGCGTGTCTGGAAGAACTTGCAGAGAATAATAGAGGCTTGTCTGAGGAGATTCTAGCCAATCGCGAAGGAAGGCTTCGTCGTAATTCACCACATCGCTCCATGAATTAAACGAATAACCATGGAACAAACCAGTGGCTTGGTACATGCGCACTAGTTCATTGGCAACTTTGAAATAAGCTTGCCAGCCAACTTGTTCTGCAGTTTCAACTGGGCCATAGTCAAACGATTCCACTCCGAAAGTGCCGCTGTCCCGATCGACATGACGGCCAATAGGAGGTGCAATTTCAGGCGTCGTAGTGAAGCCCTTGCTGTCGAGATAACGGTAGGAGCACGATGCTGTGGGGGCAATGCAGAAGGCGCGGTCCATTTTGTTTGCTCTTGCCACTTCTGCTGCGCTTTCAATTGCTTGCTTAAGTGCCAAGGCCGCCTCAAATGCCTTGGGCTCGGCTTCGCCAACAATGTCATCATTTGCCTCTTGGAGAGCCAGCCCGAAGTCTTGATAAGAAATGCCATGGATGGAAAGGAAATTAGCGAGGCCAAGCATGCCCAGGCCTACTTGCCTATCCCACATGGGAGCCAAGTATTCGCCAGTGGCATCCACGCCAGTTGTTGGATGGAGAGCACAAAGCTGGTTCATGCCCTCAACAAAAGCCGGTACTAGCTCATCGAGTGCGCAAGCACCCATGTTGACGTGCTGAAGAAGACAAGTGCCACGGTGAGGAAGATAAACTTCGAGGCAGACATTGGCACGGATGCGCTTTCCATTTTGATCGTATCGAATTTTATTGAGCCAAATGTCGCCCGAAGCAATGCCTTTGAGCAAATGCTCAATAAACTCAGGCGAACCCTTTTCCAAGAAATCTTCGTCTACGTTCACGCAACGCTTCACCCATGGCAGCTCTTGCCTAGAAGCTTTGATGAAATCAACAATATCGGGGTGCGTATAATCTAAATGCAGAACTACGGCACCATTTTTGTATTTTCCACCCCTGCGCAAAATTTCATTAAGCGTGGAATAAATCTTGCCAAAACTAATAGGACCGCTTGCCACTAGTCCTTTGCCATTTTCTTCTCCCTTGCCACGCAAATTTGATAGATGGACAGCCACGCCAGCGCCATTTCTCAAACCATGGGAAACAAAGCGCCAAGAATCTTCAATGCCATTTGCCCCCTCCATTGCATCCTCGACAACGAAGACCGTGCAGCTCACTGGCAACCGCCCGTCAGCATCATCCATCCAACTTTGGACTCGCCCTGTGCGAGCAATCTTTGACGGCGAGGCTCCTTCCTTGAGTTTCATCAGACAAAAAAGCCCGCTCCTGCGGGCGGCGATCAACAGAGCATAGTTTAGCCTTAATCACACAGGCCTTCAGGATCTTTTTCGCTTTGCGCATCTCGGGCGAAAAGCAAAGCCTCCTGCTTGGTTTTGAAATAGTAGGGCTTGCCTTCGTAAGCAATAAACCAGCTAAAGTCGGGCTTTGAGTGGACGGGCCAAATCTTGATGGTGCCGCTGCGAAAGGGAGCGGGGAGATCATCAAACATGATTGTCTCCAAGGAATTCAACCACGCTAACTACTCAACTATTCTTGTCCAGTAGGATTAATTACAATTCCAGAAAATCTTCACCATTTGTGAACATTGCTCTCCTATTTTCTGGACACAAGAGAAGCTTCTTAAAACATAAGGAGCGATGGAAGGGACTAATTAAAGAGCTTGAAGACAACGGAGCCACTGTTCATTGCTTTTACCACTCTTGGAGCGAAGATTGTTTTGCCAAGCAAGTGGGTCGCAATCGCATAGAGGGTGTCTATGTGAAAAAGCCTTTGGAAGATAAAGAAATCATGCTAGAAGGCATGCCCTTTAAGCATGGCTGGTTTGAAGACGAAGCAAAAGCCCTACAAAAGCTAGTGGTACCAGACCACGCCTTGTTGCTGATTAAGCAGGCAGCAAAAATCAACATTGCTCTTCAGCTCTATTCGATGGAGCAAAGCTACAGAGCCATGCAGGCTTATGAGCGCAAAACAGGCATCAGTTACACAACCATTGTGAAGCTGCGTTTTGATATAGAACCAAGACGATGGAGCATCAGAGAATTTTTGCTTTTTAATGACAGTCGCTTTGATAAGCTTCTTATTGCTTCAAACAACGTAGTGCATAGTCATCCTGGTGGGGGCGGGGGCTGTCTTGCTTGCGATAAAAAGCATCAAGAGTGGTGGGAGCAGGGCTGGCACGATAAAAAGAAAGAAGGCCCTGAGCCTGAGGATGCGCTTTGGCAGCATGATGGCGCCCATTCAAACGACATTTGCGACCTCTATGCCATTGGCAATCAAGAGACCATGGGAAAGTATATGACGGTGTACAGTCGCTTATTGGAACTTTACCCTCCTGCGCTTTTTGAGCAAAGCTTGGAAGTGGCAAAAAGCCTTCCTAGAACATTGTCTCAGGAAGGCGATGATTGGCGCACGGGAGCCAATGGGAAAGAAATGGAAAGAGAAGAACTCGTCTGCTTCTATCCCGAAAGGCTTCAGCGCATTAATTTGGAAGGCTTTGCCGTGTTGCACGCCGCTTCGTGTTTTTATCGGGACTAGCAGGAAAATAGCTTGTCGTCGAAAACCATGATTACGAGCCGGGGCAAGAGAGGCTTGATGGTTTTACCAGTCTGGGTAGAAGGCTTCGAGGACAGTCTCGCCCACGGAAGCCCGATAGTCAACCATGGTTGCGGAATACCCATCGAAATGGTGGCCTCGACTGCTTTTCCATAGCTGATCCTTTTCGGGCTTGATTCTTTCAAGCACTTCCTTTACGGCTTTTCCCAAATAGCGCTTCACCCCCACCCTTACGCGCCAGGCACTCACCACGACAATCAGCTCTTCGCCTTCCCCGTAGTAGCTCATTGCTCTTCGGCCAGTTGCTTCCAGACGATCCTGCCACTATACCGACGCCTCATTGAAGCCACAAGCTTCTCGTCGGCAGCAGGGGCGTCCTCCACTTTCCCTTCCATTGCCTCTTCTACCAGCTCAATGGTCTTCCAGACGATTAACAGCTCCTGCTTGGAGGCCAAAACACTGTCTAAAGAAGCCCTGGGAGAAGACGATGGAAGGAAAAAGCGCTGCTCAGAATCTCCCCAAGAGCACCACAGGAGCCATTTAAGCCTCCTTTTCCTTTTGTAGCAAGGCTTTTGGAAGAACACTGCAGCCTCTGGCAGCTTTTGAACTGTCATGGCTTTGTCTTGGTTTGCTGACCATTAGCCTTAGGCCCCCTAAAAACCCGTCCCCGCAAATAACAGCGTACTAGACTAGCTCTCGGAGGAGCGCTGCTTCCACTTACGAAGGCGCTCTGTTCGCGAAGCTTCCAGCACTGAGCGAGCGTTTCGTTCAGTGCCGAGCCCCAAGCGAGGCTTCCTGCAGAGCGAGCGCCTTCTTCCTTTCTCACCTTCTTTTACGAAGCGCTTACGAGCATAAAGGAGCCCCAAGCGACGGTTTGTCAAAAGCGCTTCTTCTTAACATTTCCTTTTTGCTTTTCTTCTTCGCTAGTTTCTGCGGGGAAATATAGTCGCGCTGCAACGGGCTATTGTTTTTAAGAAAAAGCAATAAAGAAGAAAAGAAAGCGCTAGAAAAAACGCCCTCTTGAGGAGGGCTCCTGCGCGAGCGCTTTCTAAAGAACAATGGAAAAGAAATGGTGCGACTATAGTGCGCGAATAGTTGTAGTGTCCTCACTCCGGCTCATAAACTGCTAGATCGTTCGGACAGTGCGTACTGGCTTTTTATAAGAAAAGAAATGTAGCGGGGTGAACATAGGTCAAAAATTTAGAGAAAAATATCGCGCCATCTGAGAGGGGTATGCCCGCCTCCACCCGCTAGTACTGCCGTACTACTGCTCCCTAGTACATTTGCACTATCACCGTAGCTTATGGTTTCCTGGCCACTGATCAGCCAGGTTTATGTTACAAAATGTTACGAAATGCTGATACGATATCGTATCGCCTGAAATTTTTGATCTGAATTCACTGATTGCCCCTATTGCCAAACAATAAAAAGGCCCCACCTAAAAAGGCAGGGCATGAATCAATGGCAGCCTGTGGTTAGAAGCCGGACAGTTTCAGGCGGTTTAGTTTGGCCTTAGTGGTCAGTGACTGAACGATGATCAGCCACAGAAAGGGCAAGCGCAAAGACCACAGGGCGAGCCACCCTGATTGTCGATCGTGCCACGTTGAATAGTGGGCAAACAATGGGAGGGGCGGGGCATTGCGCGATGCCCACAGATAGCGTGATGGCGTCAGTCTGATCAGCATGATTAATCACGGTCTGAAATGCAAAGGCGGTCATTGGCATCCCATGGACAGGGTGGGATGATGCCCGCCCTGATAGCCTCTCGCCGTTCATGCTGCAGCATTTCAACGCGGGCGCCCCGTTGCATGATTTCAGCCAACAGGGCAAGCATTGCGGGATTGTCACCACTAGCGCCCACGTAGCCTATGGGCGCCCCATTGTCACCATGCACGGCATGCAAGGGATGATCAGCCATTGGCCAGCCCCTCACAATGATCGGCCAACCACTGATAGGACCCTGAAATGGCAAGACTAAAAGCAGCATGGCCGCCGCCTGCCAGGGGCTGCCATCGACCAACCATGGGCGCAAGGCTAAAGGCGGCAGCGGCAGCGCTAGCGCCCCGGCTGAGCTTAGTGCGCAGCATCACGGCAACGCCATCGAAGCCGCCCGCCTGTGGCCCTGCAGGGTCCAGATAGCGCAGATCATGCAAATCCCCATCAATGCATTGCAGGCGAACGATGCGGTCACCATTGCGCAGCAACAGGGCAGCGGGCAGCGGGGCGCCCCTTTTAAGGGCAATGGGCACGGCAAGGCGGAAACCGTGATCAATGGCATCGATGCAGTGGGCGATGTTGCCAGGGCGGTCTGCTGCCATGCTGGCCGTGGTATCAATGCCCGCCGCCCGTTGCGCGATGAGACCATAAGGGCCATGCACGGGCGCTTTGGAATATTCATAAGGGCGGATCGAGCCCTTAGGGGCAAGGCTAAGGCATTCTGCAATGGTGGTGCCCATGCCAGGGGCAACGGGCAGCCCGTAACGGCGGGCAATGGCCGCCGCCTCTCCATCGTTCAAAGTAAAGCGCAGATCATGCCAGGGCAGATCGTCAGTGCCCCTAAGTCTCATGGCAAGCGGCAGCCCTTGCGCTTGTGCCTTGCGCCATTGACGGGCAATGGCAATCAGCACGGCCACAGCGTAGCCCTTGTGATTGTAGATAAAAGCAAGGGTGCGGCGGGCACGGGCAGCGGCGGGCGCGGTGGTCAGACCACCATGGCCAGACCATGCTAGGCAGCCCGCCTGACAGCCCTTGCTAGCCCACGGGCAGCCATCATGGGCTAGGGCCAGACTTTCAATGCCGTTGCGGCGGGCTAGTTCGGCAATGCCTG
>Ga0129333_10004592_pt1 | contig 12939 bp, 5 predicted proteins | sample CPB6_08_DNA_FD_94474 | JGI IMG/M metagenome (GOLD analysis project Ga0129333, IMG submission 94474) | Freshwater to marine salinity gradient microbial communities from Chesapeake Bay, USA - CPBay_Sum_0.6_0.8_DNA | ecosystem: Environmental > Aquatic > Marine > Coastal | place: USA: Chesapeake Bay... | reverse complement strand
GTTACATTACCAGTGTGATCGAATACCCATTCGTAGTCATTGGGACCGGTGCTGATCAGCACATTACCCAAACCATGATTGGTCAACTCAGCTGCTACTGAGTTGGCATTACCGTCATCGGGCAAGGTCACATAACTCAGTGTATTGCCTCCCATGGTCAATGGGCGATCTGTGACCACCAATGCCACAGCAGTATTGCTGGTACTACGGAAATCTATATTGGATATTAAACCTTGATAATTGGGCAGATAGTCGGCAACATTGGCATTGCTGTAGTTTGACACGCCAGCCAAGAAAGCAGCATTGCCAAAGAGATAGTTGGCTGCTATATTGCCTGAGAATACGGTGGTGCTGGCATTGGCTGTGATCTCTTGAGCACCAATATAGATAGTGCTGTTGTTGAGATATAGATCATTCCAACGATTGGTATTACTTCCGAGATTATAAGTAACATTGGCGCTGGGTATGATGTTACCATCAAAATTTCCTAGATAATCCTTGACATTGGCATTGCTGTAACCAGCAGCAATGCCAGTTAACAAAGCACCATTGCCTAAAAAATAAGCAGCAGTAACATTGGCTGTGAAGTTTCCACCTGTGCCCGACACATTGGACAAGGCTATGATTTCGTTGGCTTCAACAAATGTGTCAACTATGACATTGCCTGTGGCATCAATGGATTCGATGTAGAGTGAGCCGGCTGACACGTCTGTGGCTGACCCTGTGATGGCATCTACAAATGCTACACCACTTTGTCCCACACCCGAAGCCGGCTGTATCTGCGTGGCATTGCCTTGATCGCCGGCAGGAGTGATGACATTACCAACATAGATGTCCCTAAAGTACAGGGTGCTGTTTCCAATATCTACCGCATCATTGATCAACCCTGCTGTGGGACTCCAGGGAAGAATGCTGTTGGCATAAAAATTGCCCGAAACCACATTGCCTGAAATATTGCCGCCATAGTTGGGTAGGTAAGCAGCCACATTGGCGTTGCTGTAACTGCTGCCACCAGAAATTCCAGTTAAGAATGCGCCATTGCCCAGTATGTACTGACCTTGTACATTACCCGATGCAGTGATATTCCCCGTGGTGCCAACTGTGGTAAAATTGCCCGAAGCAGGAGTTATGTTACCAATTACTATGCCATTGATGGCACTGGAAGATACCAACTGCCAGCCTTGGCCGTTGAATACCCAGGTTTTGTTACCAAACGAATAGGTGTCGTTGACACTGGGATTTGAGGGAAAATCGATAATGGCCATATAATTTTTGTCTAAAAGTATCTTATGTCTTATTTATTAATCATTAGGCTGTGTAAGTGCCCGACGCGGTAAACGTCATAATCGTATTGTTTCCGCTGGTAGTCACGCTAACATTACCAGTGGTATTGCCTGTGTAATATTCGGTAGGCACACTTAGTATGATTATACCAGAACTGCCTGCGCCACCAGTTTGATTGCCTGCTCCTGTAGATTTGCCACCACCACCACCTGCGCCACGATTCACAGTACCTGCAGTGGCAGCCGAACTGGTGCTGGCACCGTTACCACCTATGCTGGATCCACCCACACCAAAACTTCCGCCACTGTATGCTCCACCGCCGCCGCCTGCTGCGTAAAAGGTTGCCGTTCCTGTTATAGATGTGCTATTACCTGCACCGCCTGCTCCTCCATTTGTGCCCGAGGAACTGGAACCTGCAGCACCTGCACCACCGCCACCGGATCCTGCTTGACCCGAAGGAGGGCCACCGGGGTTACCTTGTCCTGGAGTACCGTTGCCTTGGGTGTAAAAAGAAACACCTCCACCACCGGATCCGCCGCTGTTGGCAGTCGCCCCTTGCGAACCACCACCACCACCACCCACTGCAGTCAAGCCCAAGGCCGTGGTATTGCTGCCGTTGGAACCTGCTAGACTTGTACCTGCCGCAGCAGCACCACCTGCGCCAACTGTTAGGGTGTATTGTGTACCACCATATAATGTCGTAGAGCCAGACAGAAAACCGCCTGCACCACCACCGCCTGCACCAGCGGTATCCGCACTGTTGCCTCTACCGCCACCTGCACCGCCACCTACTACCACATAGGATCCTGTGTAAACTGCACTGGCCAGAAGGAATGTCCCCGAAGTGGTAAAGGTATGATATGTATATCCACCGGAACTAGTAACTGTACCACCTGAGCCACGCTGGCTACCTGCATACCGTATTATCACTATGCCAGAACCACCATTGCCGCCCCTAAATGTGTTGGCAGTACTGGTAGATCCAGCACCACCGCCACCTGAACCAGAATTTGCAGTAGCATCTCCGCCCACGCCATTGGTGCCACCACTGCCTGCACCACCCGATCCTCCGACACCTGCTGTACCACCATTGCGTCCACCACCGCCACCGCCGGCATAAAATGTTCCTAGAGATTGCCAATTAATGCCATTGCCGCCGTTGCCGCCGTTGCTGGTACTGGTAGCAGGCGTTTGCCCTGCTCCGGCAGCACCGCCACCTCCGCCTGCAGCATAGGAAAGACTGGAATAACCCCCACCTCCTGAAAAGCCCTGTCCTGCAGTGCCAGCTGCTCCGGCGGTTTGTCCATAGGCACCACCACCGCCTGATCCACCAGTTTGTGCTGCATATGTATTGGGAACAGTCGATGATGTGCCACCTGCGCCTCGGCCGCCACCCACTGCAGTCAAGCCCAAGGCCGTGGTATTGCCTCCGCTGGTACTGGCTGTGGTAGTTCCCCCTGTGCCACCTGAACCTATGGTAACACTGTATGATGTTCCAATGTCTACTCTTGTGGTGCCAGAGAGATATCCGCCTGCGCCACCTCCACCCCCGGCTGTGTTTTCGGTGACTATGCCACCGCCTGCGCCACCTCCGCCCACTACAAGATAATCAATGAGATTGTCCAGCGGCCAGTCTTGCTGTAGCATACTCAATTCTACTTCGAACATTGACCACACGCCCGAGGCTGTTGCCGTTGTAGGTAAGTTTGCTACGCCAATCACGCCACCGTTGATACGACGCGGCATTTAGTTGATCTCTTCCCAGGAAGCTACCAACTCTAGTGAACTGTTGGCTGATGCATTGGCGAATATATAGTCACCTTCATTGAGATAAATGGATTTGTTAAGAAAATCCAGTGTACTGTCTGCTGGCACTGAAATAGTTGATCCTAATCTGGCCCTGATGTTGGCTGATGAATCGTAAAGTCCTACTGTTAATAAAGCAGCGTTTGCACCATCTACATTGGACACATATATGGCATTGACTTTGTAGACTTTGTCGCTAGCCGCTGAGTTGACAATGATATTGGCATTGCTAGTGGTCAAGGCCGTTCCGGACACTTGTCCGTAAATGGCTGTGACATTGACTATGTTGGGATTAGACATTAAGAACCTCCAAATACTATGGCCATTGCTATGGCTTTACCGGTGGTGATTCCACCGCTGGATATACCAGTTAACTGGCTACCATTACCTACGAAATAGGATCCTGAAATATTGGCAGAACTGATGATATTGCTGGCGAGTGATCCACTGGCTAGATACGCAGCCACATTGGAATTTCCGTAATCACCGCCTGTTGAGCTAGATATACTGATGGCCGCTTCCATTTCAGCCCACTGACTGTTACCGCTGGAAGTGAAGTAAATGTACTGTGTACCAGTGTTGGCCTGGATCCAAACATCGCCTTGTTGTGCCGATACCGGTGCTGTGTTACTGACCGTGGTATTGCCTACTGGAATGCCTGTTAAAAACGCACCATTGCCCAGGAAATAGTTTGCTGATACTGTGTTACCGGCTGTAATATCACCGTTGGCCCACACCACATCGGTGGGGTTAAATAGGTTTCCAACACTTAGTCCGTTGGGGGAAAACAGTGAATTCAATGCCATAGTTTAAGATCTCGATTAATACTATTTAGCGTTTTTGTTGTGACGCTTGAACCAAAAAAAACCACTGCGTCTAGCAGTGGTTTTTTGTTGCTACAATGGTTCAAATTACACAGATGTTATAGAACCATTCCAACTCATGCTGTTGCTGTTCAACGGTGTGACCTGGATCAACAGGTTGGTTCCGTCAAATGACGCACTGGGAGTACCGCAGCCTGCGCCGGCTAAAACTTCGGCATAGCGTGAGTAATCCATATTGGAACCACCCCACACAATCATGATCTTGCCAGCCTGTGTGTTGGTACCGTCTTTGCCGCGCAGTACTACTTCTAGTGCAGAACTGTCTGCGGGCAGCGTGGTCACATTAATGTTTGCCAATGTTGTGAGCGTGGCCGAAGATGTGGTCTGATTTATGGCATCAAACACCACTGCTTGTGTGGCCGAACTTTGGATGGTAACTGTGGAGTTGGCCACAAAGTTGTTGGCAATGCTGGTACCATAAGTGCGTATGGTGCCACCTGTGGTGATGTTGCTGTTGCTGTTGCCCAACAAGATGTTGATGTTGGGCGCACTGTTGAGATAGTTGGCCACATCTGCGTTTGAGTAACCTGCTGGCAAGCCGGTGATAAACGCACCGTTACCCAGTAGATAATTACCAGAAACATTGCCCGAAGATGTGACATTGCCTGTGACATCTAGACTGACCAAAGTACCAACTGATGTGATATTGGGCTGAGCAGCAGTGGTCAGTGTACCTGTTATCAATGTACCCGACAAGTTGCCACCTGAAATGTTGCCTGTGGCTGTGATAATTCCACCTGTGCTGATGTTGCCGCCTGTGAGCGTGCCTGTTACATTCAGACTGCTACCTGTGGCATTGCCAATGTTGGGCGTGGTTAGATTAGCACTGGCCTTGACAATGATGTTGCCACCCAGATCAAACGCTGTGGTGTTGTTGTCAACTTTTGCGTTAAACTGCTGACCAACCAGAACCAAACCAGCTGAAGTATTGGCTGAGTAAACCTGACTTTGGCTGAACTGTGCGAACTGGATATTGCTGGTACCAAAAACTATGGCAGTATTTGGTGCATCTACAATCCAGGCTGTGCCAAGATTGACGTTACCGCCAGAGACAAAGAAGTAGTCATTGATACCCAGGGCAAATGGGGTGCCTACACCTGCTGTATCCTCATTGTCTGCTCTTGTGATAACAGTGGCGTTGGACCAAACATATATACCGTTGTGTGCGCCATTGGCTTCGTTCTTGACCAAGATACGAGCGTTGGCCGACTGTACGTTGGCTGTGTCGATAAGGTTGAACGAACCTGTGGTAGTAAGTGTAGCACCCACACCATTGCTGCCACCATTGGGTTGATTATAGGTTATGATACCACCGGTGGCAGTTGCTAGATCTGTGTTGGTGGCTGCTATCACTGCGGCGTGATATGATATAGCAGTGCTGACCAAATTATCTACGTAGATCTTACTGGCAGCGTCTTGATCTTGTACTGGATACGCAACAGAATTGATGAATGTGTTACTGAGTACAACGTTACCCGAGCCGTTGGGCTGGAGAACGATGTTGCCGTTGCTGCCTGTGGTGAGAGTCAACGCACCCGATGATGCTAACTTGGTGGCGTTGACGTTGGTACCATCTATGTTAGCAGAGCTTACAAGATTTCCACCTGAAATGTTGCCAGAAGTAGTTACTGTTCCTGTGCCAAAGTTGGCATTTATGGTAGCGCCTGACTCCAAGTATGACTTCACATTGGCATTACCGTAGGCACCTGTGATGTTGCCAGCATTGATATTGGTCAGTAACGAACCATCACCTGAGAAGAAGTTGGCTGTGATCAAGTTACCAGCAGTGATAGTACCTGCTACTGGTGTTGTTAGATTGCCTGTGCTGTCAAATACCCAACTGTAACCATTGCTTCTGATGGTTGTGTTGCTGCCTGTACCAATAAAGTTACCAGCAGATATGTTGGCACTTGTGGTGATATTGCCAGTTGTGAGTATGGTTACTGCGGCATTGGATGCCAAGTAACTATCAACATTGGCGTTTGAGTAACCAGCCGGTAAACCAGTGATAAATGCACCGTTGCCCAGTAGGTAGTTGCCGGAAACATTACCCGAAGATGTGACATTGCCCGTTACATTGAGGCTGGTCAAAGTACCAACTGACGTTATGTTGGGCTGTGCTGCTGTGGTCAGTGTACCTGTGACCAGTGTACCAGACAAGTTGCCACCCGAGATATTGCCTGTCACACTGAGTGATGTCAGTGTTCCAACTGACGTGATGTTGGGCTGTGCTGCTGTGGTCAGTGTACCTGTGACCAGTGTACCAGACAAGTTGCCACCCGAGATATTGCCCGTGGCAGTGATTATTCCAGTTGTGAGAACATTTCCACCTGAAACATTGCCTGTGGTAATGATGTTGCTGGTCAGTGATCCGCTGGCCAAATAGTTGGCCACATCGGCGTTTGAGTAACCTGCTGGTAAACCAGTGATAAATGCGCCGTTACCTAAGAGATAGGTGCCAGATACGTTGCCCGAAGATGTAATATTACCTGAGGCTGTGATAACTCCAGTTACACTGACGCCTGTGGTAGAAACAACCGCTGTATTAGTACCGTTGGGAGCCAATCCAATGTTGCCAGATGCTCCTGTGACGATTTGTATAGCACCTGTGTCAACAATGTTGCCAGTGAGGTTCAAGTTGCCAGCACCAACGTTGCCGGTGTAAGTTGGCAGATAGTTGGCAACATTCAAGTTGCTGTACATACCTGTCAGCAATGAACCATTGCCTGAGAAGAAGTTGGCTGTGATTAAATTGCCGCCTACTAGATTGCCTGTGCCAGGGAATGTCAAGTTGCCTACATCGTCAAAGGTCCAAGAGAACGAACCTGCTGCGATGGTGGTATTGGCGCCTGTGCCAATAAAGTTACCAGCCGAGACATTGCCAGTTACTGCTAAATTGCCTGTTACATTGGCACCCGAGGTAGTGGCTGTTACAACAGCGGTGTTACCCGGGGCTAGGGTAATATTACCCGAAGCGCCAGTGATAATGGTCAGTGCGCCTGTGTCAACAATATTGCCTGTGAGATTCAAAGTACCTGTGACATCGACACCTGTGGTAGACACTACCAACACGTTGCTGTTGGCTGGAGCCAGACCTATGTTGCCAGATGCTGTGACGATCTGTAAAGGACCTGCGGTATCTACAATATTGCCTGTGAGATTTAGGTTACCAGCACCAACGTTGCCTGTGTAGGTGGGCAAGTAGTTGGCCACGTTGGCATTGCTATAGGCACCGATCAAATTACCAGCATTGATGCCAGTTAAAAATGCGCCGTTACCCAGGAAATAACTGCCTGCGATATTGGCTGTGGTAGTGATATTGCCAGTGGTCAGTATGGTTACAGCACTATTGGATGCCAGATAGTTGAGTACATTGGTATTGCTGTATGCGCCTGTGATATTGCTGTACTGGATGCCGGTTATAAAGTAACCATTGCCCAGTAGATAACTACCCGAAACGTTGCCTGTGGCAGTTACGTTGGCATTGGCTGTGATCGAAGCATTGGACAGTATGGGACCTGCTTTGAATGGAGCATATACTGCCTGACTCCAAGCGATCACTGTGTTGGGATTGGACGCAACATTTTCAAACACTTTCCAAGTTTTGTCAGTGTAGTCTCTGGCAAAACCAGTGTGTAAGTTGGCTCCGTTGTAGTAGCCGGCCACGATACCCAGGTCTTCTGTGTCACCGGGGTTGTTGGCAGCCAACTGAATCAAGGGATCGTCGATCACCAGATCTTGAACATTGATGTAGGTGAGATTACCAGTGGCTGTGATGTTGCCTGCTACCGTCAAATTACCGTTGACTGTGGTTGGTCCTAGGTTGGCCACGCCGGTGGCAGTTAATGTTCCGCCATCAAAGTTGGCGTTGATCATTGAGCCAGATTCTAGATATGTCTTGACATTGGCATTGCCATAGGCGCCTGTGATGTTGCCATATTGTATGCCTGTTACAAAATAACCATTGCCCAATAGATAATTACCAGCAATATTTGCAGTGGTAGTGATGTTGCCCAGTGTGTCAATTGTTATGTTGGCACCGCTGGCCAAATAGTTGGCAACATCTGCGTTGCCATAGGATCCAACAATGTTGCTGGCATTGATATTGGTCAAGAAATAACCATTGCCCAAGATGTAAGCACCAGACACATTGGCAGTGGTTGTGACATTGCCAGTGAGATTTGTTAAGGCACCTGTGTAAGCAGCAACATTGGCGTCGTTATATCCACCTGTGGCTGATCTGATGTTACCCAGCAGATAAGAGCCGCTGACGTTGGCAGTGGTTGTGACATTGCCAGTGAGATTGGTCAAAGCACCGGTGTAAGCAGCAACATTGGCGTCATCATAGCCACCAGTGGCAGATCTGATATTACCTAATAGATAAGAGCCCTGTACGTTGGCAGTGGTTGTGACATTGCCAGTGAGATTGGTCAAAGCACCGGTATAGGCCGCAACATTGGCATCATCGTATCCGCCAGTGGCAGATCTGATATTACCTAATAGATAAGAGCCCTGTACGTTGGCTGCTGTGGTGATGTTGCCGGTGGTAAGAATTGTTACCGCAGCATTTGAAGCCAAGTAGTTGGCTACATCTGCGTTGCCATAAGCTCCAACGATATTGCCAGCGTTGATATTGCTTATAAAATAACCGTTACCTAATAAGTATTGACCCTGGATATTGGCAGTTGTAGTGACATTGCCAGTTAAATTTTCAAATGATCCTGTGTAAGTGGGCAGGTAGTTGGCAACATTCAAGTTGCTGTACATACCGGTCAACTGTGAACCATTGCCTAGGAAGTAAGCACCTTGCACGTTGCCTGTGGCTATGAGGTTGCCTACGCTGAGATTTCCAACGCCATTGCCGCCGTTGATCAGCAGATTATCTGCTATGATATTTAGGTTACCACCCGCAGAACCAATCAAATTACCAGTGGTTACATTACCGGTGCTGCTGACTACATTGATAGCACCTGTAGATATTTCCCCTACGGAAAAGCCACCTGGTGAATTTAACGGTTTAAGCGCCATTTTTTACTGCTCCTGTTATAATAATCTTGTTACTAACACACTGTATGCTATGTTAGCGTTAGTCTGTGGGGATACCAGTAATCTTACGTTACCGTTGGCCTGATCCACTAAAAAATCCCCTACTGGAGTATTTATATAAACTCCTCCATATTCCACGAAGTCGGTGCTGTTTCCATAGGTTGTGCTAAGGATTTTAGAACTCTGTCTGCTGCCTCCCATGAGTGTGGGATCCGTGGCTATGATGTTGAAATCCAACTGTGCGCTGTTCACAGCGTTGGCTTCGTATAGTGTTTGATTGGCGGCATTGCTGGTGGTATAGGCCTGGAAGTAGGTGGTGCTGGCGCCGCCAATCTCCAAACAGCAGGTAAAATTACCAGTGTTGGCAGTCAAGGTGTTGACTATGGTAACATTGTTGGCAGTGATATTACCAGTGGCGCTGATATTGGCCCCAGTGGTGATATTGCCCGAAGTGTTGATTCCGGGGTTGAAGTTCCAAACGTTGGGAGTGCTGAGATATATGATATTGGCTATGTTGCTGGCACCAACTATGAGACCTGCACCATTGGCTTGACTGGGTGTAGACGCACCATTGGCAACAACAATATCTAAATCGTTGATGGTCAAAGTATTTGCATTGATAGTGGTTGTATTGCCCAAGACCTGTAGATTGCCTTGTATTATGACATTGTTGCTGACGGTTATATTACCGGCTAAAATATTGCCGTTGTAGGTAGGTAGAAAATTGGCCACATCGCTATTGCTGTATGCGCCTATCAAATTGGCAGCATTGATGCCAGTCAAGTAGAAACCGTTGCCGTAGTAGAACTGTGCTTCGATGTTGGTCACCGCAGAAATATTTTCTGCTTTGAGATTGCCCAAGAAGTTGGCATATCCACCAACTTTGATGCCGTTGGCTATGTTGGCATTGTCACCTACTGTGAGATTGCCCAGACTTATTAGCTCGTTACCTTCTACATAGGAATCAGTGACAATACTTCCTGTGGCATCAATGGCATCCACATACATGACACCTGCTGACACATCAGCAGCTGATCCGGTGACAGCGTCACGGAAGGCCACACCACTTTGTCCCACGCCCGAAGCCGGCTGTATCTGTGTGGCATTACCCAGCGTGCCAGCCGGTGTTATGACATTGCCGACATATAAATCTCTAAACTGGTATGCGGAGTTACCAAGATCTACTGTGTTATTTGACAGTCCAGTACTGGCATTCCATGGCAACACATTGCTCAAGAACACATAACCTGAGCCGTTGCCCGACAGGCCCACATTGCCATTCGCAATGTTGGTACTGATGTTGGCTGCTGTGATGGTGATGTTGCCAAGATTGGCGCCACTGGAGATACCTGTCAAGAACGCGCCGTTACCCAGGATATAACCGCCCGAGATATTGGCCGAAGTTGAGATATTGCTAGTGTAACTGCTGAGATTGACATCAATGGTCAATGACTTGTAGGTATTGCCACTGGGTGTGTTGTTGGAAGTAAAGGCAATGCCATTGCCCTGGACAAACTGTACTATGTCCTCGCCCGATGCCACCAGGTTGGGCTGTCCTGGATCTGAATTGCCCACCACCCAGGTCTTGAAGGTTGAGCCTAGGCTGATTTTTACATTGCCGTTGCCGAGATTTTCAACTCCAAATCCCGAGTTGGCGTCAAATCTCAAAAATTCTACGTTGGATACAGCATTGGTTATGACATTGCCGCTGTCAATCAAACTCACAGTGAGCGCAGCAGCATTGCCGCCGCTGCTGCCAAGACCAAATGCACCTACATATTGATAACCTGCGATATAGACCACATTGCCTGCGGTCAATACCGCGGGTATGGTTTCGCCTATGAAGTTTAATACGCCGGCCTGTGTGTCAAAATAGTATTCACCAGTACCGCCCGAACCCACTGCAAAGATCTGTGTGCCAGTGGCTTCGATGTTGCCTGCTCCGGCTGGACCAACGTAGACTTTGGGCAACCAAGTGGCGCCAAACTCCTGTGGTATCCAGTAAGTGGTATTGGCCAACCAAGTGGGGTAGATGCCCCCAATGGGTGGCACTGTGGTGTCAGGTCCGCACTGAACAGCATTGGCGCCACGCAAGGCCAGCGTCAATCCCGATATTTGTGAAGCAACATTGGGAATGTTGCCGCTGTCGGTCCAGATAACATCAGCACGCAACAACGGTGGTGATGCTATGCTTTCGTTGGAAGCGCCCTTGACCGTGGCATTGGCAGTCTTGGCTACACCCTGTAGTTTCTTGAACAGTAAGTCAACGTATTGTGCTATTGAGATCGCCATGTTAATTCGTCGCCGCTATGATAGTTAGTGCAGTGACCGACTGACCACTGGTCAATGCGATCCTGATATAGATCTCATTGGTTGCTGTTGATGAGCTAGACACTGTACCAAATGTACAAGTCTTGCTGGCATTGGTTACTGCTGTGTTCACCGCCACTGTGCCGCCTAGACTGCAGCCATCTGATCCGTTGCCGGGTGTGTTAACACCAGGATATCCTGAACCTGCATAGGCCTGCGTCATGTCCATCCAGCCATTGATGCTGGAACTGGTGTCTATCACAGACCCTGGCAGTGCCACCCACATTCCTGCTATGGTACCGGTGTATCTGATGTCAAATTTAGAAACGCCCGTGCGTATGAACTTGAATGTAAAGTATTGTGTGCCCGAGCGTCCTGCACTGAGATCTGGACCAGCCGGCAAATAACCTGTGCTATAATTGGTCTGATTGTGGCTTAGCACACCTTGGCTGCCGGATCCAGCTACCACGGCATCATAGGTCTGAAGTGTAGAACTCTGACTGTTGAATGCTGTGGCGTTGGCAGTGTAGGCAGGCGTGTTGCCTGATCCAGGATTGATTATGCGGAACGCATTGCCCGATCCGGTGCCCACTGATGTCACAGTGATGTTGCCTTCGTCAATGGCTGTGCTGTTGCCGTTTTTGTACAGCACTGTGGCTGCAAGAGCTGTGGTAAATGCCTGTGCCGCAGAGTTGTAACTGTTGTTGACAGTGACGCTGGGACCTGTGGCACTGCTGCCAAATCCCGATGAAACAATGCCAGCAGTGGTATTGGCTGTGACAGTGCCTGAACTCACATAGAGATTTTGTGCCAAGGGTTCTGTTACGCCAGCAGCTGCATAGGTCACAGTGGCCGGAGCTTGGAATGCACCTGCTGCGGATCCTGTGCTGAGGTTGTTGCTGTTGGGATAGGTATTGCCGCTCAAGCGGTTCACGCTGAATCCAAAGCCAAATGTTGTGCCCGAAGCATAGTGCGGTATGGTACTGGTATAGGCCAATGTTGGCGTAGCACAGGCCGTGACTGACACGTTGCTGAATGCAGGTGTACCCGGTGCTGCTGAGTCATAGAACCAGAATGGTTTGGCACTGTTGCCCACAGAACTGTGGGCCAAAAAGATTTCATTCCAGCCTGTGGGCACTGTTCCAGTGGCTCTGGAACTGAACACATACCAGAATCCAGCAGCGATGCTGGCATTGGCTATGTTGTAGTCATAGTTGTTGGTTATTATCAAGTTGCTGTAGGTGCCGTTCACATTGGGATTGGCACCTGCGTTGAATGTCACTGAACCGGCATTGGCACCATTGAGGTACGCAATCATGTTGCCACTGTCACCAGGACCAGCATTGGTAATGGTATTGGTTGTGTAGGTAGAACTGCGTATGGCAGTGATCAAGGTGCCGGCTGCGGCACTACGATTGGCACTGGGTGTGTTGTCGGGCTGTACATAATTGGTGATGCGTGCTGATGTACCTGCAGTGGTCACAGTCAGGGTCTGACCAGCAGGGAAATTGCTGGGACGTGGCGGTACTAGTTTTCCTAACACTTCGTTGAGCAAGGCGACTCCATCTGTGACAGTTGTAGTAGTAGTTAGCGTAACTGCATTGCTGGT
>Ga0129333_10004591_pt1 | contig 12939 bp, 15 predicted proteins | sample CPB6_08_DNA_FD_94474 | JGI IMG/M metagenome (GOLD analysis project Ga0129333, IMG submission 94474) | Freshwater to marine salinity gradient microbial communities from Chesapeake Bay, USA - CPBay_Sum_0.6_0.8_DNA | ecosystem: Environmental > Aquatic > Marine > Coastal | place: USA: Chesapeake... | reverse complement strand
GAAGTTACCAGAACGCAGACGGGTCTTGAGTAGATCCTTACCAGTGAAGGAAGTATCAAAACTCAGGCGAGCATCATAGTTAAATGCAGCACCACCAACATTGGTGTTGTTAGCAAGACGAGCACCAGCAACACTACCCAGAACAAAGTTCACTTCACCCTTGAGTTTGGTGGTGGTAGAGAACTGTTGTGCTTGGAGAGCAGTGGTTTGCTTCTCCAGTTTGGCGACACGACCTTGAAGAACCGTCAGTTCGTCGCGGAATTCATTAGCAAGACGCTGGAGCTCATCGGTAACTTCAGTTACACGATCAAGGCAAGCATTCAGAAGTGCTGCTGCCTCATAACGAGTCATGGACTTACCGCCAAGATAAGTTCCATTTTCATAACCAGCAACGCAACCATAACGCTCAACAAGATTGCTGAGTGCCTGATATGCCCAGTCAGTAGGCTTTACATCAGACAATTGTGTGATGCTTGTAACCTGTTCGGTGGAAGAGTATTGGTTGACTGCTGCCATATTAAGGTCTGCGGCATTCGCAGCAACAGGAGCAACCATTCCCAGAGCAACGGGTGCAAGCATCAGTTGTTTGAGTTTCATAAAGATTTGTTTGTTCTATAGGACATAGTGATTAACCGTGCAAGTAGTTGCGGCACGGTTAAGTCAGGTAAATTTAACAGTTTTTTTAGATTCTGTCAACTAAGATCAGGTTAAGACTTCAATCCACTAGGATCACTAACCTTACCAAGGTAAGGATCATAGTCTGTCAGATCTTTAACATCCATAGAAGCTCCCATCTGCTCCCACCACCCCATGATTCCATCATGACTTTGACGATGGAATACATCAACATGTTCTGGGTGAATGGAAGATCCTAATTGGAGTCTATACAAAAGTAGAGGGATAGAATAAGTATTACCAGAGTTGTAGATAAGATCATCAGCAACTGGTCTTGGTTTTACACCATTATCCAGACGATACTTATCAACACCCTTTACATGGTGATGAATTAGTTTTGATGCATGATGACGAGTAATCATATAACAAGCTGTGGAGAAGTCATTAACGAATCTCCTATGCAACTTGACGTGAATATCGCCCGTTTGAATAATTGCCAGTTGAACAACATCCCAGTCATAAGGAAGTCTGGAGGCAAAATCATTCCAACCAAAATTCCAATACTGGACTACATCAAGATTACAATCATCTTCCATCATAATCGCATAAGGACTATCTGAAGTATCATACCAATATTTGATTGCTTTTAAGTGAGAGGTGATGCATCCAACCTCACCAGAAGACATCGATTCTGGATATCTACCTTTAATAATATCGCTGAGATCGTCATCTCTACCATCATATGCAGAGATTCTGGTATAATCTTCAATTTCCCAATACTTAAATTGATCTTCCATATGCTGACGACGATCAGTATCTTCGTCCATATTCAAATAATAAATGGGTCCAAATCCATTTAATTTATATGCGGATTTGTTTTTGTCCAACAAAGTACTATGCATGGCGTTCAATTACTTTTTCTACACTAGGGATGTAATAATTTTTAAGAACTTCTTTCCAATCAAACTGTTTTGAATATTCTACAATCTCGGATCTGTGACTGACAGAATATTCCCTATTCTTAATTATAGCATCTTCAACAAATCCAATATCATTAATCTTATCTTCTGGAATGACGGTAATAAAATCTTTATCAGTATCCAGATTTGCTTTACCCCACTCACAAACAACTACCCCAAGTCCAGCAGCAAGTGCTTCCATGCAAACTAATGGATGTGCTTCACCATCTGACAAAAGAACAAGATTACCGTAGTCAGTCAACTGGGAATAAAGAGTTTCTTTAGACCATTCACCAAGATAATTTTTACCTGTATTAAATCTACTATCAGCAAGATTACCAGCAAACCAAAGACTATCAATTGATTGAAATAAATGCTGCCTCTTTCTGTAATCAATTTTAGCAAGATAAAGACTTCTATCAGGATATTCAGGAGTATCCTTAAATGTAAATTTGCTTGTGTTTACACCATTAGGAGTAATGTAAGTATTCTCTTTGGGAATATCAAACATCACATTATAAACCTTCTCGATTCCTGGAGAAAGACAAAAAACGTTTGGTTTGATTCTCATGAATTCATTGGCAACATTAATGTAACCATTGAACATTTCCTTACGTTCTAGATATCCAAAATGACTTGTGATTGCATTTGGATACTGAATGTAAGGAACGATTGGAATAAATTCATCATAATGTACATGAACAAAATCAGGTACAAAAGCATTAATACCATTAATGATTTGACGTTGATCTTTGGTATTGATGATTTGAACTTCATGCCCCAATTCTTCTAGGGCACATTTAGTATCCCAAACGAGAATTTCTACCGCACCCCATCCAGTTGGAGGAATGGGCATAATTCCAGGACCTATGAGAGTGATTTTCATTTTAATTTATCGGGGTAATCGGTGCAAACACCATAACAATTGGTAACTCTTAGGGTATCCCAATCCATGTTATTCCATTCTGGCATAACAATAACAGTATTGGATGTATATGTTTTACCAGGATATGCCCAGATATGTCTTTTACTTGTAAGAGTGTAATCATCTTCTTGATGCCAAAAATAATTGTATCCAGAAGTGTTGACGGACATATCATGAAGAGTATCTAGGTCTTTACAATGAATCCAAAGTTTGTCAACTCTTTGTGCCATCCACCACCGAGTTATCTGGTATTGGGGTTCATCGTGACCCAACCATAAAGTATCAGTTGCTTTATGGTATCTAAGATCGATTTCGACATCATAACCCAGTTCAATACATTTGTCAATTTGATCTAAACTATTTTCAATTGAAGGATCTGCTCCTCCAATATTTGCACGGTGAGCAATAATCCTCATAACTAACTCCTAATGCAAGCGGCATCCATTGGACAAGGAGCAAGGTCTGAGTGTTCAAACCATTTCAAGAATGATCCCATTTTAAATGCTTCTGGTGATGGTTCCCAAATATCTTCATAAACATCATCCACATCATCAAATGCATTCAATGCCCATGTTAAGTATTTTGGACCAAAGAATTGAATCGTATCGGGGAATCGTGGATGATGCCCTGGAAGATAGAACTTATATTTGTCGCAGGTATTAAGATCGGGGAAATTAATTAACACAGTATCATATCTTGCAAGAACAATAAAATCATAACTGGTATTTGTCTCCTCAGCATATGATTTTACAATGTTAGCAACAGACTTAATAGAATACATCTGAGACATTACGTTGCTGTAATTTTTGGGATTCCAGTGATTACCGCTTTCCCCATAAACTTCTCTTGCTGGATGTTTATTTGTAAATCTTTCATCAACAAATGATTTTGCTTTTGGAGGAAGTTCAAAAGTTTTAGGACTTTCAATACCAAGAATTAGTGGTTGATAATTGTCAGCAATAATTTTAGGTGCGTCTTTAGGAACAGGACACTTGTTTATTTGCGACCAAGAGGAATAATCATACTCTTCAGCATCTTCTTCCCACCACATATGCCCAAACACATCAGTATCATATCGGTCAAGAATTACTTTTTTATAAGTTTTAATAATATCTGGGTTATCAACAAATCTAGGTTGACCAAAAAATGCAAGTGCTACCTTCATCAGACTTCTCCTTCGTAATGTTCAAGGAAGTAATTTAAATCCTCTGGAGTTCCAATACCCCACATACCAGACTTATCAATCTCTTTGATGCGAATTTTTTTACCATCACCAATCGCTTCGTTAAATACTGGGCAAACATAATATTCATTATTAACACGAATATCTTTAGCAATCATTTGCTCAGCATACTTAACATAATCAGAACCTTTTTTCCAGTAATAGATACCAACTGTTGCATGTTCAGAGATTGGTTTCTTCTCGGCAACCTCTTCAACATATCCATCTTCACCCAACTTAGCATAAGACCATTTAGGGTGAGTTGCAGGGAAGGTCACAATACCACCATCAACTTCACCATTTTGGAATGCATAAAGAGTTTCATTGCTATCCCATTCAACAAATTGATCTGAGTTTGCCATTACAAGAGGTTCATCATTATTGATAAACTCTTTAGCAAGCAGAGTTGTACAGCAAGCACCTTCAGTCAGACCATCTACTTGAACAATATTGCAACCAGGAGCAATCAGAGGAAGTAGATAGTTGAGATTATACTTTTCATAATGCTCTTTCTGAACAATGAAGGTATAGTTTGCTTTGATGTTCAGGTTTTCTACAACAACCTGGATCATTGGTTTACCCTTAACTTCAATCAAAGGTTTAGGGAAGGTGTAACCCTGACTAGCAAATCTACTACCAGCACCTGCCATAGGAATAAGAACATTCATAGTTTTACTTTCCCACGCCACTTTTTGTTTTGTACCATTCAGAATTTTTTTAATACGATCAATCTTTGCTTGATTAAGATCTTTACGATCTTCAACAGGAACAAGATGTGCTTTGCTATCAAGAGCACCTTGACGACCAATATGACTATCTTCAACAATTACGGTATCAGCAGGAAGAGCACCAAGAGCGGTCATGCACTTCCAGTACATTGCAGGGAATGGTTTATTGCGAACAACGTCTTCATTAGAGACGTACATATCAACAAACTCAAGAAGTCCAAGACGCAAAAGAATAATCTTTACTGTATTGCGAATACTATTTGATGCTACCGCAATCTTATATCCTGCATCCACAAGTTGCTGGAAGTATCCCATCAATTGATAGTCTTTAGCAACACACTCATTAAAAATCTTGAGAGTTGCTTCTTGCTTATCTCTCCAAATTTTATCATAAAGATCTACAGGAAGACCTTTATTTTTAGTCAGAAGTTCTAGTTTTGCTTTGGTAGGAAGACCATCGTAAATACTGACGTGCTCTTCTCTACTAATCGCATACTCGTCTCCGAGTGCCTGATTTAATGCTTCATAGTGATAATCTTTACTATCGATAAGGACGCCATCCAAATCAAAGATAACGAGTTTTGTCATTATTTTTTGTCTCTCCAAAGAACATAGTGCCAATTGTTTTTAGTGATGGGAAGGTTATGCCTTTTTTGGGCATTAAATCCAATAATACATTCTGGATTTATTTCTGCACCCATCTCACAGATTTCAACGAAGTTTTCGTATACATCAAGATATTTATCCATCAACTCAGAAGACCCAAAAGCAAAGTGGTCATTGATACCATGCTCAATATGTGCCCATTCATTCAACACATTCACCGTGTTTAGATCATAGTTTGAAATAGATCCGATTGGAGTGTGAAAGTATTCATCAGTTCTAAGACGAACTACACAATCATACGTGAACCCATTTTCTTCTTCGTATTTCTTTTTGAGATTATTCACACCACTCAAACTATAAAACATAGAAATAATGTTATTAACAGGATGAGGGAATCGTGGATCTGGATGAATGTCTTCTGCCTCAAATTCTTTTGGTTCTTCAAACACCAACCCCTTAGGTTGCCATTTCTCTACCATAAAGTCTTTAAGATCTGCTTCCCAACGACCACGATCTTTATATTGATCCCAAAAGTAAGTTCCAACCCATGCCTCATCATACCAAATATGGGCAAACACATCAATCTCACAATCTGGGTTTGCATCCCAAAAAGTTTGTCGATGATTTTCATAACACTCTTTCAAATGTCTCGGTTGACCCGAGTAGAGCATAGCAATTCTAGACATGATACTTACTATTATCTTTTGCTAAGTGAACAATTTTTGGTTCAAAGGTACATGCTTTAGCGAATATCTCAGGATAGGCAAGACTTGGAGATGCTACAAATACATCTTCACGATTCTCAATATAAAATTTATTCAAATGACTTTCATCATGCCACATAGCAATAATATTATTTTTGTAATCATCATCAATACGCTGATCAAGTTCCTTAATCATATCCATAACATATGGGAGTTTTCCACCCCAAAGACAACCCTGAACATAAACAGAAAGATCATCTGATTCTGCAACACATGCTTTAGATAAAGGTGTCACATCAAATGCCCCAGGAAGTTCATCATGCGGTTGCATTTTTAAGTAATGGCATGGGTGATGCACACCAATGTACTTTTTAGTATCATCAATTAAATCTTCAGTGTTGACAGTATCAACAACTCTCATATCCGCATCCAAGAATATTAACCAGTCACAATCCTGTATGTCATCAAAACATTTTTGAATCATTTTGAATCTATACAGAGTAATAAATGGCCATTCTAAATGCTCTTGATGATATACAACAGCATTGTCAGGTGATTCTGGAATCTCACCATCTGTAAAAATTATATACTTTTTATCCACATTTGGCAACAGGAACTGTTCGCATCCTTCATACCATGCTGGTAAAAAGTTTAAATATTTTTCTGTTCCAATAAAAATGATAGCGACTTTCATTAAATTACAATCCAATCGGGACAATAAAGATCTTTTGTATCTAGGTGTTGATTATCTGGTCCAAACCAATTCTTAGGTGCAATAACTTTTTTACTTTTTGCTAACCATGCACCCCACCAAGAGAATGAAGAGTTTGCAATAATATGTTCTTTACACATAGTCATAAGACAAAGATCAACATAAGCAATATTTCCTTCTGCAACTAAAAACCTATCATCTTCAAATAATTTTTGTTCCTTGCACCACTTAGGATCATCAGAGAATATAATGACTGTGCGATCATTGTCAAAATGACTTAGTGCCTCTTCATAATACTCTAATCCAAGATTATTATGATGATGTGCCAGTTTGAGATAATCGGTTCTCCTAATGTGCAAAGACACTGGTTCTTCTACGCTATTCATCATAGACCTAGAAGGTCTCAGATACTCTGGTTTAATTGTAAAATCTTCTCTAATTTGTTCTTCAATGTTTTTAAAGTACTTCTCACTTTGAAAGTATCCTTCTAGATTTACCCACTTAGGACAATTATTAAAAAGTTCCTCATCAAAAGCAAAGGTACTTTCTTTTACTGTTGGCCTTTCTCCGCAAACATATTGAACATTCAAATTTTGAACGTTCTCCAAAACAAATGGATAAAACAACTGATGGTCTCCCCATTCATTGAATGAAGTATTATTATCAGATGGAGGAGGAATCATCCAATTATATCCATTGTTTGCAGCGATACCCCGTAAAGAAGCATACTGAAACATTTGATTTCCAAGTCTTCCTAGTTTTCCTAGATTATTAAATCCGATCATAGTTCTCTTTAAACCACTCATAAGTTTGATAAATTCCCTGACGGATTCCAACTTTAGGACTCCAACCAAGAGACTTAAGTTTGTCAACATTCATAACTTTTCTTGGAGTTCCATTTGGTTTGCTAGTATCCCAAATAATTTCTCCACGATAATCAATCACTTTGGCAATAATCTCAGTTAATTCTTTAATTGTAATATCAGATCCAGTACCAATATTAATGATCTCCGAATCATTATACTCACTCATACAAATATAACACGCCTCTGCCATATCATCAATATACAGGAACTCGCGGAGAGGAGATCCATCACCCCAACAAACAAATTGAGAATCTCCATTTAACTTTGCTTCATGCATTCTACGCATGATTCCTGGAATTACATGACTAGATTCTGGATTGAAGTTATCATTAACCCCATACAAGTTAGTTGGTTGTAATGAGATTGCATTGAACCCATATTGTTGACGATACGCTTGACACATTCTAATCCCAGCAATCTTTGCAATTGCATACGCATCATTAGTTGGTTCCAATGGACCAGTCATCAACTGATCTTCTGTGATTGGAATGTTAGGGTGCTTTGGATAAATGCAAGAGGATCCAAGAAATACTAACTTTTTAACGCCACAATTATATGCAGAATTTATAATGTTTGATTGAATCATCAAGTTATCATAAATGAATTCTGCAGGACGTGTTTTATTTGCCATAATACCACCAACTTTGGCAGCAGCAAGAAACACATATTCTGGTTCTTCTGAGCAAAAATATCTTTCGGTTTCGTCTTGATTAGTAAAATCTAAATCGTCACGAGTTCCTTCAATAATATTAGTATACCCTTTATTTTTTAAACTTCTGACAATTGCTGATCCAACTAATCCTCTAGCTCCAGCAACTAAAATTTTAGAATCACTGTCCATAAATGCACATATCCTCAACCAATTCATTAAAAGTAACTTTTGGTTCCCACCCAAGTTTATCCTTTGCTTTTGTAGGATCCCCTAACAAAGATTCAACTTCAGCGGGTCTAAAATATTTAGGGTCAACTTTAATAACCACCTTATTAGTATTTGTATCAATACCAACCTCATCCAAACCATTTCCTTCCCACCTAATCTTCATCCCAAAGTAAGATGATGCTGCTTCAACAAACTCCCGAACAGAATATTGTTCACCAGTTGCAATAACATAATCATCTGGTTCATCTTGTTGAAGCATCATCCACATTGCTTCAACAAAGTCTCTAGCATGTCCCCAATCTCTTTTGGCATTTAGATTACCAAGATAGAGAACATCTTGAAGTCCAGCACTAATTTTGGAAAGACCTCTAGTTATCTTACGGGTGACAAACGTTTCACCGCGTCGAGGAGATTCGTGATTAAAAAGAATTCCCGTACATGCATACATTCCGTATGACTCACGATAATTTTTAGTAATCCAATAAGCATATAATTTTGCCACTCCATATGGAGAGCGAGGATAAAATGGCGTAGTTTCCTTTTGAGGAACTTCTTGAACTAGACCATAAAGTTCACTAGTAGAAGCCTGATAAATTTTGCAAGTTTTTTCCATACCAAGAATTCTTACAGCTTCAAGAATTCTAAGCGTTCCCAAACCATCAACATTACCAGTATATTCAGGCATCTCAAATGATACTTTTACATGACTCTGTGCAGCGAGATTATAAATCTCGTCAGGTTTAGTCTGTTGAATAATATGAATAATGTTAGCAGAATCTGTTAGGTCTCCGTAATGCAGCTTGAGATGTGGGTGATTAAAAATATGATCGATTCTATGTGTATTAATAAGGGATGCTCTACGAACAATCCCATGAACCATATATCCTTTTTCAATCAGCAACTCAGCAAGATAAGATCCATCTTGCCCAGTAATTCCTGTAATTAAAGCAGTCTTCATAGTAAGTGTACATTCTCTGTTATTATACCACTCTCAGATAAAAACATCAATAATAAATAATCTTACTGATTTAAAGATCTTAATGGAAAAAACTGCTAGTGTTAAAAAATATGAAGGATATTATTTTTACAAGTGTATGAATTTTTTACCTGAGAGTTTACTTCCAGAGATGTATTCATCCGCAACAAAATGGTTAGAAGATACAAGAAAAACAACTTTGGAAGAAGTGTTTCCACCAGAAGCATCTAAAAATCTATTAAATTCTGGGATTGCCATTTCATGTTTAGAAGAAAGTGTGTGGGTGACTTTTTATACCGAGGCTAAAAAACATATAGCACAGTATTGCAAAATAGCAGATATAGATATTAACAAAATTAGATTACACTCTTCTTGGATTACTCGTTTACATAACTTAGACTTTCCAAGTGTACACACAAAAGAAGAACTAAAAAAAAGATTAAGTCTTCACAATACTTTTGGAAATATGCACTCGCATAAAGGCAATCCTATTGGATTAATTTATTACTTAAAAAACCCAGATCCAAAATACGGAACTATAGTTAAAGTATCAGATAAAAAAATCTTCAATAATAATGGAGAGGAGAATAGTATTATGATATTTGATCCAAGAGCATACCATACTGCCCTATACCCACCAATAAAAGAAACAAAAGAATATCCAAGAATCACTATTGTTGCTGATTGTGAGTTTATCAATTAAGGCAAAACCCAATCTGGCACATCAAATGGTTCATTAATATACCAGTCAAAAACAATATTGTATTGAATACTTACTTTATTTGTAGAAAATTTATTAGAGGAAGGATAAGATCCACCATCAAAAATTACCAAAGAGTTTTGTTCTCCAGGTATTGATTTAACTTTATCATCGATCCTATAATCAGTCCCAAATTGAGGATCATCATTTTTTAAATAATATACAGAACGAAGCATATGCTTCTTTAACCAATTATCATTTGCTAGTCTAAAATCTTCATTGAAGGTTGTAGACTTATTTTCTTGTCGTATTCTTCTTGATCGTTCTGCCCAACAAGAGTGGGGAACAATGGAAAATTCATCAATTCCAGACATTCTGGCATATTCTAATACATGATGTTTTATTTTTAAACAAAAAATATTCCAACATCTTTCCGTATATGGAAAATAAGAACTAGTTGATAACGCTAGTCCGTGACAATCAATGATACATTTGGTTATCTGAATGGCATCTGAATATAATAAATTATCTTTAAAATGATTATCACAATTTAATATTAAAGATTCTCTAAGGTCTTCAGAAAAAACATTTTTTACAACATGAATATAATCAGACTGCATGATTTGGAGAATGCAATGGAGACTTCTTTATAAATTTATCTGCTTTTTTAGGACACATAGAACAAACAGGTTCTGCAGATCTGGTAAAAAATTCTAATGTGTCCAATTCAGAACTAGTTGGCAATAAGGGAGTGTATTTTAAATAAGGATCCCAAGATGGGGATAGTCTATCTCCAAATTTTTTCTTTTGTAATGGAAGATATGCAAGTGCTGCACATTTATATATTTTACCATCTAATAATTGAAAGTTTTCTTGTCCTCCTGGACAGTTATTCCAACTCTCAACATAATCATCACTACAGATTGGTTCAATAGAACATCCATATCCAGTGTGTGTTTTCAACCAATAATTAGATGCATCATGAATCCTATAAGTTACTCCAGATTCTTTTATAGATTCAATTGATTTATCAAATAATCTAAGATAGTTTTGATCTTCCGAATGTTTAGTAATTGTCAAAACACAGTTTGTTTCTATCAATGCCTTGGACAAACCATCGACTCGATCAAATAAAAATCCATTTGATACTAATTCAAATTCTTGATCTTGCTGTATATTCCAAACTTCTTTTGTCATGTAGATGATATCTACAATGTCTTTGTTCAGTAAAGGTTCTCCTCCTAACATTGACAGTTCTTTAGGATAAATTTTTTTGTTCCAAAGCAAATACCACTCCTTAAGAGTGGTAATGTGAATATTCTCTTTGTACCCATCATTAGTATAATGACCACATCCTTCACAAGTAAAATTGCAAGAGTGAGTAACGTGCCATTCTAAATGAGGTATTTTAATCATTTCTTGATTTGAGATGGTCTATAGTGATTCATTCCAATATCACTAGCATACCATCCTGTAGCAATATATTTAGTTTTTCCAGGAGGATTACCTCTATGTAGGTGAGTGAATGATCCAGGCCAAATAGCAACTCTACCTGCTTTTGGATTAATTTTTAGATGTTGATAAAGAAATTCCGTCTCTCCAGAATCATCAATATCATTAAAATAAACAGTCCATGCTAGTGTTCTTGAAGCAACTTCCCAAGTAGTATCTTCGCAATGGAAGTTGTGATATCCTTCCATTGGTTCAGTTTTTTGTATTAAAACATTACTACTGTAATAATTAAAGTTAGAAAGATAAGTATACTTTTCCATGTACTGAGACAAACAATAATCAACCCCCTGTTGAATATAATTTGCTTCTGCTGGAGAAAAAGCATGTAAAACTAATTGCTTGTCTTGAACATGAGCATAATTCCTATTGAAAACAAAAGATGTAGTATTAAAGTAATCTTTTATCCATTCACAAAATTGATTATTAAATACATTATCCCAAACACCAATAAAGTTGTCTAGACTAACAAGTTCTACTTGATTGTCAGTTTTTTGATTAGTCATCTTTGCTAGAATAAGAATTTATGACGCGCCACCTAGTTTTGACTGAACTAGGAAACAGGCGGGAGATATTCCCATCCGCACCAGTCGGCATATTTTAAGTCCATCCGACGAGGACATAAGGGGTCAAATTGACTCCACCACTTAGTTTTACGAAACTAAGAAAAGTTGGGTTAACTTTGATAGTTCGGTGATACCAAAGAATGCTATCAAAAATAGCACATCCCATAATTTAAGTTTGATAGCAAATGGAATACCGAGTAATCCCCCGATAAATTTTATTATCAAACCGTTTTTAAAATCTCCCCACAACATAACTTGATATCCAAGCATAAGTAGAAAGTTTCCAAGATACCTTAGGATACTTGATTTAGACATAAAGGGTTGCTCCCGACCAGGGCAGGTTTAGAGTCTTTCCGAGACTAAGCAACTTCAATTTGCTCAAGATCTTGAACCAGATAATCGATGAGCATGTCATAATCATCTAGTGGATCTCCAGAAAAAACTACACCTTCATTTTCATAATAACGACGAACCTTTTTAAACAACTTTGGATTTTTTACATCAAGGTAAAAATCTCCGTTTGCTGCACCCCGAAGAGTCTGCACGTCTTTTTTAAATTTTTCTGTGAGAGTCATTGTTTTGAATGTTGACCTTAGTAGTATAAACCTTTGACAGTGATCTGTCAAGTGCTTGGGCGAGAGTATCCACCTACGATGATCGACTTAGCAACTTATACTGAAGCAAGTTTCGACATTCTACGATGTGGTCTAGGGGACTCTTCGTTTAAGTTATCTTTCCTTGATAACCCCAATGCTCCTTGCGTGGATCGAACACGCCTCAGGCGAATTATGAGTTCGCTGCATTCACCAGATTGCTAAAGGAGCATTCGCTATTCGCAAATAGCGAACGGAGGATTTACCCAGCCTCAGATTTCTCTTCACAGGCACGGAACCTCCAATAGGACTGCGGAGAATTGAACTCCGTTCACACCGTTATAAGCAGTGGGCCTTAACCAATAGGCGACAGTCCCT
>Ga0129333_10004589_pt1 | contig 12942 bp, 9 predicted proteins | sample CPB6_08_DNA_FD_94474 | JGI IMG/M metagenome (GOLD analysis project Ga0129333, IMG submission 94474) | Freshwater to marine salinity gradient microbial communities from Chesapeake Bay, USA - CPBay_Sum_0.6_0.8_DNA | ecosystem: Environmental > Aquatic > Marine > Coastal | place: USA: Chesapeake Bay... | reverse complement strand
TACTTGGTATAAATCTAGGAAATTTTTTCAATGTTAATGCCAATACGGTAAGGATAAATGCTACTACATTCATAACAAAATGCCACCAGATTCTATGTATAGAAAGTTGTGTTCCTGATAATTGAGAGAATAATGTAGAGGCACCCCAAGGAGATGCTCCCATTAGTACTGAGGACAATAGGGTGGTATGCTCTATTAAATGTATCCCTTCGAAGACTAGAGGATATTTTATTAAAGCTCTTTTGTGATAAAAAGTTTTTGATAGATAGATAGCTAATATCCCTACAAAGAATATTAAATTACCATAAAAATGTAAAAGTTCCATACCGAGAGTGGGTGCTGAGGTTAGTTCAAATGTTCTTCTATGAATTGTCTCTAAACCGGAGGCCACCGATTTAGCTATTGGAGTCATATAGGGTGCTGACCATTTATTGCTAAACCAAAAGTTTGTTTGTATTAGATGTTCTAGCGTATGAAATCCTTGAAATAATACTGTTGCTCCTGCAATTATATAAGCAGCTAACTTGAACTTTCTAGCAAATAAGAATGTGTAAGCTAGCATTACTGGGGCGGCTAAAACTAATATATAAGCTAAATTTATATATATACTTGATATTTGGTTACTATGATCCATATTATTATTGTTTCATCTTTAAATTTTAATGCAAAGAATTTAAAATTTAAATTTTAAGTTTTCATTATTTTTATAAACGAAATTTAATTAGTTATAGTAATAAATATTTCTATTTTATTACTTGTTTTATTTAAATTATTGTTATTTTTCATTTTTTTAATATAGTTTATCTATGATTTTTAAAAAAGAGTTAATCTTTTTGTTATTAGCTTCTATTATTGCTGGTTTTATAATTATTAGCAATGCTCCTTTGAAACGTGAGTTTTCTGATTCTCCGGAAGGATGGAGTGGTGGTGCTAAAGGGGTTGGGTTAGCTTCCTTAATCTCTGATTTCAATTTAATATCCTCTCAATTACACATAAAGAGTAATGATTATATTAGAGTCTTATATTATGCATCTGCTGGCTATATAGAGGCTAAATATAAGGATGATGTTGATGGAGATAATGTTTTTTATCAAGTAGTTAAAGAGCTTATAGGAGAACCTGATTTTTATAATCAATTGCCAAATAGCTCTCCAACTGATATAAGTGATAAAATTGTTTTGAAAGCAAATAATGATGGTTATAAAGATATTGATAAGGTATTTGTCAGATCGGCATCCCCAATTGAATTAGATGTTGATAAAAGTTTATATACTTGGAAACCGGATGCAACTTTAGGTAATGAGTATGACCCTTATTGGGGAACTCTAAGTATGAGTCAAAGTTACACATGTAAAGTAGATAGTTTCCCGCTTTCTTCTTATGAAGATTTAGTAAATCAATCTAATATAACTGCTAAAGCAACTGTTAATATGTATAATAGTAAATTTAATTCTGAAATAAGGAATTTGGTTACTAATTTTACAAATCCACAGAATGGTCAACCAGGTAGGGTATTGATAAATATTTTTCTAAATTATCTTAATGACAATAATTTTACTTTAAAAATTAGAGATGAGATACTTTATAACTTTTTAAACTCACTATTTGATCTATCTGTTATAACCTATAAAGAAAAATATTTTTATCAACTAGCTCACCTTGGTCAACTAACTTCTGTTGAAATGAAACAATCATGGCTACAGACTAGACCGCCCTTTCCTTCCGAATTTGGGTCATATGGTAGGTTATTTGAAGAGTATATTTCTAAATTTGGAAGTGGTAAGTCTATTAGATTGACGATACCTGGTAGCCAGGTATCTACTATATCTACTAGGGTTTATAGAGATGGTGGTTCGTTTTTTAGAGAGTTTACCAATGCTTCTATATTATTTGGATTTGATTATTTTTTTAGTATAGAGAGTGGAAAAAAATTAGGAGAGTGCGTATTTGATGAGTATAAATATAAAAAAATATAGTTTATTTTCAGTTTTGCTAATTATATCATTTTATCTTATATCTTTTATATTTAATAATAATGATAGTAATATAAAATTTGAAGATATGAGTAAAATTTTATTAAAGAATGAAAATAATATATCTCGTGAGGAGTGTTTAAGAAAGTTAAGGCTTCGCGATAGCATTGAGCGTATTAGATCAAATAGTATTGAACCTGTTACTGAATTAACTATTGATAACGAAGGTAATATATCAGGTGATTTTTCTAATTTACCAAAATTTCAATATTTCTCATCCATAGGCGATTGTGTATTTCCTCTTGGTACCCCTGCAGTAGCTGTAGGTGATGTAAATAAAGATGGTTATCCTGATATTGTAAAGGCACCCAATTTATTATATTTAAACAGATATGGTGAGAAATTTGAGCTAATAGAGTTACCTCTACCTAAGGTATTCTCAGAAGATGAAGGGAGACTTTCCACTATACCTGTTATTGAGAGTTGGCCTTCTACTCCTGTAATAAGCGATTTAGATCAAGATGGTATTAATGAAATATTTTTTACAAATAGAATATCTGTTGGTGGTCAAGAGATATTAGTATATAGTCAGAGCGATGGTAACTGGTATTTAGATAAAAGTTATAATTTCAATTTTGGAAATCTTTCACATTTCCCCAATGCTCAGACAATTACCGTTTTTGACTTTAATAATGATAGATTGCCTGATATTTTATTAGGTTTTCTAGGCGGGCAGAATTTTTTATATAACAAAGAGAGGGGACTGACATCCCCTGGATTAATGTTATTACTAAATAAAGGAAATAAAAATTTTGTTGATATAACTAATAATTTTAATTTAAATGATAAACTGAATTTTATACTTAAAGATAATTTATATGTTGGCAGTAGAACTACTTTTACTGATCCAATAATGTTTGTTAATGGTTTTAATACAAATGATTACAATAATGATGGGTATATCGATATATTTGTAGCCGGTGATTATGGTACTGGTGTTTTGCTATATAATATCGAAGGAAGAGATCTTGTAATTGATGATAAAAATAAATTTTTTGGCCACTCTTTGATGGGTCCGGCAAGTAGTGATATAAATAATGATGGTATTTTGGATATTTATGCATCACAGATATACCAGAAGATATCTACTCCTTTTGTTTGTGCTGGCGGGAGGCTTGGTTGTGATTCTAAATTAGGTAATAATTTTTGGATATCAGATAGCAAAGGAGGTTGGGAGGATAGAAGTGTTGAGTTAGGTGTTAGAGAAGCTGGATGGGGTTGGGGTACTGCGTTTGTTGATTTAGATAATGATGGTGTATCTGAGATAGTACAGATGAATGGTCAGGTTTTGGAGCTTTCGCCAGCTGAGATAGGCTGGACTCATCGTAGAGATCCTATGACACTTTTTTACAGGAATAAAGAAGGAAAGTATGCAGATATAGCATATGAAAGTGGTTTGTATCTTCCTTTCTCTACCTCAGGTTTAGGTATTATTGATATAAATTTAGATGGCCTTCCTGATATTGTGGTAGCAAGTGGATATGAAAGAGAACCACGAATTTTCTTAAATAAAAGTAAATCAAAAGGTAATTTTATAGCTATTAATGTTGTTGATGAAAATACTCAAGCTAACATTACTAATGCTAAAATTGAAATTATTGGAAAAAATAATAAATGGTTTGCATATTCTGGTAATAGTTCCCAGAGCCATTTCTCAAATTCTGATACTCCAGTTAGATTTGGATTAGGAACTGAAGATAAGGTTGATATAATTGTGAAAAGTTTAGATGGCAAAATAAAGATATTAAAAGATCAGAGTGTTAATCGAAATATAGTTGTTTTAATATAGTAGAATCAATTTTTTAATTATAATATTCTCTATCAAGTTTTGATCATAATACATTTTTTATTTTTAATTTTCTTTTTTTCAGTAGACTGCTAAGGTACTATACAACTCTAAGGCTGAAATCTATTGTTCATCAGGAGTTTTTCATTATTAGTTCTTCTAGTGCCATCTCTTAGAAATTCAAGTGAGTAGTATAATATCATATTAAACGTTTTCTTATTTTATTTTTTTATAATTTACAGTAAATAATATATTATTATAGACAAATTATATCTTTATATCTACTTATAAATTCTTATTTTATTAATTTTTGATTAATGACTTATTATCATTTTTATTTATAATAAACATATGTTTTTATTTAGTTATATAAAAAGATTTAGGATTTTTTTATTTATTTTATCTTTTTTATTTCTATTTTTAGTATTAATAAATTTATACTTAAAAAATTATAATCATAGTAGTATTACGATTGAAAATTTTAAAGATAAGTGGTTGAGTAACTTAAATGAAACTCAACCCGGGGTTGCAGAAAATCTCTCTAAATTTATTGATAATAAAGACTGGGAAATGCTTGATTTCTGTTTACGTTTTGCAACAACATCTCCATTATGTTATAAAGACAAATTTGAAATTTATCAAAAAAAATTATTAAGTTTTGAAGATTTAGATTTTTACACAATAAAAGATAAAAGAAGTGATTTTAAAGAAGGTTCTAAATATATTAATTCAGAATCTGAAAAATGGTTTCGAGAAAATAGTATTATTGGAAATAGAGCCTTAGTTAGCGGTAAAACGTATAATGAATTTTTTAAAACCCCTGACTTAATAAAAAGTTCAGCTTTGGTTAACGGGAGAGAAAAAATAAAAATTCTTGCTATAAGTGATTCATATGGAGTTGGGATGGTTTATATAATGTAAAAGAGACATGGCCAAGAGAGTTAGAGAGACAATTAAATTTAATTGATAACAGGTATGAAATATATGTACTCGCTGCAGGGGGAGCTAATTATAAAGATTATTTTAATTATATTAGTTTAGATATTGTAAATGAGTTAGATCCTGATATAATTATACTGAGTTTAGTCTCAAATGATTTCAATCGTTACTCTCGTGAACTTAATTTGAGTTTTGATGAAAGTTTAAATATATCAGGGTTAAATTATGACATATTAAGTTTTATCTCTTGTATTAATACTCCTAATAATATAATTAAATATATCAGTTTTTTAGGATTATTTGGTAATATATATAATTATTTATTATTTAACTATTGTGATAATTTAGGTTTTAATAGTAATACTTATACTAAAAATCCATATATGGATGATTCTAGCACAGAAGATTGGGTTAATTTAAAAGAGATCGAATACTATTATAAAAAAATTATAAATAGCACTAAAAAACCTATTTTCTTTTTTAATATGTTATATGAACAACAAAATGAAGATATAACTAATTTACTTAAAAGTTTAAATATAAAAATATTAAATGATATACCATCTTCTTTTTCTTTATTTTCTGAGCTAGATGAGTTATGTAATAGATATAATCTAACAAATTGTTATAATGCTAATCCATTTGATTATCACCCTAACCTTTTATATAATAGACTCTTTATATCAAAAAACATAGATAATATTTACGATAAAATTAAATTTATCAAAGCAGAAGATAGTAGTATATCCACTCCTGATATTATAGTAGAGACTATGCCTTACCAAATAAGGTATAGTAAATCTAATGGCTATACCGATATTATTTCATTTGACGGAAAAAGTAAGGTAATCGATAATTTTCCTAATTCAAGACATTACTATCATTCTCTTTGTGCTAATGAAGATAGAAATCATATTAGAGTAAACCTAAATGATTATATTATTAAAGATAAAGTTGTAAAAGTAAGTTTGCTTTATAATGAAAATGAACTTTTAATTAAAAGTTCAGGTTATAATAATGATGGTATTAAGGTTAACTCTGAATTTAAAAATTTTGAAAAAAGTAATATTTTTTCTTTTATTGGATCTGAAGAAAATAATAGTATAGTTATTGCAAGTAAAGAGGAAGGTTGTTTTGATGCTCTTTGGGGAATAGGTTTAGTCAAATTTAGAGTATCGGTTACTTGAAATATATTTTTAAATACAAATTTTATAAATATTATAGTGATTTTGATTTGTTTGATAAAATATAGTATGATAAATTAATTTCCAGGTCCAGTTATTGCATTATCCTTTAGTGCTAAACTCCAGCCCAGTTTATTCTCAAATGGTAGAGGGATAGTCTTGTTAGATGAAGCTGTATTTCTTAGGATTTTTATATTAACTAAGTTTTTTTCAAAATAGTTTATCTGATATGTTGTTTGATTTTTTTCATTATTTCTTAGATCTACTAATATATTTCCTTTATCATCAAAATGAGTTGCCATATTTGGAGAGTTAGGCCTAAATCCCCAACTAGCTAGTATTGAACTATCATTTAAAAATAATGCTGTCCCCATTGAGTATGTTAAGCAGATTATTTTGTTTTCAAATATCTCACAACTACGTTCTGGTTGTTTTCTAGAGAATAGATGTTTTGCCTTTTTATCTTTATAATCTAGCTCATATACTACCGCTCTAACCTCTTCTTGAGGTATTCTTCGATTATCTAACAATAAAAGTTTATTTCCTGAAACAAAACCCCCATGATGTCCAATTGGTCCTCTATCTCCATAAGGATCATCTAGTATTTCAAAGGAATTTTCATTTTTTATTCCACCAATTTTTGCAATTACTTTTTTATTTACTTTATCTATTATATAGGTAGCCGAGGTAAATCTATTTGTAAGTATATAGTTATCTTCAGCTTCGCTAGTTGAGAGATTAACTGGATGATATATATTTACTACACAATTAGGTTTCTTACCCGTATAATCAATATCTGATAATGCAAATAATTGTGATTCGCTAGGCGGAATAAGATCATCAATTCTAATTTGATTTTTTATCTCTCCATTATTATTTATTTCCATTATATAAGGCATTGCTACTGTTGCATTTTTTGTATTTGTAACATCACATTGCTTGGTTCCTCCACCACCTAAATTATAAGGTGTTAAGTTTTTTGTATAACTTGAAAGATCATAATTTTTAATAATCTTGATTGCCATTATTAAATAATTATTATTTTTTAATTTCTCAAAGCCATGAGTATCAATTACATAATTTTTATCTTTAGGAAATATTTTTTTTATTATATTACCCTTAAAATCTGTTTTTATAATTGCTGCACCTGATCTAGCGGCATAGCTAGGTGTCATTCCAGGTGGTAGACCTAGGGTATAAATACTTTTATCATCAAATACTTTCAATATCATCGCACTTCCAGCTGCTTTCATATACCATACCGGTGTACCATTCTCATCTGCGATTATATAGTAACCATTTTCAACCATCCAATTATTTATATCTACTCTATTAGCGGTTGCAAAAGTATAAAATACATCTTTTTTCTTATTTATATCATAATTTTTAAAGTTTATATCAGGGAAGTCATCTGGTAAGCATCTGATATAAATTTTTTTACCGTTAATATTTATTTCAATAATATCATCTTTCTTGGTATTGATGGTTATATCACTTTTCAATATCATATTTTTATATGTTACAGTACTTTTACCTAATTTTTTTATTTTTGTTTTTTTATTATCGCAATTTCTAATAGAATAATCTGTAATATTTTCATTATATATTGGTTTTAATTTTTTTATTTCTATACCGTTTTTCTCTATATCTTGATTTATATTAGTTGATAATGCGTTATTAGAAATTATAATTAGTAATATAGATATAGTTGGTATAATAAATTTTTTTTCCATTTTTAGACTTTGTATTTTTATGTATAAAATGTCAGTTATTTATAAGTATTTGTTTTTTTCTTATAAAATAGAATAATTATTCTGTGAGCATAAAAAAGATTATATTGTTACCTTTACTTATAATTTTAATTGCTATTTTATTTATTAAATTATCTGATACTAAATTAGATATTGCTACTGTAAATAAAATGCTAATTTCCTGCGGTGAGCCAACTGGTGATATATCTTATCGTGATTGTGTGACTAAATATACTCTTTTAGCTATTAAAAATAACAATTTAGAAGATGGTATGGCTATATTTGAAAATTTCCTTGAGAATAACCCTAATTTATTAATTGTATGTCATGATATAGCACATAAGATCGGATATGAGACATATTTACAGTATAAAGAAAGTTCTATAATTTTTGATAAAAAATACTGTGCATATGGTTATTATCATGGTATATTCCAAGGATTTATGGAGAAAAATAATTCTGTAATAGATTTTGCTTACGATCTATGTAAAAAACTTGATAATAATAAAGTATTGGTAGAGTGCGTTCATGGAATAGGACATGCAGCGTATCACAATGATGAAGATACCAAAAAAGGCTTAACCGAGTGTAGTAAAATTCCAGATAAAGCTTTTATTGGTGCCTGTGCTAACGGAGTCATGATGGCTTACCAGGCTAATTTAACTGATGATAAGATATTATTCGATTATAAAGATTGTTATAATAATATAAAAGATATAGTACTAGGTTGCATAACAAATTCTGTTTATAGTGTAGTTAAAAATGGTTTATCAATAAATGAATTATGTAATGATAACGATTTAGAAATTTTCAATAATTGTGTTACTGGATATGCTAAAGGGTTATCAGATTCGGAGTGTGTAAGCACCTATTGTCTAGGTTCTGCTAAATTAGATTTATCACAATTGGATAAATATAAGTTACAATTTGATAGTTGTAATAATTATGATAAATGTGCTAAAGCTTATGGATTTTTTAGCTATCAATCTTATAAAAATGAAGCTGCGGTATTATGTGATCGATATTTTACTAATAATAGCGTTGTTTCCTGTAAAGAGGGTTTTATGCAAGCAAGCAACTGTGTCTCTAATTTTGTAAATGTTTTACACCACTATCGACCATGTAGATTAGATCAAGAAATTAATTCCTAAGTATATTTGACTGCTTTAATAAATAAAGTACATTATTATACATGATAAAGAAATTTTTATTAGTTACTTTGCTTTTATCTTTTATTACTCCAGTTAATGCTAATAGTAGCAGTTTAGTTTTAAGTAATTGTAAAGATAAAAGAGGGGTGATAGTTATAAATTGTAAAATATTTAAATATAATTTAATTAGAAATTCTAATAATGCTAAAATAGAGTTATTTAGAAGTGATATTGAAAATAGTAAGGGATTGACTTATAGAGAGAAATTTCTAAAAAATAAAAAAGGATCGTATCAAATCAATAACCTTGTTCCAGGGTTTTATACCGCAGAGTTAAAGAGTGATAGAAATACCTTCAAGTTTGTTAAATTTACTGTTTTAAATAAACCTAGTATTAGTGTGAAGAGATTGGATTATGCTTATGGTAAAATCGTTCTTGAGATTAATAGATTTACTAATTTAAATATGCCCTCAAATTCATCAGTAGAGATTTTTGATAGTAATGATAAACCACTAAGTAAGGTAAATTTTGATATTAGTTGGGATAACTATGTATTTACAGTTTCAGAGAGTAGTTCATATAAAGTTATAATCAAGGCAAGTAATTTAGCTGGAGAGACTGTTTTCTCTAAAATTATTGCAGGGCTCTCTTCAAATAAGGTTAATTATGAAGATAAATTAATTGATTACTCTGAAGCTGTTAAATTAAATAATGGAAATATTATGTTAATGTCAAGGGCTCCAGAAAATAATTTTAATTTCATAACTGATCAGGCTTTAAATACTAAAGGTGCACGTTCCTTTTATAATTGTTTTGCAAATGAAGCCAAATTAGCAAATAATAAAGCAAATGAAGTTGGATATTTAGGTGGTGCTTTTGCTGGCAGAGATTCAGGTACTACTTCAATTTTAACATCTGCGGTATTAGAGTTCTCTAATAAATTTGAATTTAGTAATCTTTCTTCTTCCTTTAATTTATGTGTCTATGATGCTATTTATGAACAGATGGGTATTATTAGTTTACAACTTAGCCCAACTAGTATTTATAAATTAGATAAAAATAATATAACAAAATTAGATAAATTTAATGGTAATATGTATAAAGCTTCTGGTAATATAAAACTATCTGAAAATTCAGTAGATTCTAAATTTGAGATGTTAGTTTTAATAAATCCTATTGCAGAAAATGTAATTGGCATGTATATTAGTGTAATAGAGGGTAAATCATTTACTGATAGTTATATAGATAACTTTAATCCTTCTGAATTAAGTAAGTAACATCATAGCAAATATAATAAGATAAGAGTTTATTATGATAGGTATATTAATCTTTTATATATTATAACCAACTTCTTGAGTTATTGTTACTGTTTTTTCTTTAGTTGTTTTTTACATAAATTTAGATTTTAAATATTATTTCTTTTTATATATACTCTCTTGATTTACAGATTTTTATTTTTATGTATAATAAATAAATGTTATCAAATAAACTATTTCTAATGGTTATCTTATGAAGATATTGCTAACTGGTGGTAATGGCTTTATTGGTTCAAATCTTAGAGTACATTTTGAAAAAAATAATATAAATTATACATTACTCTCAAGAGATGAGTGGATGGGTAATGATAATTTTACAAAATTAGATAGCGTTATAAATAAAGGAGATTCTTTTATATTTATTCATTTAGCTGGAATTTCCAATGTAGGCTATTGTGAAGATAATTATGATGAATGTTTTCAGGTTAATTCATATGCAGTTGAGAAGTTGTTAGATAAACTAAAAAAAGATGAGATAAAGGAGTTTATTTATGCATCATCTATGGCAACTTATGGAGATTCTAATGATAAAATAGTATCTGAAAATAATAATTTAGATGGATTTAATAAATATGCAGAGAGTAAGATTTTAGGTGAGAAATTTGTTGATAGTTGGGTTAAAAATAATAATAAAATTGCTACGATTTTGCGGATAGGAAATTGTTATGGAAGTAGTTATGATGGTATAGTTTCTCCTCGTGGAGTATTAGCTTATATCATTAATTCTATCCTAACAGGTTCTGATATTAGTTTAGATTTTCATAATACATCTTATAAGAGTGCAGTCAAATCTTTTATAAATTTAGATGATCTCTCATCATTATTTTTACATATAATAGAAAATAGAGAAAAGAAGAATAATTTAAATATTTATAATGCAGTTGGAGATAGTTATATAAGTATTTATGATATATTTAGATTTGTTGTTTTACATCATCGATATAATGGTGTTTTGAATATTAATTTTACTAATAAAGTTTATAATGGAGTAGGATCTAATGATAATATTAAAAGTGATTATAATTGGAAGCCAAAAAGTAATTTACATCATGATATTTTAGTTTATCTAAATAAAGGTAAAAATTTATGAAAGAAAACATTATTACAACTGATTTTTTAACAAAATTTAAAAATATCAATGTAAAACTAGATGGTAAACCTAGAAAGAATTTGGGTAGATTATTTCATGAGAGCGGTGAGTGTGTTTTCTGTAATTATAAATTAAATTTAGAGCCAAATAGTAATATGATTTTATCTGAGAATAGTAGTTGCTTTGTGATCAAAAATAAATGGGGTATTTTTAATTCCGAAGCTGAGGTAATTGTTACAAATAAAGATGTAAATGTTATAAATCATTTAGATATGGAAGACATTATTAATTTCTTAAATATGTTATATGATAGGTATCAAATAAATAAAAATATTTTTAAGAATGTATTAACCTTTATAAATGTAGGTTTATTTTCAGGTGGATCGATAAATCATTTACATGGTCAGGTTGTCGGTGTTAACGAAAATTTATCAAAAGTTGGCGAGAGTTTTTGTGATTTGGATAATATTTTACTTGATATAGGTAATTCATATACTGAGAGATTAGTATTATCTGGCGAGACTGGTAGTATTATTTATATTCCAGTTGCCGGTCTGGTGGGTGGTGAGATTAGAATTTTATCTCATGATATAAAATCACTTGCCTCAGCTCTTTTTAACTTATTAAACGCTATTGATATTTCTTATAGTTATTCATATAATTTAGTTTTCCATTACATTGATAATAAATACTTTGTTCAATATCTACCACGCCATGAGATTGGTATTATTTATCCTACCTATCTTGATACATCGATAAATCATTATAATAATATAGAGTATTTTAAAAATATAGTTCATAATTTATTTAAATAAAAAAGAAGAGAGATGTAAAATATCTCTCTTCTAGTTTTTTAATTATTTATTATATTGTAACCAAAACTACAGGTAAAAAGATCATAATAATCATTTACTATATTAGTTTGGTTATTTGATATTCCTTCTATTCTAGGGATCTCATTGTAAGTTTGTTCAGTCGGCTTTCTAGGCTCTAATGGAGGTTTTTTATCATCTACAACAACTTTATTATTCCAAGGTAGAAAAATTTTATCATATAGATAGTTTTTTTCATTTATGGTACAATAATTATCATTGTAAAGCGATCTGATAAAATTATTAATAATATCAAGATCACTTTGCTCAGTTAGCAAGAGACCTGAGTGTATTTCATTAGAAAGATCTAGAAAATCTACTATACTACTATAGCATTTATAAGTTAGATCGCTAAGATCTGAAATTTCTTTATTGTATTCTGGTTTATTTGTAAATACCTCATCAATAAATTCACTACCAGGGGTTTCCCAGGGGGTTTCCCAGTTATAAGGTAAATCTGTTATCGCAGGTTTACTATTTGAGATTTCTATCTCTTTTGGTTCCTTATAATTGCTATAATTTAGACAATTTACTGGCTTATACTCTATAGGCTTGCTTTTACTCTTTGATTGCTTAATTTTTTTAGATATGATATTATGCTCATAACCAAAAATTAGTATATCAAATTTTTTATTACTTTGTACTTTTTTGGATGATTTTGCTTTTACTAGAGTTCCTAGTTCTGCATAATCAGATCTAATTTTTACATTAAATTTATTTCCATTTGGTCCAGTTAATATATTTTTTTCATATTTTGAGTAATATTCATAAGCAATTTTCTTTAGCGTATCTTTTATATCATCATTTATGGTAAATGCTG
>Ga0129333_10004584_pt1 | contig 12947 bp, 11 predicted proteins | sample CPB6_08_DNA_FD_94474 | JGI IMG/M metagenome (GOLD analysis project Ga0129333, IMG submission 94474) | Freshwater to marine salinity gradient microbial communities from Chesapeake Bay, USA - CPBay_Sum_0.6_0.8_DNA | ecosystem: Environmental > Aquatic > Marine > Coastal | place: USA: Chesapeake... | reverse complement strand
CGCCACGCTCATGACGCTTGCCGACAGGCGCTCCGAAGAGCACGCGTCGCTTCTGCGTATGGCTGCGGGTGGCTTTCGCGACATGACCCGAATTGCATCGAGCAAACCGGGCATCTGGCTCGACATCTGCCGCGCCAATCGCGAGGCCATCGTCGCGACGCTCGATGACTTCATCGCCGGCCTCATCGATCTGCGGGGCACCGTCGACAACGAAGACTCGCCGGGCCTCGAACGTCTGCTGCTGCGCGCTCGCGAGGCCCGCAGCAACCTCCCGGCCCGGGTTCGCTCGTTGGAAGATGCCGTCGAAGTGCGGATTCCGATCCCTGACCGACCCGGTTCGGCTGCGGAGATCTTCACCCTTGCGGCCGAGCTCAACGTGAACCTCGCGAACTTCGAGGTCGTGCACTCCGCCGAAGGTGACCGCGGCGTCGCGGTGGTGCTCGTGGAAAAGGGGCAGGTCGAACTGTTCCGTGGTGGCCTGATCGCCCGCGGATTCAAGCCGGGTCGGTGAGCGTGGTGCCCGGATCGATACCGGTGGTCGGTGCGCCCCTTGATTGCACCGTGCTTGTTCCTGGTTCGAAGAGCATCGCCAATCGCGCGTTGGTGTGTGCGGCTCTCGCGGGCGGTGGTTCCACCGTCACCAACGTCCCCGACGGTGACGATTCGGTGGCGATGGTGCGCGGGCTGCGCGCGCTCGGTGTGACAATCGAGTCACCGGAGGCCGGATCTTTTCGGTTCGACAGCGGTTTCGACCCGACGTCGGCGCGGTACGCCAGAATCGACGCCGAACTGGCTGGAACAACGTCGCGCTTCCTCACCGCAATCTGCGCACTGCGTGGAACTCCGTCGGTGATCGACGGCGGCGAGGCACTGCGGCGCCGTCCGATGGCCGACCTCCACGACGCGCTCGCTGGTTTGGGTGCGCACGTGAATCCGCTCGCCGCGCACGGTCACCTCCCGGTTGAAATTTCGGCTGGGGGCATTCGTGGAGGTGAAATCGAAATCCCAGGTGGCGTGTCCAGTCAGTTCTCGACGGCGCTCTTGCTCGTGGCTCCTTACTTGCGCGGGGGACTTCGTCTGGCGATCACCGGTGACCGTGTCTCGGACTCCTATCTCGAGATGACCGTCTCTGTCATGCGTGACTTTGGTGTCGACGCGTCGATCAGCGACGAAGATGGTCGCCGGGTCCTCGCGGTGCCCGAGGGTCGCTACACGCCGCGATGGTACGAGGTCGAACCCGATGCATCATCGGCGTCGTATCCACTGGCCTTGGCGGCGGTGTGCGGAGGGGCGGTCACGATTCCCAACCTGACGTCCAGGTCGTCGCAGGGCGACGTGGGATTTGCGGGCCTCTTGGCACAAATGGGTTGCGATGTCGAGTGGGGTGACACCTCGATCACCGTTCGGCGAGACCTCGCTCAACCTCTGCGTGGAATCGACATCGACATGGTCGACATGTCCGACTTGGTTCCCACGGTGGCAGTGGTTGCCTTGTTCGCCGCGGAGCCGTCGCGGATTCGTGGTGTTGGATTCATCCGGGCAAAAGAGAGCGACCGGCTGGGGGACTTGGCCCGCGAGCTGGTGAAGTGTGGCGCGAGCGTGGTGGAGACCACCGACGGACTGATGATTCAGCCCGGACCGCTGTGGGGCGCGCATCTCGCGACCCACCACGACCACCGCTTGGCCATGTGCTTTGCCGTCCTGGCTGGACGTGTGGCGGACATCAGCATCGATGACCCGGGGGTGGTGTCGAAGAGTTGGCCCGGTTTCTGGGCGACGCGCGAGGCGATGGTTGCGTCGAGTCGCTGACCGGGTTCAGAAGCGACGTATGTCGATGTTGCGTCGACGGGGCCCAAATTTCGGAGCGGAGATGCCCGCAAGGGCAAGCCACGCGAGGACGCGTCCTCGGTTGCCGGCGTAAGGCGCGAGCAAGGCGAGCATCTCGTCGTCGGTGCCTCGTGGGCGGCCACCGAGGGCGTGGGCGACGACGTTTTTCAAGTGGAAGTCGCCAACAGCGACCGCATCGGGGTCACCGAGGGCTTCCGCTTCGACCAAGGCTCGCGTCCAGGGCCCGAAGCGAGGAACCTCGACGGAAAGACGCCGAAGAGCGAGTGAAACGTCGACCTGATGGTCGCCATCGCGCCGGAAGACCCTCGCTATCGAGATGAGTGTGCGAGCACGCGCTTCTTCGATGCCGAGCGAGTGGAGCTGCCATGGCGCGAGAGCGCCAAGGGCCCCGGGGTCGGGTGGCGCAAGGACCTGCCCGATCGGCGTATCTACGGGATTGGGGAGCGCGTGACACAGACGGGCCCACTGCGTGACCGCTTCGGCGGCGGTGATGCGCTGCCCGAGGGTGGCGGTGAGTGCCGCCTTGTAAACGTCGCCCGACGCTCCGATACGTAGGTCTCCGAAGTCGCGCTGGAGGCGCGCGACGAGAGGGTGGGCCGGAGAGAGCGACCGAAACGTGTCACGGTGGCCGTGGGGGTCGGGGCGGCGTTGCCGTATGTGGTTGGTCGCCCGGCCACCGAATTCGACCTGCGATTCGACCTGCGCCTCGGGGTTGGGTGCGGCCATGGTGGCATAGAGCCAGCCCGGACCGGCTGGCGACGTGGACGTCATCGTCAGCGTGTCGCCGGTGATGCGGACACAGGGGTCGGATGACCCGAATCGAAACGCACCAAAAGTGTGGCGAAGCAGGCGCGATGGATCGACGGTGTCGCGCTCGACGGAAAGTTCGACCGGAGGCATCGCAGCGATGTTAGGCGTGGGGTGTCGTTCAGTAGGTTGATCGACGTGATCGAGCGCTACGCACCACTTCGTTCCGATCACGTGGATTCTCCCTTGTCGCAGCGTCTGCCGAGGGACCCTGAAGTCGTGCGAAAAATTCTCGCCGCACATCGCTCGGCCGTCGAGAAGGGTGACCCCGTCTACGTCGATCCGCTGACACGCCGCAGTGTGATGACGTCCGTCTTCCTCGCCTCACGCGGTCGATGCTGCTCGAGTGGGTGCCGGCATTGTCCCTACGAACCGTGAGCGACTAGTTTCTCTTCCGAGCGAGGGAGAAGGTGTGTCGGCACAGCGCGAGATTTTGACCTGGGACGGTTTTGGCGAGGCGTCGCGGGACATTGCGCGTGACATTGCACAGTCGGGGTACGACCCCGACATGATCCTTGCCATCGCACGCGGGGGCTTGTTTCTCGCCGGAGCGCTGGGGTACGCACTGTCGGTGAAGAACACCTACACGATGAACGTCGAGTTCTACACCGACGTCGACGAGCGACTCGACATGCCGATGATCCTGCCGCCCGTTCCCGATTTCGTCGACGTGCGCGACGCGAGAATCCTCATCGTCGACGACGTCGCCGACACCGGTCATACCCTCAAGCTCGTCAAAGAGTTCTGCAAAGGGCGTGTTGCGGAATCCCGCATCGCCGCACTGTACGAAAAGCCCCAGTCGGTCATCCACTGTGACTACGTGTGGAAGCGCACCGACATGTGGATCAACTTTCCCTGGAGCGACAAGGAACCGATTGTCAAGCGTGCAGGATCGGCCCGCGACGCCTGAATCGGCCTACCAACGCCCGCGCGCCTGAAGGACGTCGCGGAGCAGGGCCGGCTTGTCGGTCATGATGCCGTCGGCACCCCTGTCGACGAGTTCGTTCATTTGGTCCGGGTCGTCGATGGTCCAGTAGTGGACGTGGAGTCCCGACGCGTGGGCGATGTCGATGAATCGCTCGGAGTGCAGCGGGATGGGCCCCTGCTTTGGTGGAATCTGCACCGCATACACGCCGTCGGGGAATCTGATCGCTCTGCCAAGCGATACCGCGAGGCGGAGTCGGGCGACGCCTTTCGGGCCGAGCGATGTGGCCAGATTCGGACCGAGTTCTGCTCGCAGTGTGCGGAGGCGTTTGTCGCTGAACGAACCGAGGCAGACGCGGTCGAGGATGTCGTGGCGTCGGAGCGCATCAACGAGGTGTGGCAAGGCGTTGTCGGCCTTGCAGTCGATGTTCCACCGCAGGTCGGACCAGGTGGTGATGAGCTCATCGAACGTGGGGATTGGTTCGCGCCCGTCGACGCGTGCCCGCCGCACGTCGTCGTATGTCATCTCGGAGATGCGTCCTGCGACGCCGCACGTTCTGTTGAGGTCATCGTCATGGAAAGCGAGGAGAACGCCGTCGATCGTCGCGTGGACGTCGGTTTCCATGTACGTGTACCCGAGGTCGACGGCGTGTTGGAACGCAGCGAGGGTGTTTTCCGCGGCGTCGCTGGCACCACCACGGTGAGCAAAAGCGTGGATGCCCTCCCAATCGAAGAACGGGTGCTGTCGCAACGACATGGGCTCGGCGCTCAGATCGAGCGTCCGGCTGCCTTCCAGTACTCGTCTTTCAGAAGCCGCTTGTAGAGCTTGCCGGTTGGGTGACGGGGAAGGTCGGGCCGAAAGTCGACGGAACGAGGACACTTCAAGTCGGCCAGCTGTGACCGGCAGAACGCGATGAGCTCGCGTTCAAGGGTTCGCGCCTCGTCGTCGGATGCCGGCATCGTGACCGGTTGAACGACTGCTTTGACCTCTTCGCCGAATTCGTCGTTGGGCACGCCGAAGACGGCGACATCGACCACCTTGGGATGGTTGATGAGAACGTTTTCGGACTCTTGTGGGTAGATGTTCACACCACCCGAGATGATCATGAACGCCTTGCGGTCGGTGAGATACAGGAAACCGTCGGCATCGAGATAACCGACGTCGCCCAGGGTCGACCAGCCGCGTCCCTTCGGGTCGCGCGAACTCTTCGTCTTTTCCGGGTCGTTGTGGTATTCGAAGACGGTCCCACTATCGAAGAAAACGGTGCCGGATTCGCCGCTCGGCACTTCATCGCCGTTCTCGTCGCAGATGTGAACCACACCCTGAATCGCCTTGCCGACCGTTCCGGGGTGCGAGAGCCACATCTCGGAGTTGCAGTAGACGAAACCGTTGCCTTCGGTTCCCGCGTAGTACTCGTGGATGACGGGCCCCCACCATTCGATCATTTGGCGTTTCACTTCGACAGGGCACGGGGCGGCAGCATGGATTGCGCATTGCAGCGATGATGTGTCGTAGCGCTTGCGGACGTCGGCGGGGAGCTTCAGCATTCGAACGAACATCGTCGGAACCAGCTGCGAGTGGGTCACCTTGTAACGCTCGATGAGTTTGAGGTATTCCTCGGCATCGAAGTGTTCCATGATCACCGAGGTGGCACCGATGAAGTGAACCGCGAGGTTGAAACGCAGTGGAGCGGCGTGATACAGCGGTGCGGGCGACAGATACACCGTGTCCGCTGTGACGCCGAAGAGCATCGATGACAGCGCCGCGACGCCGTTCGGTTGGCCCAGTTCGGAGCGCTGGAATGTGCCGAGCACGCCCTTGGGTTTTCCGGTGGTGCCACTCGAATAGAGCATGTCCATTCCGCCGATGAGCTCGGGCAACGGGGTGGTTGGATGTGCGGCGATCGCATTCTCGTAGGACTCGTAGCCGGGAATCGTGCCGTCGAGCATCAGGCGGAGTGCGGCGTTGGGGATGTCCGCAGCTATTTCGGCGGCCTGGTCGGCTTTGTACTTCGACGTGATGAAAGCCTTCGCACCGCAGTCGTTGATGATGTACGTCAGTTCGTCCGAGGTGAGACGGCTGGAGCACGCCGTGTAGATGAGGCCTGCATAGTGACAACCCCAGATCACTTCCATGTACCGCTCGTGGTTTTCCATGCAGATGGCCACGTGGTCGCCGACCTCGAGGCCGGCCGAGCGCAAGAGGTTCGACAGCCTGTTGGCGGCGTCGTCGAGCTCTTTGTAGGTGACGACCTTGCCGGTCGAGGCCATGATGTATGCGGGCTTGTTTGGATGTGTTTTGGCGTGATCCCCGGGGAACATGTCGGGCAAGTTAGTCGGGTTTTGTGACGGATGCCTCTCCGCGGGAAAGGGGCGGAGGGTTTGGAGAGCGCAGGTGACCCTGCGGTAACTTTTGAGCCAGTTTCACTGACAAAGGGGTGTGATGTGAGCGCATCGACGGTGGTGTCCGAAGAGCAACTCGTGAATGGTCTGGTCGACGAACTGTTGTCGTCGTGTCCGCCGGCCTCGACCAAGGCCGTCGAGTTCCTCGGCAAGCAATTCGACCTCGGCCTCGCGTGGGTGCACTTCCCGAAGGGTCACGGCGGTCTCGGTATCTCGCCGCGTCACCAAAAGATCGTCAACGAACGCCTGAATGCCCAAGGTGCGCCGAACGCATACGCGCGCAATCCCATCGGTTACGGCATGTGCGGTCCGACCGTTGTCGAGTGGGGCAGCGAAGAACAGAAGAAGAGGTACCTGCGACCGCTGTTCACCGGCGAAGAAATCTGGTGCCAGTTGTTCTCTGAGCCGGGTTCGGGCTCCGACTTCGCCGGATTGTCCGCGAAAGGCGTGAAGGACGGCGAAGAGTGGATCGCGAACGGCCAGAAGGTCTGGACGACCCTTGCGCACCTGTCGCGTTGGGGCCTGCTCGTCGTCCGCACCGACGCCGAAGCAGTCAAGCACGCCGGTCTCACCGCGTTCGTCGTCGACATGCACGCTCCCGGAGTCGAAGTTCGTCCGCTGCGCCAGATGACGGGCGAGGCAGAGTTCAACGAGGTCTACTTCACCGACGTGCGCATTCCCGAAAAGGAGATGCTCGGCAAGCCGGGTGACGGCTGGCGTGTCAGCCTCACCACCCTCATGAACGAGCGCGTCGCCATCGGTGGTGTCGTGCCCCCTCGCGGTTCGGGAACGATTTCGTCGTTGACCAAGATCTGGTCGGCCATGGATGCCGACACAAAGGATCCCGCCACGCGCGACGAGCTGATGAAGTTGTGGATTCGCGCCGAAGTGCTTCGTCTCACGAACATCCGCGCCGGCCAGATGCGCAAGATGGGCGTCCCCGGCCCCGAGGGTTCGATCGGCAAGATGGAGTCAGCGAACCTGAACAAGGCCATCTATGAGTTCGCCATGAACCTTCTTGGCGCCGAGGGAATGCTCTACGGCAGCTACGAAATGATTCGCCCCGAAACCGCAATGGGCTTCGAGACGTACCAGAAGGCGTTCCTGCGTAGCCGCGCCAACTCAATCGAGGGTGGCACCACCGAGGTGATGAAGAACATCCTCGGCGAGCGTGTCCTCGGTCTGCCCGGCGACGTGCGCGTCGACCGCGACGTCCCGTGGAGCAAAGTTCCTCGAAACTAGAGACCGGGAATCAAGAACTCGCGCCGAGGAGAACCCCGGCGTACATCGCAACAAGCGAACCAAGAAGGCCGATCGCTCCGCCGAGAGCCATCACGAGCTTGCTCTTGGTGTTGGCATGGGCAGCGGCCGCCAGACCGGCAACTGCGACGAGAACGATCTTGATTCCAAATGTGACGTGGTAGTCGGTGTCCATTGCCGACATGTCGATGTCGAGTGTCGCCCAGATTCCGGTCACCACCGATACGGCGAAAGCCGGCCACGCCACCCGAGCGAAACCATGCGCGATGGTCTTCAAGGCATCGGGATTGGTCTTGCGCACTCGTGGAACGAGGCCACCGAGCACCACCTGTCCGCCCACCCATACCGAGGCTGCAAGGAGGTGGAGGAACGTTCGCAGGCTGTCAAGGGTTGGGTCGATCATCGTTGTGGTCCTTTTGCCGAAGAAAGTGCGTGGAGAACGGTGCTGGCGGCGATGTCGTGGTCGCGACTCGGCTGACGCTTCGTGGCCGGCACGCCGAGCATCGAATAGAACGTCGAGAGTGTTGCCGACTGAAGTTCGCGGATGTTGCGTGGCGGCGGAAAGTACTCGTCTTCGTCGGTCACACGAACCTCTTCGACGCCGAACCGCGGGTTGAGTGCGGCCAGAACCTCGTCGACGAGTTCTTCGGGTGCCGATGCTCCTGCAGTGACGCCGATCGTTCCCGACAACGTGGTCGGCAATTCATCGGCGCGATTGATGCGGAGAACCCGTGAACAGCCGGATTCGATAGCGAGTTGTTCCAATGCCCTGGTGTTCGAGGAGTTCGACGAACCGATCACGATGATGGCATCGCAACGCGGTGCCATTTCGGTGAGGGCACTTTGGCGGTTGGTCGTAGCAAAGCAGAGATCGCTGCGACCCGGCGACCACACATCGGGGAACCGTTCGCGGACGCGCACCGCGACGTCGGACCAGTCGCGGTGCGAGAGCGTGGTCTGGGCGAGAAGGGCCACGGGTTCGTCGAAGACGGGCAGTGCATCAACGTCCTCGACGGACTCCACGCGACTGATCGCACGCGGGGCAACCGCCATGGTGCCGACCGCTTCTTCATGTCCCTCGTGACCGACGTAGACGATTCTGTAGCCCTTGTTTGCGCGGACCTTGACTTCGTGGTGGACCTTTGTGACGAGCGGACACACCGAGTCGACCACGTAACTGCCACGACGCTTTGCCTCTTCGACGACGGCAGGTGGCGAACCGTGTGCCGACAACATGATGGGGCGACCTTCGGGCACTTCGGCGAGGTCGTCGACAAAAATGACGCCGCGCTCTTTGAAGCGATCGACGACGATTCGGTTGTGGACTATTTCGTGGTAGCAGTACACGGGTGGTTCGAATGAACGAACCAACCAGCTGAGAGCCTTGATCGCCATCTCGACACCCGCACAAAAGCCCCGCGGCGCCGCGAGGAGCACTTTGTCGACGTTGGCCTGGCTGGTTGTCATGTGGTTCTGGGGTGGGTGTCCGACACCAATGTGAACGTTACTTCTCTGGCCCAGCGTTAGCCTGACCTTGTGAGTGATTCGGCAGATCTCAGCGCCCGAATCACCGAGGTGGTGCCGGGCTCGTCCGCGGCGAACGCCGACGTTCGCGTGGGCGACGTGGTCGTCATGGTGAATGATCGACCCATTCGCGACATCATCGAGTGGCACCACCAGGTCGACGAGGCATTCGTCACGCTGCGTGTGGATCGCGGTGGGATGCAGGTCGACATCGAAGTCGAGAAGGCCGCGGGGGAGCCCCTCGGGGTGTCGATTGCCAGTGCGGTGTTCGACCGGGTGCAGACGTGTGACAACCACTGCTCGTTCTGCTTCATCTACCAATTGCCCAAGGGCCTTCGGCGCAGTCTCTATCTGAAGGATGACGATTATCGGCTGAGTTTTCTGTTCGGCAATTTCACCACTTTGACTCGTTTCACGGAGATGGATCTCGAGCGAGTTGTCGACCAGGCGCTGTCGCCCCTCCACGTGAGCATCCACGACACCGACCCGTGGGGTCGCGCGGAGATGTTGCGCAACGAGCGCGGTGCCATGAGTCTGCGATGGCTGCGGGCGCTTCTCGACAACGGCACACGAGTGCGAGGTCAGGTGGTCCTGTGTCCGGGGCTCAATGATGGCGAGGTGCTCGAGCGAACCATGGCCGGGGTCCTCGATGAGTTTTCGGAAATCGATGCCGTCGCCATCGTGCCGCTCGGTCTCAGCAGGTTCAATCCGGAGGCGCAATTGCGGATACACACCGTCGACGAGGCGCGCGCAACCGTCGATCTCATCGACACGTGGCGCAACATTGCCCAAAGTGTCGTCGGTCATCCGATGTTCTGGGCATCGGATGAGTTGTATCTCTTGGCCGGCCGAGACATGCCTCCGGTCAAGGAATATGGCGACTTCCCGATGTACGAAGACGGTGTCGGCATCGTCGCGAGTTTTGTCGAGGAGTTCGAGGGTCGCCGGCGGGTCGTTGCCGATGTCACGTCGGGGTTCTTTGCGTCGGTCGACGGTGCGACACCCGGCGGCTACCGCGGCGAACGAGCCCCGATCAATCCGGCGGGGGACACCGGGCTTCGACCCGCACGCGTGCAACTCTCCGATCGGCGGATGCCGCGGGGCGAGGGAAAGATCGGTGTGTTGACGGGCGAGTACGCCGCTCCCGTGCTGTCGAAGCTCGTCACCGGTCGCAACGTGAGCGTGATTCCCGTCCACAACGAGTTCTTCGGCGGCAACACTGCGGTGGCCGGGTTGATGGTGGGGGCCGACATCGCGCGCGAGATCTCCAATCACCCCGAGATCGACCAATTTCTCCTGCCCGATGTGTGTTTGTCGGAGAACCGGTTCCTCGACGGAACGACGCTCGCGGACCTACCGTCGAATGTCACCGTGGTTCCCACCGATGGAGCATCGTTGCGCCGTATCCTCGATCGTTCGCTATGAAACCCCACGTCGTGATCGTCGGCCGACCAAACGTCGGCAAGAGCACCCTGTTCAACCGCTTCGTCGGCGGCCAGGTGGCCATCGTCGAAGATCGACCGGGCATCACCCGTGACCGCAAGACACATGACGCAAACTGGCTCGGCCGCGAGTTCCTCGTCACGGACACGGGCGGGTGGATGCCGGGTGGCTCTGAACTCGACGAAAAGGTCTCGCGACAGGTCGAGCAGGCCGTGAAGTCGGCCGACCTGGTGTTGTTCGTCGTCGATGCGTCGGTCGGTGCCACCGACGAGGATGAGCGAATTGCCGGCTGGTTGCGCCGCACGGGTCGATCGGTCATGGTGGTCGCAAACAAGGCCGACAACGACCGCCGCGAGACGGATCGGTGGAGTTTTCTCTCCCTTGGCCTCGGTGAGCCCTATCCGGTGTCGGCCCTTCACGGTCGTCGCGCGGGCGATCTGCTCGACGTCGTCGTTGACGAATTGGGCATCGTGGCCGAGGACGAGATCGACAACGCCGATGACGTCGAGCCCGCGCCAACCATCGACGCCGACCTCGAGGGCGTACCCCGGGTGGCGATCGTCGGGCGACCGAACGTCGGGAAGAGCACGCTGTTCAACCGACTCTGCGGCGAAGAGCGCAGTGTGGTGCACGACATGGCCGGCACCACCCGCGATGCGATCGACACACTCATTGAGACAGAAGATGGTCGCATCGTTCTCGTCGATACGGCCGGCATGCGTCGGCGCGCAAAGATCGATGACTCCGCCGAGTACTACTCGCTCGTCCGTGCTCTTCGCGCGGTTGACGAGGCCGATGTGGCGTTGCTCGTGATCGATTCGACACAGGGCGTGACGAGCCAAGACCAGCGACTCGCCGAACGCATCGACGCCGCCGGAAGCCCGCTCATCGTGATTCTGAACAAGTGGGACTTGCTCGATACCGAGGCGCGCGAAGCGATGACCACCGAGATGGCTCGCAAGCTCTACTTCATCGGGGATGCTCCCGTCCTTCGCGTCTCGGCGCTGTCGGGAATGGGAGTGCACCGACTCCTGCCGATACTCACCGATTCGATCGAGCAGTATCAGCGTCGAGTGCCCACGCGCGATGTCAACCGCGTACTCGCCGAAGCCCAGCAAAAGCAGCCCGCAGCGGCCGGAGCCCGTGTCCTTTACGCGCTTCAGGGTGCGGCCGACCCGCCCACATTCACCTTGTTCGTGAATCGCGAGCTCCCTCCGTCGTATCTGCGTTATCTCGAACGTTCGATCCGTGAGGCCTTCAAGTTCGGCTCGACTCCCATCAAGCTTCGTGTCAGGCGGAGGGCCGAGTAACCATGCCTTGGTGCGAGGAGTGTGCGAGATATTTCGCACCCAGCTCAATGACCGATGACGGTCGTTGTCCAAAGTGTGGCAAGGTCGCCGATCTTCCCGATGCCCACGGTCGCATCACCGCAAAGAACCTCGACCTGAAGGCGCTGGCCAAGGGCGAAGAAGACGCAGGTGACGAAAAGGCCCCGTGGCACTTCAAGCTCCTTCTCACCGGTCTCGTTCTCTATCTGTCGTGGAGGGTTGTCGATCTCTTCAGGTAGCCTTTCGACCGTACGGGCTGTGGCGCAGCTTGGTTAGCGCGCTTGTCTGGGGGACAAGAGGTCGTGGGTTCAAATCCCGCCAGCCCGACCATTGGATAGCTTGCGATCATGGTGCCCGAGTGACGGGCATCGGAAGAGATCTCTCTTTAGGGTGAGGGTCAAGTTGTCTAGTGGCCGAGGATCGGTCCGAGCGAAGGTGGATCTCATGGGGCGTTCGGGCGGTGTCGGAAAGACAAGTCTTCTTGTGTTGGTCGCGGCGTTAGTTGTTGTGTCGTGCGGTCAGAGCAGTTCGACGTCGCGGACAAAGAACGCGGCGTTGGTTACGGGGACGGGTTGTTCTCGGCCCGGTCAGGTGTCGAAGGTCGTAAAGGCGCCGGTGGTATGCGCAAGCACGTCTGCAGGAAACGTGTGGTACTCGACGATGCCCGCTCGGGGTCGGTCGGTGTCATGCGCGGAACCCGGGAAGGTGCGCAAAAAAAAGGGCGTCGTGTGGGTGTGTGGAGTCGACAAGAAAAACAAGTCGTGGCGCGCGACGGCTCCGTTGCCTGCCGCCGTGACGCAGGCGTCAGACCGCTCTGCGTTGGAGCTTCAGTCGACGGATGGAGGCACAGCGTCGAGTCCGATGATCGCTGACGGAAATGTTTTGGCAAATCCAGCGATCCCTGACGAGACAACTACATCGACCGTTTTGCAATCCAAGCCTTTAACGGTCCGGCCGACTGTTCCTGAAGCTACGGTCCCCGCGACGTCTGCAATGCCAACAACCGTAGAGTCGGTCGTTCCTGAAGCTACGGTCCCCGCGACGTCGACAACGACAACAACACTTGTCGAACTGCCCACGCCGTTCAGGAATCGGACAACGACCGACGGCCTCGGAAACAACTTTGTTTTTGGCGCTTTTGCGTTGGGTTCTACGGTGTATGCGGCGACCAATGGTGGTCTGAGTGTCTCGGTTGATGGCGGGGCGACGTTCACCAATCGGACAACGACCGACGGTCTCGGAAACAACGTCGTTCTCGGCGCTTATGCGGTGGGTTCGACGGTGTATGCGGCGACCAATGGTGGTCTGAGTGTCTCGACTGATGGCGGGGCGACGTTCACCAATCGGACAACGACCGACGGTCTCGGAAACAACACCGTTTTCGGCGTTTTTGCGGTGGGTTCTACGGTG